>VOFB01003093.1_pt1 | contig 15712 bp, 20 predicted proteins | sample 5384141 | NCBI WGS metagenome assembly VOFB01 (sample SAMN12384721, study PRJNA508395) | human gut metagenome | isolation source: healthy gut A | host: Homo sapiens | reverse complement strand
CCTCGCCCACTCGTTATTATAACATAACAATCCAAAATTTCAACTAAAGATTGTACGTTTTCATTAAGTTTTGTACCTGTTATTTTTCCATCAGGTCTGTAAATGAAACATATCCGGCATTTTCACTGACTCTGCCGTTTTGCTTAACATTATAAAGAATATTTTATCATTAACGATATAATACCTGCGTCCGGAATAAAACGCACTGACAACACCTCCGGATATATCCGCCAGTTTCTTCGGTCTGCCGTCCGGTTTTAGAAGCAGATATGCGGTATTATCTTTAGTGTATATTACACCTTTATGATTGGCAATTTCACTCACACTGTCAGCCGCCTCCGTTTCCCTGTCAGAAGATCCGCTAACGATATGAAGATTTCCATCCGATGAAACTGCCGCTATATATCCCGATTCAGCCGAATATACCGCCTTGTCCGGATCATTTATTTCAAACAATGCTTTGTCGGATGTACCTCCTGCCGAATAGAATTCTCCGTCACATATGTAGGAGTTTATTATATTTTCTTCATACCAGATGCAATCGGCATCATCTTTGCATTTGTTAATTCTGATAGCTTCACTGTCCGCACCGGCATAATAATATCCGTCATCTTTGCGGTAAATTATTCCTTTCTCCGTACCGGCAAGATTATCCGACAAATCCTGAACCTCAAAATCCAATGCCGTTACAGGCCCATTCTGGTTCATTTGTGTCATACATATCTTTCCATCAGTTGTAAGGTAATAGATTTCATCACCGCTTGTCCTGTATTTGGATAAGCCGTCAGTTATCTGTGTTACGGAATCATCCGCGTACCTCATGATTTTTCTGCTGTTTACGATACCATAGTCTCCTGTTTCCATATCTATGTATACCACGCTTCCGTCATCATACACCCTGAGCACATCCTTATCGTTGTTGTCCCTGCTTATGAGTGTAAGATTACCGTCACTGTCACCGATGTAAAAAGAACTCTCACCGGATGAAAAATCATCGCTTTCGCCGCTCGTCGTAAGGACATAATATTTACCGTTGTCGCTCACTTTGCATGCATGTGTAAAACCCTGGGCAACATCTATATCTATTTTTAAGGAATCTTTCCGTCCGTATAGAATACACCGCCGTCTGATGTTGTATATATAACACCCGTCAGCTGTTCATTATATGCTGCCACAGAAGAGATTGAAGCCTGTACGGTATATTTTTCTGCCGGAGGAATACATATATATTCCGTCTGAATCATATCCGATAACTGCGCTGTCTCCGGCCGATGCGATTGTCATGTCACCGTCCGTACTGCCCCAAAAGTGCATTATCCGTATCATCGGAAAGGTATGCATATTTTCCGTCATAATAAAATACCCTGCTATGGTCAATATTCCTGATAACGTTAATAATAACCACTGCTGCCACTGCAGCAAAACAACCGCCGCCGCAGTTATGAAAACAGGTCGGAGTTTATCTTTAAATATTTTGTGGCTGACAACCAGTTTTGACGTATCAAGTGTCTCTTTGCCATCATCGAATTTCAGTTCCCTGATGACTTCAGCCGGTTTTCTCCTGCCAAAATGCTTTTTAAAAAAGACAATTACTCCGGCAACAGCTTTTAAAATTACATTTCTCACCACATCAAAAGAAAGGCCCGCCGTTTCCGACCCGCCTTTCTGTGTATTCTGCCTTCCGTAGATTCCCTGGACACAACCGTATCACGGCCTTTTTCCCTGTCATGTTCTTCCCCGGGTGGAATGCATTATTCCGGGTGGAGCGCACCTGCCGTACCGGCTTTCTGCGCTTTTTTCCCACTCTTCTTTACGTCTTAAATAATCTTCGTTAACATAGATAACACTCTTCTGTATCTCTTTCCAATATTACCTCTGTCATCAAACTCACAATTGTAATACTTAGAAAGTTCTGCATACACCTTTTCTGCACCTTCATTTAACTTCTTAGAAAGTGGAAGAATACCTATCTTAACTGGTGCTAATGCAGGATGGAAATGAAGAACCGTTCTTACATCTCCGCCTTCAAGCTCTTCCTCATCATAAGCTGAGCAAAGGAATGCTAATGTTACACGATCCGCACCAAGTGAAGGCTCAATAACATATGGTATATACTTCTCCTTAGCTTCATCATCAAAGTATGACATATCTTCACCAGATACTGTCTGATGCTGAGTAAGGTCATAATCTGTTCTGTCTGCAATACCCCAGAGCTCGCCCCATCCGAATGGGAAGAGGAATTCGATATCTGTTGTTCCCTTAGAGTAGAAACAGAGTTCTTCTGGTGAATGATCTCTTGCTCTCATCTCATCTTCCTTCATTCCTAATGCCTTAAGCCAGTCGATGCAGTACTGTCTCCAGTATGTGAACCACTCAAGATCTGTTCCAGGTTTGCAGAAGAATTCTAAGTTCCATCTGCTCGAACTCTCTTGTTCTGAATGTGAAGTTACCCGGTGTAATCTCGTTACGGAATGACTTACCAATCTGTCCAATACCGAAAGGTACTTTCTTACGATGTTCTCTGAACATTCTTGAAGTTAACGAAGATACCCTGAGCTGTCTCTGGTCTTAAATATACTGTTCTTGGCATATCCTCTTACACCCTGGAATGTCTTAAACATAAGGTTAAACTGTCTGATTTCCGTAAAATTATGCTTACCGCATGAAGGACATGCAATGTTATGGTCAGCCACAAACTGCTCCATTTCGTCCTTGCTCCATGCATCAACGGCACCGTCTATGGTGAAATTATTCTCAGCTGCCCAATCTTCAATAAGCTTGTCTGCACGGAATCTTTCCTTACATTCCTTACAGTCCATAAGCGGGTCTGCAAAATCCTCCAAGGTGTCCCGATGCCACCCATGTCTGCGGGATTCATGAGTATCGCACAGTCCACGCCTACATTATAAGGACTTTCCTGAATAAATTTCTGCCACCATGCCTTCTTAACATTGTTCTTTAGCTCAACACCAAGGTTACCGTAATCCCATGTATTGGCAAGTCCACCGTATATCTCCGAACCAGGATATACGAATCCTCTTGATTTTGCTAAAGCAACAATTTTGTCCATTGTCTTTTCCATAATATGTACCTCGCTATTATATCACATTAATCTCTTAGTGAAATATTTTATATGTTATGAACATATTTTTCAAGTGTTATTATTAAATTATATAAGTGCATCAAGAATTTCCAGCGAATTCATGCGCCTGTCTACATATGTATTCATACATCTCGCCATAACCATCCGCAATTCTTCGAGGACTTCATCCGACACCCTGAAGGTAAAAAGTCTGCCGATTTCCGAATATACAATATACTGAAGCGTATACACCGTCCCACCGCATAAAGTTATCGCATCCGCAATGTTTCGTATACATCCGTCACATATAATACCGTTATGCGATATTGAAAAACCGGCGGCATTGTCTTTGGCACCGCACACCCGGCACGCAAAGAAATCCGGATATTCTCCGTTTATGACAAGCATTTTCAATTCATACACATACCGCACCAGTCTGTTGTCAAGGCTAGGATTTAACAAAGCTTTAAATGCCGCATAGATAAGATTAAGCATTTCTGCACCATTCTGATTTTCCACTGCATAATACCCTGCCAGTTCAAGAAAATAACATGCCGTATATGTCATTGTAATATCCCCGGCCAGTTCCCTGAAATAATTGGAAATTTCCGCATTCACCAATGTGTATGAGTCCCTGCCGTATATCAGATAGAAACTTCCGAACGCAAAACTCTCTCGCTGGCTGCCATAAGATGATTGCCCGGTCTTCTTGCGCCTCTGGCAAAAGCACTTATTTTGCCTTTTCTTTGGTAAGAAGAAGCACTATTCTTTTGTCATGTTCTCCCTATGGGCGCGGATGAAATCACCATTCCCATGACCTTAATCTGGTCAGCCATTCAGAACTTAATCCTCTTTTCTGTATCCGAAATTCTTGATAAGCAGATCGGAATTACGCCATTCTTTACGCACTTTGACCCAGAGTTTCAAATTAACCTTCTGCTCCATCATATGCTCTATCTCATAACGCGCCGCAGAGCCTATTTTCTTAAGCATCGCGCCGCCTTTGCCTATTATGATACCTTTGTGGCTGTCTCTTTCACAGATGATCGTTGCCTCGATATCCCATATCGGTTCGCCACCTGCACCCTTACGTTCTTTCATCTGTTCAATAGTGACTGCAATTCCATGCGGAATTTCCTCACTCAGGCATCTGAGTGCTTTTTCACGTATCAGTTCAGATACTATCTGTCTCATCGGCTGGTCGGTTACGGTATCCTCATCATAGTACATCGGGCCTTCACCCAGATACTTAAATATCACATCCGTAAGATCATCCGTGTTCGTTCCCTTAAGTGCGGATACCGGTACGATCTCGGCGAAATCCATTTCCTTACGGTAAGTGTCTATAAACTTAAGAATCTCGTCTTTGCGTATCGTATCAACCTTATTGATAACAAGAATAACCGGTTTCTTGCATCTTAAGTCTTGTTATTATGTGCTGTTCTCCGGCACCGATATAATCGGTCGGTTCAACGAGCCATAACACAACATCAACATCCGCAAGGGTTTTCTCCGCAACATCCACCATAAATTCTCCAAGCTTATTCTTAGCCTTGTGGATTCCCGGTGTATCGAGAAAAATAATCTGACCTCTCTTCCGTATAAACCGTCTGTATTCTGTTACGCGTTGTCTGCGGTTTGTTGGATGTTATTGCTATCTTCTGGCCTATCAGCCTGTTCATCAATGTGGATTTACCCACGTTCGGGCGCCCGATAAGCGCCACAAATCCTGATTTTGTCTCCAATTCATCGTCCTCTGTTCTTATAATAAATTATATATTTTCATCAAAAGTTCCGCATTGTCATCAATGCTGCCACTGTTTTTGATTACACAAAGCCTGTTATCCAGAAAGAATGGCCTTGATTACAGGTTCAAGTGCCTTTATGTCGTCCTGATAAGTGTTCAGCACCCTGCTCTGTCCTTGCGGTAATACTCTTCATCCGCGCCGCGCATCCATGACTCAAAAGAGCGGCTTCCCTTGCGCTGAGGGGTGAGCGGTATATCCAGTCCGCTGAAAGTTCCGATGATATATTTGGTCATCTCACGCTCCGTTGCATTGAAGTTTCTGATATATTCTGGTATTCCCTCGTATATGATGTCGGTCTGTTTAAGATTCGGATCCCTGTACGAGCAGAATATCCGTTTCCGGTCACATTATAGCCGTTCATACAGCCGTATGCCCCGCCTTTAACTCTTATATTTATCCACAGATAATCATAATCCATTATAGTCTTAAATACTTTAAGTGCAGGTGAATATTCTATTCCTTTATCTCCGAAACTTCCGCATCTTGCCACATAATTTACCTGTGACGCACTCTTATATGCCCGTCTGATATTGGTATATCTGAAATTCCTTTCAGCAGTATCATATGCCACGTCCGGAAGTCCGTCTATGAATCCCGCCAGACTATCCCTGACTGCCGTATATACAGTGTCATCTCCCGTTAATGATACTATAAGCCTGTCCACGGTAAAAATACGTTCCGTTATTTTGTTAAGCTTTGAGGATATGATTTCTTTACGTTCCTCAAAATTATCATACAGATCGGATATAAACCTGTAATATGATATTCCCGCATGTAAGTTCCGAATATCTCGATGTTTCAAGGTATTGTGCATTACATGCCAGCACTGCCGATGAATGTCCGGCCGACACCATACGGTTCTGCAGTCTGGACTTGATTTCGGCAAGGATTTCCTTCATTCTCTTGTGATCATCATAATGCGCATTAAATATCATCTCACGGATGAGATCCATTGCTTTTTGCATATTCTTCGCCTATCGCCTTACAGTCGACATTAAATCTGGCACTTACCTTGTGGGTATGGATATTCTCATATGTCGAAAGTCCTGATGTTATGCCTCCGGTGTGGATATCGATTTCATTGGATATCTGCTCATAAGTATAACTGTCTGTGTCGACATATCCGAGAGCTGTACCAAGCAAACCCACATACGGGATGTCTTCCGTATCAACAGCCCCGATATCAAATGATAATTTAAGATATCCTATGTCGTTCGTGTATACATTATGATGATCAACCGTCACACCGGATATCTCTTCAAAATCATTATAAAGAGGTGCCGGTTCTTTTCGTATGTCATCTCTTGTAAGCATCGGTATTGTCTTAAGTTCCTCATCGGTAGAAGGCTCAGACTGGTATTCTTTTAAGTTCTTTTGTCTCTTTACAAGTCTTTTCTATCTCTTCAGCTGAAAGTGAAGCTTTATACGCGGCAAGTTTCTCCGCCACCTTTGCGTCATTATCAGATGTAAGATTAATTACAGGCTTAAGGATCACAAGCGATGTGTGTGTATTCTCAAGCAGATATCTGCGCACAAGTCCTTCAAAATATCCTGTATCTATATTGTTCTTAAGGAATTCATAAGTGTCATTCTGGGCAAGGTGTATGAACGGGCTCTTTTCATCATAAAGCCAGCTGTCCATAAGACTCAGGCCGTACATAAGTCCCTTTAGGAAACTGTCCGAAATCCGCTTCACGGTATCTGAATTCCATTGAATTGATTCCAGCTCTTAAAGTATCTTTGTTAATTCCGTCGTCAGCTATTCTGGTCAAAGTGTCGTTGATAATACGCAGAAATTCATCAACTCTGTCTTCGTCGGTATTTTTCGCGGCAATCGTAAACATAGGCTGTTTTAACGAACTTTCGTACGAGCATATGATATCATCTCCGATACCTGCGTCGATAAGTGCCTGGCGGACCTGGGCTCCCGGTGCCGAAAAAAGAGCATAGTCAAGTACCTGCATTGCGATATACAGTTTCTTATCGAGAGTATCGCCAACGGACAGATTATATGACAAATAAGTTCTGCCCGATATTCCCTCGTCCTCGGTTACCGAGTACTGAGCCTCTACTCTGTGCATGGACTCAAACGGTTTCTGCGTCTTAATTTCAGAATCAACTTTCATACAATCATAATGTGAAAGATATTCCCTGTCCAGATATTCAAGTCTCTCAGCCATATCGCAATTTCCGTAGATATATATATAACTGTTGGACGGATGATATAATTTCTTATGAAATGCAAGGAAATCCTCATAACTAAGATCTGGTATGCTGTCAGGATCCCCCTCCCGATTCCACACTGTATGCGGTATCAGGATACAACGAATTCAGACAATACCTGTTAAGACACGTCATCAGGTGAAGAATACGCACCCTTCATCTCGTTATATACTACAACACGTTATACTTAAGAGGTGCCTGTGCGCTCTCCAGTTCATAATGCCAGCCTTCCTGCATAAAAATCTCTTTTCTGGTATATATATTCGGATTAAAAACAGCATCCATATATACATCCATAAGATTACGATAATCCACATCATTGCAGCTTGCCACCGGATATACCGTCTTATCCGGATATGTCATCGCGTTAAGAAATGTGTTAAGCGAACCCTTTACCAGTTCGATAAACGGATCCTTAACCGGATACTTTGCCGAACCGCACAGAACCGAATGTTCAAGTATATGCGGTACTCCCGTACTGTCAGGCGGCGGTGTACGAAATCCTATCGAAAATACCTTATTCTCATCATCATTAGCCAGTATAAGAACTCTTGCACCGGACTTTCTGTGTCTGAAAAGATATCCGTCGGATTTCAGTTCTTCTATTCTTTCTTCCTGTATAAGTTCATATTTGTCATTATCAAACTTAATCATTCCGCATTTTCCTTTCAAAAAACCTCTGTTACATATTTTACTATGAAACAGAGGTTTTTAATCAATATATTTTAATTGTTTTCTTGAGAATCGGACGTAACGGATGATATATCAGTATCGTCACTAACGATACGGCAAAACCTTTAAGCAGATTAAGCGGCGCAACACACAGCACCACAAATGTTGTGATATTTTTAACATTCTTATTGACTGCCGTTCCCATTGCTATAAGCGCATCCATAGGCATTCCGTACATCTCGGCAAATTTCGGCAGAAGATATACCGCATTGAATGCTGTTCCGGCTACCGTCATAACCAGTGTACCTATTATGCAGGATATAACAGCGGTTTTCTTATTCTTCTTAATATGATATATGATAGTTGCCGTAAGTATAAATGAACAGCCGACAACAAAATTGGCGAGGTCACCGACAAATGCCGTTGACGTTCCCTTAAGAATGAGTTTTATCAGAATCTTAACAGCTTCCGCAAGCACTCCTGCAACAGGTCCGAAGGCAAATCCGCATATAAGAACCGGCAGTTCCGAGAAGTCCAGTTTATAAAACGGTGGTGCAAACCAAAGCGGTATTTCAAAGCACATAAGTATGCCTGAAATTGCTGACATTACACCGATTACAGCGACTTTACGGGTTGTAAGGATTTTCCCGGTGTCATTATTTCTCTTCTTAATCGCGCGTTCAACAACATACGCGATAACAAAATTGCAGCGATTATTCCCACAAATTCAAGCAGGAATATCACATTGGAACTTATTGCGTCCCAAAGTTTCCCAAAGTGTGATAAAAATTTAGTCATAATTCGTTCCTCTAACATCCGGGCGGCCATCTGCCTGCCCTATTGTTCAGGGATGCCTTTTGGCAAAAAAGCACCTGAATATAATTCAGGTGCATCAGAATCCGGGTGCAGGTATACCATTAAAGATATACACGCTCATCTTCTTCCATCCAGACTGTACTGTCGGTACCGGAATCTAACCGGTTCAGCAATGCTTCGCACCGCTCGCGGACTCTACCGCCGGTCGGGAATTTCACCCTGCCCTGAAGATTAATATTTTTTTATCACTAGGGATTATAACTCATATATTGTAAGTGTGCAAGCTTTTTTATTACAGAATGCAGATATCAAAATCATACGCGTTCCGGAATGCTTCAAGTGCCGCAACACCGGCAGGTACACAATCAAGGACATTGCCGAGAAGTTTGTACGAATATTCAAGTGAGTCGGACAATGCATGTGTACAGACATACATCGCAACTTTCTGATTAAGATATACCGGCCACCGGGTGAAATCTTTTTCGTATGATAAAAATTTAAGCAGGTATGGCATTATTATCATCCCTTTATTATATAAATATTAAGGTTTTCCTTGCTGTTAAACGAAAACTCCCTTAACAGACTGAATTTATCGCTGAGTCTTAATTGTTTCTTTATGAGATTTTTTTTCTTTGGAAAGCATGATTATCAAACCGTCTTCATTTAAAAGTTCGGCGCACTTATCCAGAAAAGCATCATAGACACCGGTATCGTCCGGCATCTCAGTTATAATCTCATCAAATTTATATTCATGTCTGAAATCGAAAAATTTCTGTTTATGTAATTAATGTTTACTCCGGCAGCTGCCGTGTTAACCCTTGCTTTGGCTACAGCTTCTCCGAATGTATCAATTCCATACATATGAGATGCCCTGACAACCTTGTTCCGCTCGATCAGAACCGTTCCGACTCCACAGAACGGATCCAATATCTGAGCACCTTCTTTGAGGTAATCACGGACAAGATATATCATCATCGCCGCATTAACCGGTTTCATTGATGCTGCCACATATTCCCGTCTGTATGCAAAACGTCTGTCGCTCCATGTATGAAGCTTCAACATTATCCCGTAACCGCCGCTTTTTGATGCAATAAGTTTAATCTCAATCTCATAGTCGGATGGTGAATTTATCAGCCTGCCACCCGATGCTGCCTGTATTCTCGATGCAATGTCTGCCGTATCATTCTTTGATGTTACTCTGAAACGGAATGCCCTGTCTGCATCATCATGCATTTCATCAAGCAAGTGTATAAGATTTCCGGACATTATATCCGATGCTATCTCGGATTTAGCTGACGGTGCGAGTCCATTGACCGGGAACAGCATTTCCCTGTAAATTCTGATTGAAGAAACCGCGCGGATTTCTTTTGTCTTAAAAGACACACCGCAGAAAATCTGTTTTACGGCTGACGCATCTTTAAATTCACCGACAGCACCCATAAGGGCTTCAACCGTATCTCTTCCTGTTGTAAATATGACTTCAACCGGCTGTGCGGGGTTATGGAATTTATGTTTTATCAGTCCGCTGTGTGGGAATATGGAATAAAAGCTCCTTCAATTCCGCAGATATATGTTTCATATCTGCATCATCAAAGCAGCCATTCTCAAGTTCATCTCTTCGATTAATAAGTTCATCCTTATATTTGGAACAATCGTATTTCTTCAATGCCGTAAGATATGAACTTTTAACAAAGAGTTTATCTTCATTCATATAAGCTTTCATTAAATCATCGGCACATGACGGTTCATTGATCATTCCCATTATAAGAGCTGCATTTTTGCGGACTTTGGCATCTTCATTTCCTAACAATGCCCTGAAAACCATGATGTCGTATAAAGGATTTTCTTTAAATGCTTTTACGGCACCATCCTCTTTAAGTCCGGTCTTTATATCAACCAGTGCAGCTCTCGTATTGTTATTTTCCTTTTTATATCCAATAACTGTTTTTCAAACATCAGGCTTCATCCTTTACATATCCTGCAATATTGATTGCATGGTCGGACACTCTTTCGAGATTCGTAAGTATATTGAGGAAAATAACGCCCGTCTCTGAATTGCATTCACGTTTCGAAAGACGTTCAATATGCTTATCCCTGATTTCCTCTTCAAGACTATCAACCTCGTCCTCGTATCTGAATGTTTTTCTTACCATATCTATATTACCGGTTTCGCGTGCTGCAACCGCACTGTCTATTGAAGATTCAACTGCTGCTCTCATAAGCTTAAGGTCATCAACACCTACCTCCGAGAACTTCATATTACCATCCTGCAGTTTACCGGCAAGTTCAGCCAGATTCTCTGCGTGGTCCCCGACACGTTCAAGATCTATGACGGTATACATAAGGTCTTTAACCTGTCTGCTCTGCCTGTCCAGTGAGTCCGTCATTGCTTATTTTTACAAGGAAATCCGACAAATTGGCAACATGGTCATCAATATGTTTTTCCGTTTCAAAAACAACATCAATAAGTTCGTATTTATTATACATTATGGCATCAAGCGACCGTTTCAGGTTCTCGGAACATATCTTGCCAAGTTTGATAACATAGTTGCTTACAGCCTGGATTGCAAGCGAAGGGGTATTGAGAATACGGTCGTCCAAAAGCATGGTTGTATCTTTCTCAACTTTAACACTCGGTGCCTGCGTTTCTTCCTTATCACAGATGATAAGTTTGGAAAGATCTACAAGCTTGCCCGCTATCGGATAGAAAAGTGTAGTATTTACAACTTTGAATCCTGAGTGGAATATCGCGATTGATACTGCAGACATAATATATCCTTCCAGTCCCGGGAATATCTTGAATATAATAAATATCAATGTTCCCCATATGATAACACCGAATGTATTGAACAAAGGTTGATCACAGCTGCACGCTTGGCATTCTTGGATACGCCGGCACTTGATATGAGTGCCGTGAAACATGAACCTATATCTGCACCGAGACATATAAATACAGCCGTAGGTGCATTTACAACACCGAATCCCGAAAGCGATATGAATATCATGTGGATGACTCTCTTTAATGCTGCAGATGACATCTTGATAAACTGAGCTGTTTCCTGTAAGTACCGGGATTGTAGGTGCTCCACAATATCCCATACCTGAACGTAACCACCCATAAGCTGGAATATAGTGTCTTCAACAAGTCCCTTATAGGCAACTCGTCCTTCAACACCCTCAGGAACAAGCTTCTTGGCACCAGTCTGGAAATATCTGTCCTTGCTTCCATTCTCCATTGCAGCGATTGAACCCATTCCTCTGTATACTTTATATTTACGACCCCGGAAAAGTTCAAAATCTCCCGGAGCTTCGTCACATCCTGCAAACATGCTTCCCATCATACATACGTCAGCGCCTGCCGCTATTGCCTTTGTAAGGTCTCCGGAGAACTTGATTCCTCCGTCTGCAATTACAGGTATTCCGTATTCCTTGGCTGTATTGTATACGTCCATTACCGCTGTTATCTGCGGCACACCGATTCCGGCAACTATACGTGTCGTACAGATAGAACCTGGTCCGATACCTACCTTAACAGCGTCAACTCCGGCATCAATAAGTGCCTTGGCAGCTTCACCTGTAGCAATATTACCTGCGATAACCTGAAGATCAGGGCAGCTTTAACTTTCTTAAGCGTTTCAATTATGTTCTTGGAATGACCATGTGCCGAATCAATTACGATACAGTCTGTCTTGGCTTCAACAAGTGCTGCCACACGGTCCATAATATTTGCCGTAATACCTACTGCTGCGCCACAGAGGAGTCTTCCCCTGCTCATCCTTGGCTGAATTAGGATATTTAATCTGTTTCTCGATATCTTTGATTGTGATAAGGCCTCTTAAATTAAAATCATCATCCACAATCGGAAGTTTCTCTACACGTGCTTTTGCAAGGATAGCCTTTGCCTCGTCAAGTGTAATTCCGACTTTAGCTGTAATAAGGCCTTCACTGGTCATGCACTCTTTGATTTTCTTGGTGTAATCTGTCTCGAACTTTAAATCTCTGTTGGTGATGATTCCGACAAGCTTCTTGCCATCTGTAATAGGTACTCCGGAAATTCTGTATTTTGCCATAAGATTATTGGCATCCTCAAGAGTATGCTCTGGTGAGAGATAAAAAGGATCTGTTATAACTCCGTTCTCAGAACGCTTAACTTTATCAACTTCCTCTGCCTGCGCTTCGATAGACATATTCTTGTGGATAATGCCAATACCGCCCTGCCTTGCCATGGCAATTGCCATTCTGTGCTCTGTAACGGTATCCATTCCTGCGCTCATAATTGGAACATTAAGTTTAATTTTCTTGGTAAGATGCGTTCCAAGCTCAATCATGTTAGGTGTAACTTCCGAATATGACGGAACAAGTAAAACGTCATCAAATGTAATTCCTTCGCCAATTATTGTACCCATTTTTTAGATAATCCTGCCTTTCTTCGTGTCCGTTTTGGACTAATAGTAATTCTGTTAAATATACCAAATACGCCGCTAAAAGTCAATTACTAATCCATATACACTTTACGCGGATAAGTCTTATTAAGTTTATCAAGAAGTTCTTCATTCGGTGTGAATTTGAGTTCGACTGCTGTATTGTTTTCATCATAAAGCACTGCAATATACGATATCTGTTCTTCATCTCCTGCCGAATAATCATATTTCTTTCTGTCACTTACCATTCCGCCAAGATGATGCGAACCTTCCGGTGCCATAAAATCCATCTTGCCGAAATTGAATGTGTGAAGTTTCTTACGTGCACTTTTGTGCATAATCTTATCTATACGCATTTCACCGTCATAGAATGAATACTCATACTCCAGATCTGTTCTGGTAAATACCATATAGGTCAGAATTATGCCGATTGCAATTATAAATATTGCCACAAACATAAGCACCGGCGCCTTTGCTGCAAGAATATAAATCATGACAAGCAAAAGCAGGTCAAACGATATTACCGCACATCTTCCCACATATGCTTTAAGTGGTGTCTTACGTTTTACAAGACACTCAACAACTGTTTCAAACATACAGATGCCTCCTTAACTATCAGACATTAATCTCTGCTTTTACACCGAGTTCGTCTTTGTATTTATCAAGGACAGGGCTGATATTTTCTGAAATAAATTCCTCAACCTGATCCTTGGAACGTCCTATATAAAGTGACGGATTCATTGATTTCTGCAAATCCTCAAGTGTAAGATTGAATGCCGGGTCTGCAGCGATAAGTTCAAGAAGGTTATTATCAAGTCCTTCTTCTTTGACTCTCCTGCCTGCCTGCATTGAGAGCTGTCTGATCTTCTCATGAAGTTCCTGACGATCTCCTCCGGCCTTAACGGCATCCATCATTATATTCTCCGTAGCCATAAACGGAAGTTCTGCCATGATGTGTTTGTTGATAACTTTAGTATATACTACAAGTCCGTCAACAACATTCAAATACAGATCGAGTATTCCGTCAACTGCAAGAAATGCTTCAGGTACGGACATTCTCTTATTAGCCGAGTCATCAAGTGTTCTCTCAAACCACTGTGTTGCACTTGTTATAGCCGGATTCATGACATCTGACATTACATAGTTGGCTAATGATGCGATTCTCTCACTTCTCATAGGATTACGCTTGTAAGCCATAGCTGATGAACCAATCTGTGACTTTTCAAATGGCTCTTCAACTTCCTTGAGGTGCTGGAGAAGCCTTATATCGTTGGAAAATTTATGTGCACTTGCAGCTATTCCGGCAAGTACATTCACAACTCGTGTATCAACCTTACGTGAATACGTCTGTCCCGAAACAGGATATACATCCGTAAATCCCATTTTTTCTGCTATTTTCTTATCAAGAGCACGTACCTTTGTCTGGTCACCCTCAAAGAGTTCCATGAAACTTGCCTGTGTTCCCGTTGTTCCTTTGGAACCGAGAAGTTTCATTGAATCGATTATATAATCAAGGTCTTCCAGATCAAGTAAAAGTTCCATCATCCAGAGAGTGGCTCTTTTGCCCACCGTCGTCGGCTGTGCCGGCTGGAAATGAGTAAATGCAAGAGTCGGAAGCTCCTTTGTATTTATCTGCAAATGAAGCAAGCTCTGACAGTACGTTTACAACTTTAACCCTTACAAGCTTAAGCGCTTCCGTCATAAGGATAAGGTCCGTATTATCTCCTACATAACATGATGTTGCACCGAGATGGATTATTCCCTTGGCTTTAGGACACTGTACGCCGTATGCATATACATGGGACATAACATCATGTCTCACTTCTTTTTCTCTGGCCCTGGCAACATCATAATTAATATCATCCTTATGTGCTTTGAGTTCTTCAATCTGTTCATCGGTTATGTCGAGACCAAGTTCTTTCTCTGATTCAGCAAGTGCGATCCAGAGTGCTCTCCATGTTCTGAATTTCTTGTCCTGCGAGAAAATATATTGCATTTCTTTGCTTGCATATCTTCCGGCAAGCGGTGTTTCATATCTGTCTGTAGACATAATTCGTATCTCCTTTATAATTGCTAAACAGCAGTCTATTTGTCATATTCGCCTCTGATGTCATCAGATGGCGGAGTTATCGGATAATCTCCTGTAAAACATGCATCACAATAATCGGTCCTGCCATCAATCATATCACCTAATTTGTTGACATCAAGATATCCGAGTGAATCCGCGCCTATATATTCGCAGATCTGTTCAACCGTGTGGTCATGTGCAATAAGCTGGTCATCGGACGGCACATCTGTGCCGAAATAGCACGGATGCATAAAAGGCGGCGAACTGATTCTTACATGGACCTCGGATGCACCTGCGTCCTTAAGCATCTTAACGATTCTGGCACTTGTCGTACCTCTTACGATAGAATCGTCTATCATGATAACGCGCTTACCTTTTACAGCTTCCTTAAGTACGTTAAGCTTGATACGTACGCTGGTCTCCCCTGCTTGACTGCTTAGGTTTAATGAATGTTCTTCCTACATAACTGTTCTTGATAAATGCTATTCCGTATGGTATTCCGGACTCAAGTGAATATCCAAGTGCTGCCACATTACCGGATTCAGGAACTCCCACAACCATATCTGCATCAACAGGATAGTCCTTTGCAAGTATTCTTCCTGCCATTATTCTCGAATCATAT
>VOFB01001595.1_pt1 | contig 15715 bp, 19 predicted proteins | sample 5384141 | NCBI WGS metagenome assembly VOFB01 (sample SAMN12384721, study PRJNA508395) | human gut metagenome | isolation source: healthy gut A | host: Homo sapiens | reverse complement strand
CTTCTGCTCGTTGGCGTGTTCCCTTGTGTCTTCCATGGGGATATTTTACATTTCTGCAGATAAAAGGCATCCCCGCAAAGGGCCAGATTTTTTGGGTTTTTCCTGAAAATGGCGTCGTGGTGGGCTGTTATTCGATTTGTTTCAAGTTTTCGAATTTGCGACCGTCGATGGCGCGCATGGGGATTCAAATCGAGGAGGGAAAAGAAATGACCGAAATCAATCGTAGAAACTTCCTGAAAGTAGGCTCTGGCCGCCGGCGCCAAGACAGCCGCCGTCGGGATGATGGGCTGTTCGCCGAAAGCGGCGGTGAAGAGAAGGCTGCGGCGGCTTCCGCCGTCGAGGACTTCGTGCAAACTGCCGACACTGCGACGAAGAAGTGGTCGTTCGAAATCGCGCCCGATCCTATCACTGAGGATAAGATTGCCGAGACGATTGAGACCGACGTGGTCGTTGTTGGTTGCGGTACGTCTGGCCTCATGGTGGCAAACTCCGCTGCGGAAGAAGGACTCGGGGTCGTTGTTGTGTCGGCCTCGGCGGCGCCCGTTGCGCGGCGGCTCGAACAACGCAATCTATTGCAAAGCGATGGAGCGGGCGAACGTCGACCGCCTGAGCGAATTTCAGATCCGCAAAGAGATTTTCTATGCCGGCAACCAGGTGGACGAGCGCAAGTGGTACAAGCACTTCAATAACTCCGAGAAGGCCATGAATTGGGTCATCGATCTTATGGAATCTGCGGGTTATAAGGTCAAAGTTGAAATTGGCACGCCAAGTGAAGACACTGACCTGTATCACGAGACGTGTTCGATTGGTTGGGATTTGGGCGATGGCATGCAGGCCGATCCCGATATGCAGCTGGCCACCGGAATGATGCAGCCGCTGCTGGTCAAAGAATTGGCGCGCCATCTGACCGAGGACCTTGGCGGGGAAATCTATTTCAAAACTAAGGGCGAACAGTTGGTTCGCGATAGTGACGGAGCAGGCCGTGTGAGTGCCGTGGTGTGCTCGCGAGAGGATGGGTCGTTTGCGAAATACGTCGGCAAAAAGGCTGTGGTTTTGGCGACGGGCGACTTTTCGGCAAACCGTGACATGATGTACGCGTACGCGCCCAGCTACGCGCCCTACATCTCCGATGACGTTTATGACGGCGAGACGAACTATGATGTGGGATTCCAGTACGGCGGTCTGTTCAAGGGCGACGGCCAGCGCATGGGCCTATGGGTTGGCGCTGCATGGCAGAAGGTGTTCCCAATTGCGTCATGGGTGGCTTCTATGGTCCCGGGCCGCGCAACTTATACAGCAACTTTCTTGGCTTGCTGGTGAATAAGAATGGCGAGAGGTTCATGAACGAGGACTGCCTATCGCCGTGTGCGGGCATGAACAACTTTTGGACAACCGGGCAAGACGGTGTTCGCCTTGTGGAACGAGGACTACGCGCGCCAAGAGACCGTTTCCGGCAGCTGGAACAACGATACCATGCACGAAGGCGACGCCGACGCGGTTGCCAAGGCGGTCATTGAGTCTTGGGAGGCCGATGTGAAAAGCGGTGCGACGGTGAAGGGCGACACCATCGAAGACGTGATTAAGCAACGGTCTGCCTTCCGATACGGCTGAAACTGTGAAGCGCTACAACGAGCTGTGCGCAAAGGCTCTGACGACGATTTCCACAAGGGCGCCGATCACATGCACTCGCTCGAGCAAGGGCCGTTCTACGGCCAGAGCAGTGGTGGCATGCTGGTATTCCTCACCGTGCTCGGCGGTCTGAATACTGACGCCAATATGCGTGTGCTCGATGCGGACGACGAACCTTTGCCTGGCTTGTACAACGTGGGCACGATGGTTGGCGATATGTTCGCGACGAACTACACCTTCATGACCGAGGGTGCCAATTACGGCGCGAACTGCATTACGTTCGGCTACCTCACCGGCAAATACATCGCGGAAAACGAATAGTGGGCACAAGCTGGCGATAGCGTCTATGGGGTTGCGGCTCGAAAATTCCTCCCGTTCGAGCCGTCGCCTCTCCAAACAATCGCACAAAAAGCGCCCCTGACTGGTTGCCCAGCCAGAGGCGCTCTAGGTTCGCCCGCATCGTGGGAGGTGCGATGCGGGCTTGTTGGCGAAAATCATCGAAAGCGTTCGCCCAAAACACGGGCTTCCTTGATGGCGGTTATCATGAGGGGAGGGGTTAATAACCGCCAGTCGCCTTCCGCCGTTTTCCCGCTTCGTCTATTTCGCGGCGAGGTCTTTCCGATCATGCGGTCGAAGGTGACGGAACGGCCGCAGCAGTTGCCGGTCGACATATTCGGATACGTGTGGGCATAGTACGAACCCGAGTCGACGCCCGTGACGGTACAGGCCTTCGATCGCCTTGCCATTGTCGTCGACAGCCTGGAAGTTTTCGTTAATCGTAATGCCGTCGAGCGTGCACAGCATGTAGCCCAAGTGCGAACGCCATAGAACGGCGCCGTGCGAATTGCCGACAAGCGATGCGCGTCTTTTTCCGAAAATCGGGGTCGACGCCCGTCGTAATTCTCGTTCTGGCGCTCGACGGTTTTCTTCAGCGTGTCTCGGCGGGTAAGCCAAGGCCTTCCGCAAGCTCCTCAATGGTATCGGCCACCACGATATAGCCATTCTGGATCGAAGCCTTCGTTGATGCCCTTGGTAGCTTCGAGCGTCATATTGGTCGTGCGCCGTTGTCGAAGGGAAAACGCACGTCTCGCATGTGTATGCGAAGCTCGCGTCCATTCACAGCAGGAGGAGCATCATCGATGTTGTCGAGAGCGGGGCATAGGTTGACGGTGGTTTGTCCTCCATCTCACTGTCGCTACGAGCCTGCAACGAAATCGAATGGTTGCGCAGAATCTTGCCGCGAGGCTCTCGAAGCTGCCGAAGCATGCTCCTATTCCCCAAATGCGAAATAATTTTCATTTTGGGGGAATAGTGCTCTGCTTTGCTGCTTGGCATGCAAATGGTTGCGCGAGTATTGCTCTTGAGAATGAGCGCCATTCGGGAAAGGGGCATCAGCCACCTTCCATCTCACTATCGCTACGAGGCCGCAACGAAATCGATGAGCTCTTGTTTGCTGTGCACGTCGAGCTTCCGATAGATATTGCGCCGGTGGGTGATGGCCGTTCCTTCGATATTACCAATTCTTCCTGAACGCGCGCGAGGGTGTTGCCTTGCGCAAAATGATGAGAACCTCGAGTTCTCGAGGGGTCAGGCCGCATTCGAGGGCGATGTTCTTGCATTTCGATACGAAAGAATGGTCGTGACGCCTCTCGCCGGCTTCGGTTTGGGGGTCGGCGTTCTGGTTGTTAGGCGCGGTCGCGCCCATCACTGGCTCTGGCGACGGTTTCGCCTGCTTTTTCGTGAATCGCTTCTTCCGGCACATGGAACGCGAGTTTGCCTCGGCCGAAAAGCGCCACTTCATGAAGCATGTTCTTGGTGATAAGCGTGTTGGTTGCCAGAAAGCAGCATCACGCAGGCCATGCTCATGCTGCAAATGAGCATGGTGCCGTCGCTGTTTCGGCCAACGATTCCGGCAAATTGGGGAACGAAGCTTTTCACGAACATGATTACGGCGAGCCCAACAAGCACGCCAATGCAGAGGAACGAGACGTTTCGGCCAAGGGCAGACTGGCCGCATTCTGCATATTTCTGATCGATTTCGCACGATACGAGCAACGTAACTCCGGCGAGCGACACCACCCAAACCATGCTGAAAATCAGAACGAGCCACATGTTGAATTCGCTGCCAGGGGAAATGGGAAAGAAGCTGAGCAGCGCAATTGCGAAAAAGCGCCCGGAGCGAGCCGAACGGGTTGGGCTCGCGGTTCGGCAGCCAACCTATTACGACGATGCCTGCGAAAAGCACGAACGCAAGGGGCGCCCAGGCGTTGACCATGGTTGCGACTTGGGTGGAATCGCCGATGAATGACGCATCGCTCGAGACGAACAGCGAAATGGGCACGGTCGAAGCTGCCCCAGAAGAACATCGCCGTCGCCGTTCGCTTGTTGAACGAGTCAATTTTTGCGCGAAGGAGCTTTGAATCGATGGTCGAAGGGTCGATTTGGGGCATTCAAGCGAGGTCTCGCAAGAAGACGCTGCAACGAAGACGAGGGATGCGACAAAATTGATTGGCGCCGAAAAATCGGCAAAAACCAAAATGGCGGCGCAGGCGACGAAAACGGCTGCGGCGAAGCGTTGCGAAGGTCGTCTGCTTCGGCTCAAGGCACATAAGGCATCGCTCAAGCTGAAGAACGCCTATGCCGCTCGAGCATCCAAAAGGGCAAACGCGATGCAACTAATGGGCGCGTTGCCTTCCGATTGCCATCGCCAGCAGCAAGGCGATGCCGAATGCGTGAATCCGCTCCTCTATATCGAGCACGTGGCCCGAATCGCTTTTGAGTGTTTCCTTCATGAAATGCATGACGCATGCCGCCGCGAAAAGAACTGCAGCGAAGTAGCACGCAAGGGGAAGCGCGCGTTCGATAGGCAACCCGGACCATTCGACGTGCTGCGCGTAGCAGACAACCGGAATCCAGGAAACCTGCAAAGCGCAGCTGATGGTGCTTTGACCGTCGTGCTGTTTGCCTGCTTTTTGCGAAAGCGTTGTCCATTTGAATTCCCCTTCCGTGAGCGATTCAGCGCATTGCCCATGTGTTCGCTCGCGTTCCCTTTTGCGAGCATTTCTTTCTCGCGCGCGAACATTCGAATCGCGATTTCCCCGATGACAAAATAGCAGGTTTTCGGTCGAGTGTTTTCTTCTGCGGGACAAATACTCTGTAACAGATGATTCATGAGGCTGGGCAAACGTAATTCATTTGCTTGGGGTGATTCGCGCCGACTGATTGTGGCGTACGTTTCTCGGCGTATTCGACGAAGCCAGCGAAAGGGGAGAAATGGATAATTCGATTCGAAACAAACGCAAAACGAAGGTGCGCGTGGCATGTGCCGTAATGGGCGCGATGTCGATTTTGGTGCTGGCCTTGTATGGCTGCCAACCTGCTCAGACGAGCGGCACCGCGAGCAAGTCCGACGAGGCTGCGACGGAAAGCATCACGCTGACCGACTGGTCGCCGAGCACCGATTGTGCGACGTGCCATTCCAACGAGGTCTCGTCTGAGGCCGATACGGCATGCACGGCATCGAAGCACGCATCGCTTTCGTGCGCCGACTGCCATTCCGATACCGAGAAGCTCGCCAAGCTTCACAACGGCACGAGCTCAGACGATCGCCAGCCGACTCGCCTGAAGCAGACTGAGGTGTCGAGTGAGGTGTGCCTTGGTTTGCCACGATCGAAGCGAGCTTGCTCAGAAGACGGCATCGGTCACGGCTCTTACCGATTCGAACGGTAAGACGGTCAACCCGCATGATCGCCGGCAACCGAAACCCATCAGACCATTACCTGCACGAATTGCCACACCATGCATTCCGAGCAGACCGACCTTGACGGTGACGCGAAATCGTACTGCACGAGCTGCCACCATGCCGACGTGTTCGAGTGCTATACGTGCCATCAGCATAGCCTTAGAATTCGCCCCGGCGAAAGGGGACTTCACGGGGCGATTGCAAGTGCGCTTCATGCGCGAAAGCCTTAGAAAGGGAACGAAATGGAGGGAATAAAACGGAACTTTCTCGTCGTAATTTCCTGAAGGGTGCCAGCCTTGCCGCTATCGGCGCAGCCGCCGCCACGAGCCTGGGAGGCTGTGCCTCTTCTGACTCTTCGGCAGACTGGATGCCTTCGAAGTGGGATTTCGAAACAGACGTGCTTTCGTTATTGGCTACGGTGGCGCTGGCCTGTGGGCTGCAGTCACCGCAAAAAAGACGAAGGCAACAGCGACGTGCTCGTGCTCGAGAAGGCGCCGTCGCGCGGCGGCGGAGAACAGCTCCATCAACATGGGCGAATACCTGGGTTGATGACGTGGACGGGGCCGTAAAGTACATTACTGGCTTCACCAAGGGCCATACGCCTGAAGAAATTGCGCGCGCGTGGGCTGAAGAGTGCTACAACAATATGGACTATTGCGACCATTGGGGCGTGAAGACCGAGAAGAAGAAGGGCACTAACGCTTCCGGTGGAACGTCAAGCTGCAGTATCCGTGGATTGATGGTGCAGAGGCTATGCACGTGTGCTCGTTTGGCGACGCGACGAAGGGAGGCAACGAGGGCTGGCACACGCTTGACCAGGCTCGTGCCGACTTGGGTATTGAGGTTAAGTTCAGCTGTCACGACGAAACCTTGATTCAGAACCCCGAAACCAAGGAAATCGTCGGCGCCTACACTTATTGGCGACGACGGCACGCAGTACGCCATCAAGGCTCGCAAGGGCGTCATCATGACCACTGGCGGCTTTGAGTTCAACGACGAGCTGAAGAACACCTACTGCAAGTGCTACCCGATGAACGGTTTCTACGGCTGGCCCTTCAACACGGGCGACGGCATCAAGATGGTACAGGATGTCGGTGCGCAGTTGTGGCACATGAATAATGTCATTGGCTCGTACAATGCATGGTTCAAAGATTTTGAGTGGAAATACGCGTTCACCCTTACCCTCAAGCGAATAACTTCGTGATGCTCGATCGTCTGGGCAACCGCTGGATTGCCGAATCGACATTCCTGAGCCCCTCATGTCGGTTGGCATGAGTTCGAGAAGTTCAATGACGAAAAGTTGTGCGACTTTGAGCGCATTCCGACCTGGGTCATTCTTGATCAGAACGTTATCGACGCAGGACCTCTCCGGTGCTACGGCTGGCGGCACTCTGAACACGCCTGGCGGGTCGACCACCATCGGCATGACGCTGAGCGACATTCCTGCGGAGTGCGCCCAGTACCCTGGTTGGAGCGAGGACAATTCGGCCGAAATCCAGAAGGGCTGGATTCTGAAAGCCGACACGATCGACGAGCTTATTAAGAAGATGGCCGAGGTTGACGAGGTTCCTGACGCAGAGGTCGTGAAGGCGACCATTGAGAAGTACAACGGCTACTGCGCTGCTGGCAGCGCATCCCGATTTCCAGCGTACGGAAACTACGCTTGCGCCGGTTTCGACCCCGCCGTATTACGCGTACCCCCTCTATCCCGGCGGCTGCTCGACGCTCGGCGGCCCGAAGAAGGACGTCAACGCGCAGGTGCTCGACCTGACGATAAGCCCATTGGCCGCCTGTATGCGGCTGGCTGCTTCGGAACATGGCGAGCCACACCTACGGCATTTCCGGTGGCAACAACGCCGAGAATATGGTTTGGGGCCGCATCGCCGCTCGTTCGGCATCGTCGAACAAGCCTTGGGATGAAAAAATAGTCTAAGCAGCGGGAGTTTCCCTTCCCTCCCTTTAGGCTCCGCATGGCGTTCTCTTCAGATGGCGGGCATCGCGTATGTGGTGCCCGCCATTCGTTTGCGGCGGGGATTTGCTACGGAAGTTCGCTCCGGCGGTTCTCTAATCGCCGATTCCGTTTGCTTTTCTATGTGCTGCGAGTGTTCTATGCGTGGTACTTCGTTCCTCGGCCGGTGCCCGTTTTCTCTACGTAGCGCTTCTCGACAAGCGATCGCAGAAGCTTCACGGCCTTGTCTTTGCCGAACCCGAAGTTCGCGACAATTTGTCCGCTCGCCGCCGAGCCTTCTTCCTTGACGAATCGATACACTAGCTCTTCATCGCTGGTCAAAGCGGGCCTCGCGTCGGTCACGGGAAGCGTGACTCGCACGGCGTTTTCGCTTACGTCGAACTCGGGTTTCTGCTCGTATTCGACATATGAACTGCGAATACGCACGATTCCCGTACCGAACATTTCGATGATGTTGAGTCTGAACAGCACGTTGGCGAGAATGGGGTTGCGCAGCTGCGAAATGAAGCCCCTCAGATATTCGTCGCGCCCAAGGCCTGCGGGCAGGCCGCCAGGCGAGGAGATTTCGATGCGGTTGGGGTGCATCGCGATTCTGATTTTCGCGTTAACGTCCCACGTGCGATGCGCAACGGCATTCGCGACGGCTTCGCGGAATGCCTCATAGGGAATCGAATAATGCGTGGCTCGACGGGCGCCTTCGATCGTTTCGACGCTGTAATAGCGCTCGAACATCGTGCAGGCGCCATCGATTTGCTCGATGACGGAAGTTCCTTCGAATGTTGCGCGGTCGGCAATGATGTTGATGCTTTCCCCTGAACCTCGCGACGTCGATTCCGGGAAGGTGTTCTGGTCGGAAACGATGAGCGCGGCGTTGTTGAAGCCCGCCTCGAAATTGAACAGGTTGAACGTTCGCAGAACGTCTCCGTTGAGCGCCTTCACGACGTGCTCGGCCTCGAGCTTTTCTTCGAGCGCGCGAAACGTCAAATCTTGCTTGTGGCAGGGCAGTTCCTCGAAATGCATGTTTTGGCCAGCGAGCACGAGCCTGCGCAACTCGACGTTATCAACTTCTACAGTTGCCGTGTCTGACCTGCGGTAAGCTTTCCCTCTATAGAGATAGGGCTTGTTCGGCCCCTCTTCAACGGCAAGGGGTGACGGTTTTCTTGCGCGTGTTTTCGGTGAGTGAGAAAACGGCGTGGGTCGATGGAGTCGTTGATTTTGTTTTTCGATGTCCAGGCACGCCGCCCTTGTGTCGGCGAGGCCTTTGACGGAACCGTCGTCGGCGATACCGAAAACAATGCTGCCGGATCCGTAATTGGCGAAGGCGCTTACCGTTTTAAGAAACGAATTCGAGACGGACTCTTTCCACTCGACGGTTCTGCATTCTTTCATGGCGGCCTGCTCCTTCCACGTAATCGTCGGTCTTTATTACATGAAATTATACGAAAAACCGACGCAAAACCGACGTAAAATTTGCGTCGGTTTTGCGTCGGAATCTGCCGACGAAAGGGGATGGCAGGCGGGTGTCTTCCGATATGGAGCTTGTAATGCCTTAATAACGTACATATGTTTGGTATAATACTGATTGGCAGTGCTCCGCCGTTCCTGCGGGTGATGCTTCCTTCAAGAGACGAGGAGCTACCACCATGGAAATAGTGATGTACCTGGCAGCTTGCTGCACTATCGCGACAACCGTTTTGGCCTTATATGACCGAACCCAACGCAGGATTGATGAGAGAAAAAAGATGATGCCCGAAACGAGAATGACCAGGCGGGTACCTGGCCATTCTAAAACCGACTAGCATCACCCGTAGCTAGAGGTCTTCCAGGATTCTAGTCACGGCGGGCGCTGCCGTCTCTTGTATTATAACATGCGAAGCGCGCAGTTGCTTTCTGTCGCGCTCGTTTTCCTTCTGCTATTTCAAGCTCGGCAGTGCTTCGCACCAATCGGCGAACTCTGCCATGGTGTCGTGCTTGCATTCGGAAACATCCAGGCCCTCTTCCGCCTCGATCAGGTGGTCGGTCACGAAATAGATGTCGCAGCCCACCTTGGTCGCCAGGCCGTCTTCGCGGTTATGGTTGCCCACCATGAGCACCTCGTCGGCCGCAACGCCTGCGCGCGCCAGGCAATCTTCGTAGAAGCGGGCATGGGCTTTACGGCGTAGCAGGTCTCGTAATCGGTGGCGAACTCGAAATCGTCGGGGTCAAGACCCGCCCAGCGAATGCGCTCGTGCACGGCCGCCAGCGGGAACATGGGCATGGTGGTCACCGCCACGCGATAGCCCTTGTTTTTGAGCGTCTCCACGGCGCGCGCTGCCTCGGGGTTTGCTTGCACGCCTTCTCCCACCTGGGAAAACGGACCCTCGTAGCGCGAGAACAGCGTTTTCATCTCTTCGGCGTCAAAACCGGTCGCCTTCGTGAACGCCTCCCAGAACACGTCGTGGTTGGTGGCGCTTCCGTCCGATTTCGCCATGGCTTTCACGCCCGCCATCACCGCGCCCAGGCACATGTTGGAGTCGAGCCCGTTTTCCGCGGCGAACGCGCCGAGCGCCTTTGAAATAGCGCTTCATGAACACGTCGGTGTCCATGGGCAAAAGCGTGCCGTCGAGGTCGAAAAATACGGTGGTGTATGAGCGAGCCATGGAAAATCCTCGAATCTCTTTTGAAATGGGCCGCTCGCGCGCGGTAGCGCATGCGGCGGCGAATGCAAAATGGTAGTATAAACAAGTTTTGGTAAAGGGGCGCAGGTGCGCTCGAATTCGTTGACTGGCCGTGATGGAGGTGCCGCCTTTGAAGTTGCTTTTGCACGCGTGTTGCTGTCCGTGCACGCTCGAGCCTTTTGCGGCTCTTGCTTGAAGAGGGCCACGACATCGCGATCGCCTATATGAATTCGAACATTCACCCGGCCGAGGAATACGAGCACCGCCGCGATGTGCTGCTCGATTTTGCGCGTGAGCAGGGCCTCGAGGTAATCGAGGGCGTCTACGACCCGCAGGCGTGGTCGCGCGCTGCCGGCGTGTTCGGCACCGATTCCGACCGACGCCCCGGGATCGCTGCCGCGCGTGCTATCGCCTTCGCCTTGAAGAGGCGTGCGCGTATGCCGCGGCCAATGGTTTCGAGGGGCGTGGCGACTACGCTCACGGTGAGCCCCTATCAATATACGGAAACCATTCGCGAGGAGCTCGAGCGTGCGTGCGAGCCCCATGGCTTGGCGGCGGTGTTCCGCGATTATCGCGAGCAATACCCCGAGGCCACGCGACGCAGCAAGGCCATGGGCATGTATCGCCAGAACTACTGCGGTTGCGTGTTTTTCCAAGATAGAAGCTGCGGAAGAACGCGAGGCTCGCAAAGCCGAGCGCGCTGCTGCGAAGGCTGCCAAGGAAGCCGCCGAGGCCCCCGCGCGTGCGGCCGCCGAAGCTGCCCGCCAGAAGAAGCGCGCCGAAAAAGCAGGCATACGCCAATAAGCGCGCCGCCCAGCGCGCGGCGCTCAAGGCGTACAAGCAAGCGCATCACGACGATGCGGCTTGCTGCGAGAAAGGAAACGAGGCGGAATAGCCCAAAGCTAGGGGCGAAACGCCTGAAAGCGATAAAGGAGGAAACGGCGAAGCGGCTCGAGTCGCACGAACGACAGCGAGCGCGACTCTGGCGAGTGCAGTAGCGAATTGAGTGAAGCGGTTGCTACTGCGACGACGTCGTTGCGAGAAAAGGAAACGAGGCGGAATAGCCCAAAGTCAGCGAGAGGACGATTGGCGAGGCGAATTGGCCCGAAAAGAAGCGAAGCGTACTTCGGTACGCGAGCGACGAATGAGGACAAGTCGGCCGCCATAGCGTCCGCGCGGCGTCGAGACTATTCCGCCGTTCGTTAGGTGGAATAAAGAATGAAAACTGACGATTTTGATTACGACCTTCCTGAGCGCTGCATCGCCCAGGAGCCTGCGGCGGTGCGCGATGCGTGCAAGATGCTCGTGATGAATCGCGAAACGGGCGAGCTTGAAGACCGCATCTTCCGCGACATTATTGAATACCTCGAGCCGGGCGACGTGCTCGTGGCCAACGAGACGCGCGTCATGCCTGCGCGCCTTTTGGGCGCCAAACGCGGCACGGGCGGACAGGCCGAAGTGTTCCTGCTTCGCCAGCGCATGGGTACCGCGGCCGACGCCTATGTGGCGACCGAAGGCCCCGATGGCGCGCTCGGCAGCAACCAACAGGCCATTTGGGAAGTGCTCGTTCGTCCGGGCAAGCGTTTGAAGCCGGGCAGCGGTGCCATCGTCGACTTCTGCGACGCCGAGGGCAACGTGGCCCTTTCCGCCGAGATTGTCGACTGGGGCGCCGACTCGGGCCGTGGCGAGCGTATCGCGCGCCTCACCACCACGCGCCCTTCGCTCGACGAGGCCCTGCATGCTGTGGGCCACACGCCGCTTCCGCCCTACATCAAGCACTACGCGGGCGACGAAGAGCTCTACCAAACGGTGTACTCGCGCCACGAAAGCTCGGCGGCAGCGCCCACTGCGGGCCTGCATTTTACGCCCGAGCTCATCGAGCGCTTGCGCGCCAAGGGCGTCGAATGGCACACCGTGGAACTTGAAGTTGGCTTGGACACCTTCCGCATCGTCGATGAGGACGACCCCGAGAAGCACACCATCCACACCGAGTTCTACACGGTTCCGCAGGAAACCGTCGACGCGTGCGACGCCGCCCACGCGCGCGGCAACCGCGTGATTGCCGTGGGCACGACGAGCGTGCGCAGCCTCGAGAGCGCCTACGACCGCGAGTTGGGCCGCCTGCGCGCCCGCAACCGCGAGGCCACGAGTCTCTATATTCTGCCGGGCTACGACGTTCGGTGTGGTCGACGCGCTGATCACGAACTTCCACGTGCCCCGCTCCACCCTCATGATGCTGGTGAGCGCCTTCTCCACGCGCGAGAACATCATGGCCGCCTACAAGCATGCAATCGAAAGCGACTACCGCCTGCTCAGCTTCGGGGATGCGATGTTTATTGAATAATACTTTTGCCTACGGCAAAAGTATTGTCGACGCTGCGCTGTTCTGGCGGTACGCTTCGGGCGGGGCCTTCGGCTTCACGTACCGAAAGTACGCTTCGCCTCGGCCGCGTCCGAATCGCACTCGCCAGAACCCATGCTCGCTGACCTTGCTGCGAAAGCGGCTCGTTTCTGCTTCAAGGAAGGAACCCTAATGCCCCTTTTTGATGTGAATATCGATGCGACCTGCGGAAACGCACGCGCACTCACGTTTGAGACTGCGCATGGCACGGTGCACACGCCCATGTTCATGCCTGTTGGCACGCACGCAACGGTGAAGGGCGTCACCACGCCGCAGCTGCGCGAGCTCAACAGCCAGGTCGTGCTTGCGAACACGTATCACCTGTACATGCGCCCGGGCGTCGACATTATTGAGAAGGCCGGCGGCGTGCAGAAGTTCATGAACTACGACGGCCCCATGCTCACCGATTCGGGCGGGTTCCAGCTGTTCAGCCTCGACCACATGATGAAGACCGACCCCGACGGCGTCACATTCCACGCGCGCGATTATGACGGCAGCAAGCACCGTTGGACGCCCGAGAGCAACATGGACATCCAGCAGCGCATCGGTGCCGATATTGTGATGCAGCTCGATCAGTGCATTGGCTATCCGTCGCCGAAAGAGGCCGTGGCTGCGTCCACGAAACTGTCGTGGGAGTGGGCTGAGCGTTGCTGCGCCGCGCATACCCGCGAAGATCAGGCGCTTTTCGCCATCGTACAGGGCGGCATGCATCGCGACCTGCGCCTCGAGAGCGTGAAGCGCCTCATCGAAATTGACGCCGCGAGCCGTGCTGCGGGCCACAAGGGCTTCAGGGCTTCGGCATTGGCGGCTATTCGGTGGGCGAGCCGCACGACGTGATGTTCGAGACGCTCGGCGATGTGTGCCAGGCGTTGCCCGACAATCGCCCGCGTTATCTGATGGGTGTCGGCAACCCCACGACGCTCGTCCGCGCGGTGCGCGAGGGCGTGGACATGTTCGACTGCGTGCTGCCCACGCGCACGGCCCGCATGGGCACGGCGTTTTCGCACACAGGCCGCATGAACATGCGCAACGCGAAAATACAAGGAAGATTTCACGCCGCTCGACCCCGAGTGCAGCTGCCCCACGTGTACGCATTACACGCGCGCATACCTTCGCCACCTGGTAAAACAGGGTGAAATGCTCGGCGGTATTCTGCTGTCGATTCATAACTTGCATTTCCTGATCGACCTTATGGGCAAGGCGCGCGAGGCCGTGCTCGCCGGCGAATACGAGACGTTCTACCAAGATTGGATGAATTCTCCCGCCGCGAACGACTACTAAAGAACGGCGCGGCGGTTTCGCAGCCAGCCACTGCAATGCCGGCTGGCAAAAGCAGCCGCTTCTTGAGCGGGCCCGCAATCCGCTGGGGCGAATATCAATGATGCTGCTGCGGTGGTGTGGCTGACACCGTTGGCGTCGCGGATGTCGGTGCTTCCGATGGCGGTGTCGTCGGATTGTGCCGTCGATGTCGATGCTGTCGGTGTCTCCATAGCGGCGTTAGCGCGGCGTTGGACTGATTCGATAGCCTTCCGTGCAAATTTCCATGCCAGACTAGCAATGTGACGCTACGCCGGATTGGCGCCAGGCTGGCGTGTCGGATTGGTGCAGCTGCGTGTCAGAAAAGGCGAGAATGGGGCCTCATTGCAGGTAGAGATTTGGGGCCTTTCGCCTATCTCGAATTCAGTAAATCTCTCTCACCTGGTGTTTTTGCGAAAACATCGCTTGCGAGCCACATTATTGTTCTTACATTAGGGCCCTGGACTTCGTCATTGCGGGCCCCATTGTGGCGTTTTCTGTCAATCTAGGCTCGATAATCTGCAATGAGGCCCCATTGTGGCATTTTCTGCCGACCTCTTTTGCTGAGTGCTTTCGCTGAGACTTCCGATTGGATTTCAGTCGAGTGCTTCTGCGAAGGACTCTGGCCAGGCTTTGGCTCGGGGCGTTTCAGCGAAGGCTTGCTGCAAGGGATTCCATGGAGTTTTTCGTATGGTCTTCTGCGACGGTTGGCGGTCAATGTTCCGTATCGAAAATTTCATGTCTGCGCCTGGGATAGGATCGCGTGCCGAAAGTTGGTGTAGGGGCCGTTTCTTGATTCGCAAAATGAAGAAACGGTCATCGCCTAGAATTTGAATTGCTTAGGTTCAGATTCACGGAAAGGCGATAACCGCATATGGACAAGATACACGAGATGGCAGCCGATGGCTCCCTGATGCCCAGATTCGATGACGGCATGGTCAACATGTCCGAGCTCATCAGGGTGATGGCCGAATCGCTCGTCAACGAGATAATGGACGCCCAGGCCGATGAGGCCTGCGAGGCTGGCAACCAGCGCAACGGCTACCGCGAGCGCAGGCTGGTCACCAGCGTCGGCGCCATCACCCTCAGGATACCCAAGCTGCGCGTTGGCACGTACTTCCCCGAGGACCTGGTGGAGCGCTACTCGCGCGTGGACAGGGCGGTCATCGCCGCGGTGTCCGAGATGGTGACCAACGGCGTCTCCACCAGGAAGGCGAAGCGCGTGGCGCAGTCCATGGGCATCGACCGCATGAGCGCCAGCCAGGTCTCCAGGATATGCTCGTCGCTTGACGAAACGGTCGCCGACCTGCAGCAACGCGACCTGTCCGACGTGTCGTACCCCTACATCTGGCTGGACGCGACGTATATCAAGTGCAGGGATTCCGGCCGCGTGCAGTCCACCGCGCTCGTCACCGCCATCGGCGCCGGGTCGGGCGGCTACAGGCGCCTGCTGGGGCTGGACGCCATCGACACCGAATCGTACGACGGATGGAGATCGTTCCTGGTCTCACTGCGCGCACGCGGCGTTTCCGGCGTGGTCTGCGTCACCAGCGATGCGCACGAGGGCCTCAAGCGGGCCATCAGGGAGGTGTTCCCAGGCGCCGCGTGGCAGCGCTGCATCGTCCACCTGATGCGCAGCGCCGCCGGAAACGCCAGCACCAAGCAGAAGAAGGCCGCCGTGCTGGGCATACTGAAGGCCGTCTTCGCGGAACGCGACCTGAGCTGGTGCGCGAGCTGTACCAGCTTGCGATCGGGCCAGATAGAGGGGCTTCTGCCCAGCCGCCGCCAAGCTACTCGAGGAGGCGGAGGCCGACGCGCTGGCCTACCTGGACTTCCCGTACGAGCACCATGTGAGGCTGCGGACCAACAACGTTCAGGAGCGCGCCAACCGCGAGCTCAAGCGCCGCAGCCGCGTGGTGCAGGTGTTCCCCCAGCAGGAAAGTCGCTCATCAGGATGATGGGCGCCGTCTTCTCCGAGATGGATGAGGACTGGGCTGCCCGACGCTGGTTCAACGACGATT
>VOFB01004650.1_pt1 | contig 15740 bp, 25 predicted proteins | sample 5384141 | NCBI WGS metagenome assembly VOFB01 (sample SAMN12384721, study PRJNA508395) | human gut metagenome | isolation source: healthy gut A | host: Homo sapiens | reverse complement strand
ATCATCTGCGTGGGCGAGAGCCTGGAGCAGCGGGAGACCGGCATCACCAACGAGTGGATTGCCCTTCAGGTGAAGAGCGCCCTGTACGGCGTGCCCGCCGACAAGCTGCGCCGCTGCATCATCGCCTACGAGCCCATCTGGGCCATCGGCACCGGCAAGACCGCCACTGCCGGGCAGGCCGGCGAGGTCTGCACGCAACATCCGCGCCACCATCCGTGGCCTGTACGGTGCCCGGGTGGCCCGCAGCGTCACCATCCAGTACGGCGGCAGCATGAACCCCAAGAACGCCGCTGAGCTGCTGGCCCAGCCCGACATCGACGGCGGCCTCATCGGCGGTGCTGCTCTGAAGCCCGAGCAGTTCGTGGACATCATCAACGCCGCCAACCAGGAATAATGCGTCCAGAAAAGCGGGGGGACACAGTCCCCCCTTTATGCGAAATGAGGTTTCTATGAATAAAACTCCGACCACGCTCATCATTATGGACGGCTTCGGCCTGCGGCCCGAGACGGAGGGCAACGCCGTTGCCGCCGCCAACACTCCTCGTCTGGATCAGTTCTTTCAGGAGTATGCCCATACAGAGCTGTCCGCCTCTGGTCTGGATGTAGGTCTGCCTGCAGGCCAGATGGGCAACAGTGAGGTGGGCCACACCAACATCGGCGCCGGCCGGGTGGTGTTTCAGGACCTGCCCCGGATCACCAAATCCATTGACGACGGAGACTTCTTCCCCAATCCCGCCTACGTTCACGCCATGGACGCCTGCAAGGAAAAACGCTCTGCCCTTCACCTCATGGGTCTGCTCAGCGACGGCGGCGTCCACTCCCACATCGACCACCTCTTCGCCCTGATGCAGATGGCAAAGGACCGTGGCCTTGAGCGAGTCTATCATCCACGCATTTCTGGATGGACGGGACGTTTCCCCCACCTCCGGCGTGGACTATGTGACCCGGACGGTGGAAAAGTGCCGGGAGCTGGGCGTGGGTAAGATCGCAACCCTCATGGGCCGTTACTACGCCATGGACCGCGACAAGCGCTGGGACCGTGTGGAAGAGGCCTATGACGCCATGGTTTACGGTGAGAGCGCCCACGTCAAATCCCCTGCCCGTGGCAGCGGTGAAGGATGCCTACGCCGCTGGCGTCACCGACGAGTTCGTGGAGCCTGTGGTCTGCGACCGGGGACGGCACCATCTCCGACAACGACAGCGTGATCTTCTTCAACTACCGGCCTGACCGGGCCCGTGAGATCACCCGGACCCTTGTGGACCCGAAGTTCGACGGCTTCACCCGCCAGTATTTCCCCGTGACCTTCGTCTGCACCACGGAGTACGACGCTACCATGCCCAATGTGGAGGTGGCCTACCCCCGTGAGGTGCGCAATGGCCTGGGGGAGTATCTCAGCCAGATGGGACATGACGCAGCTCCGGATTGCCGAGACGGAGAAATACGCGCACGTGACCTTCTTCTTCAACGGCGGCGGCGAAGTGAAGTTCCCCGGCGAGGACCGGGTGCTGGTGCCCTCTCCCAAGGTGGCAACCTATGACCTTCAGCCGGAAATGAGCGCGGTGGAGGTATGGACAAGTGCGTGGAGCGCATCGAATCCGGCGCCTACGACGTGATCATTCTCAACTTCGCCAACTGCGACATGGTTGGCCACACCGGCGTGTTCGACGCGGCGGTGAAGGCGGTGGAAACCGTGGACACCTGCGTGGGCCGGGTGGTGGACGCCACGATGAAGATGGGCGGCATCGCCATGATCACCGCCGACCACGGCAACGCCGAGCACATGACCGAGCCTGACGGCTCTCCCATGACCGCCCACACCACCAACCCGGTGCCCTTCATCCTCTGCGGCGCCGGAACGGAGCTGCGCCAGGGCCGCCTGGCGGACATCGCCCCCACCATGCTGGATGTGATGGGCCTTGCCGTACCGGAGGAGATGGACGGCCAGACCCTGATTGTGAAATGATCGGTAAAACATCCTGCCATAGGACGGCTGGCTTCCCTCGCAAGGGCTGAACGTAAGCCGTACCTAAATGCAGCCACAACCGCGTACGATCGGAGAAGCCCCATTCCATGGGGCTTCTCTTTACTTTGCCCTCGTGTGAAAATGCCAAAAGTCCGAGGCTGTCTTCAAAGCGCAAACGTTATCATTACTTTTGTCTTTTATTTGAAAAATTATTTTTTAATGATCGTTATATGCGCATAAACAGTCGAAAAGTTCCACATAAAGATTTTGTAAATATTGCAAACGTTTGCATTGATTTTATAAAAGCCAAGGTGTATACTGATGCAATCAAATGCAGGAGAGAAGGATTCATTCACATGTCTACACTCTTATCTGTTTCCATCGCAGCTCTGGCGGGACTACTGATGACACGTGTATTCAACCTGTGGCGATTGCCGGACGTAACTGCGTATCTGGTGGCCGGTGTACTGATCGGTCCCTATGTTCTGGGAGTATGCATATTACCGGTCTGGGCCTGGTCTCGGCTGAAGCGGTAAGCAGTCTGCATCTGGTCTCTGAGGTGGCGATGGGCTTCATCGCCTTTTCCATCGGCAATGAATTCCGTCTGGAGGACCTGAAGTCCACGGGCAACCAGGCTGCCGTCATCGGCGTTATTCAGGCCTTGACCGCCACTCTGCTGGTGGATACCGCACTGCTGACGGTCCACATGCTGCTGCCGGAAAAGCTGTCTGCGGCTCAGGCGATTACCTTGGTGCCATTGCGACGGCTACTGCGCCGGCCGCCACGCTGATGGTGGTGCGCCAGTATAAAGCAAAGGGTCCGGTGACCAATCTCTTCTGCCCATCGTCGCACTGGATGACGCAATGGGCCTGATCGTGTTTGCGGTCAGCTTCGGCATTTCAAAGCGCTGGTCAGCGGCGAGTTGATCTGATCTCCATTCTGCTCAACCCCTGCTGGAGATCGTCGCATCTCTGGCATTGGGTGCCGCCGCAGGCTGGCTGCTGACCAAGCTGGAGGTCCTCTTTCATTCCAATACAAACCGCCTGAACATGACCATTTCCCTCGTTTTTCTGACAGTGGCCCTGTCCATGTCGCACATCACCCTTGGGCCGGTAACTATCAGCTTTTCCTCTCTTCTGGTCTGCATGATGTTGGGAACGGTGTTCTGCAATCTCTGCCCCCAGTCTGCCGATTTGATGAAAGCCGCAGACAAATGGACCTCTCCCCTTTTTGCGCTGTTCTTCGTCATCAGCGGCGCGGAGTTGGAGTTGGGCGTCTTTACGGATTGGGCCATCGTGTGCATTGGTCTGGTCTACATCCTGTTCCGCTCTGCCGGCAAATATATCGGTGCCTTTGCCAGCTCCAAATATATGAAATGCGGACCGGAGATCTGTAAATATCTGGGGATCACCCTGCTGCCTCAGGCAGGTGTAGCGCTGGGAATGTGCACAACCGCTATGCAGCTTGGAGAGCAGGGCGGATTGATCCGCAACATCACCCTCTTCTCTGTGCTGATCTATGAAATGGTCGGTCCTCTTCTGACACGGCAGGCTCTGATGGCCGCCGGGGACATCCAGCCTCTGTCCGCCGAGGTCTGCCAGCGCCGTCCGGCTCAGGGACGCTCTGCCAAGCGGAGCCGGGCGTAAAGTATCTGTCAAAAACAACACCATCCATTCGGATGGTGTTGTTTTCATATCTGTTCTGTTGTCTGCGCTACCGGCTGGTTTTCCCGCGCTGAATGGACCGCAGCAGTCCTTTGCACTGCCACAGGCTCAGCAGAGCGAATACCGCCGCCGGAACGCCTAACAGTCGCAGTCCCCAAGCATCCTGCACCAGACTGCCCGCAAAGGGAGCCTGCGGCGATGCCAAGTTATAGGACACCGGCTGCACCGACGCGCAGAGGCTGGCTGCCGCCGGGTATTCCGCCTCTGCCAATCCCAGAGAATGGACCTGCACCGGCGTATTCAGCAGATACATCAGCAGGCCCATGGCAAACAGCCCTGTCAATCCCAGCCACCGGTTCACCAGCAGCAGAGGCAGCACGGCAAACAGCAGAACCTGCGCGGCGAAAAATAGCGGCAAAGGCTTCAGACCGCCTTTTTCCGCAAGGCATCCGGAAAACAAATTGCTGGCGGCACTGCAAAGCCCCATCACCAGCAGGACCGGACTGACCGCCGTCTCCGGCAGACCCAGCGTACCGGTCAGCGTCGGTGTCAGATAGGTGTAGACCGTGTAGGTAGCGGAAGCGCTGAACAGCACCATCAAAACGCAGTGCCAGCAGCGACTGTCCCGCAGCACCGCGAACTGGTTCAGCAGGCCGCCCTCTGCCGGAGGGACATCGATCTCCGCGGCAGCAGCCGGGCCAGCACCGGCAGCAGCACCAGTCCCATTGCCAGGATCACGCCAAAGGTGGCCGCCAACCAAGAGCGTGGCACACCGCTGTACCGATGGGCACCCCGCCACCGCCGCCACGGAAAAGCCCGCGTACACGGCGGAAATGGCCCGGGCCGTCTGCTCCGGGGAAGAAACCTCCTTCGCATACAGCATAGCCACTGCGGTGAGGGTCCCGGACACCAGCGCCGCCACTACACGGATGCATACAGCACCGTCACGCCTGGAGCCAGCATACTCAGGACATTCACACCCAGAAACAGGAGCATCAGCCCCATCAGCAGGCGGAATCGGTCCATCGGTCCGGTCAGGGCCGTGAGCAGCGGCGTTCCTACCGCATAGCAGGCGGCAAATACGCTGACCAACCGCCCCACGGCGGCCAGAGATACATTCAGCCCCGCCGCAATATCCGGCAGGATACCCACGATCACAAATTCACAGGTGCCCAGGGTAAAGCCCAAAGCGGCCAGTGCCAGCACAGCCGCCGGTAAACGATGCTTTTTCATCATGCGCTCCTTACTATGTGTTTATATGTGTGCGTACACAGTTTTACCCGGAAACAGCGGAGGACCGCAGTCCCCCGTTTCTTTCCATATTTACCGTCAAATACTCTCCGAATTGAGAATGGGGCAAGCGGTCACATAGGTGTCCCGGTCAGGCCGCTGTCCCATCAATGCCTCAAAAAGCACAGACAGCGCCTGATAAGGCTGATACGCCAGATCCTGCCCGATAGTAAAATCCACCTCGCCGCTTTTCAGCAGCTCCTGAATCTCCGGGCCGCAGTCGTGGGAAAGGATGTGGACCTTTCCCGCCAGGCCCCGGCTCCGGAGAACTTCCGCGCAGGCCGGGACGCTGGGGTTCGCCATATACACCATCCGCAAATTTGGATGCGCCGCCAATGCACCTTCCACCGTTTCCGCCGTTTTCCGGTAATCTCGGTGGGTGGCGGCGATCACACCGTTTTCCTCCGGGATCCCCCGCCCGCCAGCCGCTCCAGAAACCCGTCCACACGGGCCTTATGCGCCGTATATTTCGGATCGGCATAGATGACCAGAAACGCATCGCCACGGCTCAGGAAGCAGGATGCGATCTCACCGGCCACCCGTCCGGCCCGATGGCCGTCCTCGCCCACATAGCAGATTCGCCGTCCGCCGGGCACGTCGGAGTTGAAGGTCGCCACCGGGACCCCCCGCTCTGACAGCCGTTCCAGCGCCCGCCGGATCTCCTCAGTGCCGGAAGCGCACAGCGCGACGGCCTGTGCGCCGTTTTCCACTGCCTCATTCAGCAAACGCAGACATTCCGCCTCGTCCCCCGACGGGTAGTTCCGGATGTCCAGCGACACATTGTAATCCTGATGGTCCTCCAGAAAGCGGGCTGTACCGGCATCCATCTCATCCCGCACAAAGCCCCTCTTCCCATTCCGGCTGCACCAGCGCCAGCTTCCGGGGCGCCGCTGGTGGCCAGGGCGCTGGCCACCCGGTTTGGCTGGTAATCCAGCTCCTCCATCACGTCGCAGCACCCGCTCCCGGACCTCCGCCTTCACATACGGCCGGTCATGGAGCACCCGGTCCACCGTGCCGATGGAGACGCCCGCCCGTTTCTGCGATCATGCCGATGGATACACCGGCCTGCTCGCGCAATCATTTGGTCTCAACGAGATCGGCAAAGAACATGACCGCCTATGAATACGGCGGCGAGATCATCATAGTGGACTGTGGTATGGCCTTCCCCGGTGATGACATGTACGGCATCGACTGCGTGATCCCCGATGTGTCTTATCTCATCAAGAACAAATCCCGGATCCGGGGCCTGTTCATCACCCACGGCCACGAGGACCACATCGGCGCCATCCCCTACGTTCTCAAGCAGGTGAACATGCCCATCTACTGCACCCGCTTCACTGCCGGCCTCATCAAGCTCAAGCTGGAAGAGCACAACCTGGTCAAGAGCACCAAGCTCATCACCGTGGAGCCAGGCAAGGACGTCCGGGCAGGCAAGTTCAACGTGGAGTTCATCCATGTCAACCACTCCATCGCCGACTCCGTGGCTTTCGCCATCCACACTAACATGGGCACCATCGTCCATACCGGTGACTTCAAGATCGACTCCACCCCCATCGACGGGGAGGTCATCGACCTTGCCCGCCTGGGCGAGTTGGGCAAGGAGGGGGTGCTGTGCACTGTGCGCCGACTCTACCAACGTAGAGCGCCCGGCTTCACTCCCTCGGAGAAGGTAGTGGGGGCCACCTTTAAGCGGCAGTTCCAGAACTGCGAGGAGCGTATCATTGTCACCACCTTCGCCTCCAATGTCCATCGGATTCAGCAGGTGCTGGACGCCGCCGCCGCCTGCGGCCGGAAGGTGGCCGTTACGGGCCGGTCCATGGAGAACATGATGAAGGTCTCTACGGAGCTGGGCTATATGAAGGTCCCCAAAAACACACTGGTGGACATCAACAAACTCAAGGGCCTGCCCAAAAACAAGCAGGTCATCGTCACCACCGGCTCTCAGGGCGAGGAAATGAGTGCCCTGTATCGGATGGCCTTCTCCACTCACAAGCAGGTGGAACTGGGCGCCGGTGACAAGGTGATTATCTCCGCCTCCGCCGTTCCCGGCAATGAGGTCACGGTGGGCCGTGTCATTAACGAACTGTTCCGCAAGGGTGCCACGGTGATCTATGACCGGGCGGATATGCTGCACGTCTCCGGCCACGCCTGTCAGGAGGAACTGAAAATCATCCACGCCCTGACCAAGCCCCGCTTCTTCGTCCCGCTCCACGGTGAGCAGCGGATGCTCCAGATCCACAGTCAGGTGGCTCAGGACATGGGCATGGACCGCAATCACATCGCCATTGCCGACAACGGCGGCGTCATTGAAATCACCGGCAAGTCCATGAAGCTGTCCGCCAACTCCGTCCCCGCCGGCGAGGTGTATGTGGACGGCTCCGGCGTGGGCGACGTGGGCGCCGTGGTCATGCGGGACCGCAAGCGTCTGGCAGAGGACGGCATGGTGGTGGTGGTCCTTCCCATCGCCACGCAGGACGGCGCGCTGCTGTCCCCGCCTGAGATCATCACCCGCGGCTTCATTTATGTGAAGGAATCCGGCGATCTGATGAAGGAGCTGCAAAACGTTGCCATGAACGCCGCTGACAGCGTCACCGGCAGCCGCAAGCGCGGCCGGGATGACGGTGAGCTCCGCGGCGCGGTGAAGTCCGCTGTCAGCAGCTACCTGTTCAAAAACACCAAGCGCAGCCCCATGGTCATTCCTGTGGTGACCCGGCTGTAAATTCTAAAATAAACGCCCCGGTCTGCGGTACAGACGGGGCGTTTTTTCTATGCTCTTTGCTCTTTACAGATGGTGGTCCCGCAAAAGCTTTTTCGCCTGTTCCCACAGCTCGTCGCTGACGGTCTGGACCACTACCGCCTTTTTCCACCAGATCCGGCAGGGCCGCCTTCAGCTCCGCCTCCACGATGGTCTCGTTGGTCAGGTCCGCCGAGGGGCATCCCGCGCACTGGCCCAGCAGCTTTACATACACCGTTTTCCCCTCCACATGGTCGATGGAAATGTCACCGCCATGGGAACGGAGAGCAGGCCGCACCTTTTCCTCCATCGCCGCTTCGATCCGCTCTAAATCGCTCATATTCGTTCCTCCCGCGTACTTCTTTCGCTCAGTATACCACGCTTCCCCGGAAGCGTCCACGAAAAATTTTGAAAATTCCTCTTGACATCTCGCGGCAGCTGTATATACTGTGTATGTACAGTACGAACGGAGGACTTCCATGGAACTCATCATCCGAAACTCCACCAACCAGCCTATCTATGATCAGATCTACTGTCAGATCAAGGCGCAGATCCTCTCCGGCGCTCTGTCGCCGGGGGACGCGCTGCCCTCCATCCGGGCGCTGGCCAAGGATCTGAACATTTCCGTCATCACCACCAAGCGGGCCTATGACGAACTGGAGGCCCAAGGGCTGATCAACACCGTGGCCGGCAAGGGCTGCTTTGTGGCGGAGCCGGATCTGGCTCTGTTCCGGGAGCAATCGCTCCACCTGCTCGAGGACCATCTGGCCGCCGCCGCAGAGCTGGCGCGGACCTGCGGCCTTTCAGAGCCGGAATTGGCGGAGCTGCTGCGCCGCAAGTGGGAGGAATCTCTATGACAAATGCTATCGAATTGAACCATATCAGCAAATCCTTCGGAGAGTTTTCTCTGAAGGACGTGACTCTCGCCGTTCCCGCCGGGACCATCTGCGGCCTGGTGGGCGAGAACGGCGCGGGCAAATCCACCCTCATCCGCATTCTCATGGGCGCGCTGCGGCCGGACAGCGGCACCGCCGCCGCGCTGGGCGTGGACGTCTCCGCCCCGGAGTTTCTGAACGCCAAGGAGGACATCGGCGTGGTGCTGGACGAGGGGTGCTTTCCTGAGACCCTCACCGCCCCGCAGGTGGGCCATGTGATGGCCGCCACCTACCGCCGCTGGGAGCAGGATACCTTCGACGCCTATTGCCGCCGTTTCGCTCTGCCGGAGAAAACCGCCTTCAAGGACTATTCCCGGGGTATGAAAATGAAGCTCACCATCGCCGTTGCCCTCAGCCATCAGGCACAACTTCTGGTGCTGGACGAGGCCACTGCCGGCCTGGACCCCATCGTCCGGGACGAGGTGCTGGAGATCTTCAACGAGTTCACCCGGGAGGAGGACCACTCCATCCTGATCTCCTCCCACATTCTCAGCGACCTTGAAAAGATGTGCGATTATATCGCCTTTCTCCACCAGGGCCAGCTGCTGTTCTGCGAGGAAAAGGACGCCCTGCTGGAGCGCTACGGCATCTTCAATGACACGGCGGAGCAAGCGGAGGCCCTCATGCCGGAAGCCATCGTATCCATGGGAACCACGCCTTACGGCGGCGTCCGGGCGCTGGTGCGGCGGGAGCTGGCCCCGGCGGGCTTCCAGCTGGAAAAGCCCACCATTGAGGACATCATCCTCTTTCTGGCGAAAGGAGAAACACAATGAAAGCACTGCTGCTGAAAGACTGGTATGTTCTGCGGAAGCAGGCCTGGGCCTATCTCATCATCGTTCTGGTCTGGGGCCTGATCCCCAGTCTCACTCTGAATCTTCTGGCTGTGGTCTACGGCGCCATGATCCCCTATACCGCCATGGCCTATGACCAGCGGAGCCGCTGGGATCAGTTCGCCCGGATGCTCCCTATTCGGACCGGACCGTGGTGCTCAGCCGGTATGCGCTTGGCTGGATCTCTGTCCGTGGGAGCCTTTGCAGTCGCCATTTGCCAAGGTGTGCTCACCTGTCTCCCGCTCCCGGCAAAGCTGTCCGCCAACCTCTCCCCCGGCTTTGTATTCGCCGCCCTTTGCGTTGGGTGTCTGCTGTTGGATCTGAATATACCTCTCATCCTTCGCTACGGCACAGAAATCATCACCACCGCCGTCTCCATCCTCCTGTCCCTGAAATTCTACCGGGAAAACCGCTGAAAATACGCAAAAAAACCGTCCGGCTCCGCCGGACGGCTTTTCTTATCCATTTATTCGCTGGCATCCCCGGCATGGCACAATCGCCATTTCAAGCCGGGTACCGTTTCTGCTGCCGGTCATTGGCCGCCATGGAGCGGATGGCCGCGTCATCGCCCACGATGACCAGCAGCTCTGGCCCGGGTCAGCGCCGTATACAGCACCCCCGCACCATGAGACTGGGTGCCGAGGGCATGGCCGCCAGCACCACGCAGCGGTACTCGCTGCCCTGAGCCTTGTGGACCGTCTGGGCATAGGCCAGGTCGATCTCGCTGAGCATTTCCACGCTGTAAGGCGCTTTCCGGCCGTCAAAGTCCAGCGCCAGCCACTCGCTCCCGGCGTCGATCTCCGCGATGCGGCCTACGTCGCCGTTGAACATCCCGGTGCCCACGGTGCCGTCTTCCTTCTCCCACACCACATCGTAGTCGTTGCGGGTCTGCATGATCCGGTCCCCTCTCCCGGAACAGCCGCTCGCCCCCATAGGATCTCCCGCTTGCCGGGTGTTTGGGGTTCAGCGCCTCCTGCAAGAGCCGGTTCAGGTTGACGGTGCCGCAGGGCCCTTCCGCGTGGGTGTCAGCACCTGAATCTGATCTGCCGGGATGTGCATATTGTCCGGCAGGCGGGTTTTGCACAGCTCCAGCACTGTGGACACCGCCCGCTGGGCGTCCCGACGGCAGAGGAAGAAGAAATCCCCCTGATTCCCCTTCAGGTCCGGGCTTTCGCCCAGATTGACCCGGTGGGCGTTGCGGATGATGGCGGACTGCTCCGCCTGGCGGAACACCTCCCGGAGGAACACCGTCTCGACCTTTTTGCTGCGGATCAGGTCGGAAAACACATTTCCGGCCCCCACCGAGGGCAACTGGTCCGCGTCTCCCACCAGCACCAGCCGGGTCCCCGGCCGCAGCGCCCGCAGCAGCGCGGAAAACAGGGACACGTCCACCATGCTCATCTCGTCCACAATGACAGCGTCCGCCTCCAGGGCTCCTTTCTCCGTCTTCTGGAAGGTCACCTGATGAGCCGCCTCATTCCCACGTCATTCCAAGAAGGCGATGGACTGTCTGCGCCTCCATCCCCGTCAGCTCGCTCATGCACGCTTCGCCGCACGGCCCGTGGGGGCAGCACGATGTTCAGCCCCATTTTCTGAAACAGGGCCACGATGCCCCGGACGGTGGTGGTCTTGCCGGTGCCGGGACCGCCGGTCAGCAGGATGACGCCGGTCTTTGCCCGCCAGCTCCACCGCCTGCCGCTGCAAGGGGCGTAGGTAATCCCCTGTTCCTTCTCAATCTCCGCCACGGTCCGGTCTGCGAACCGGCTCTCGTCGGCGTCCATTCCCAGCAATGCCAGCAGGCGGGCGCAGGCGGAGGTCTCCGCCTCCCACAGCCGCCGCAGGTACACTGCCTCCACATTGGCAATCCGCTGGATCACCACGGCGTGATGCTCCGCCAAGGCGTCCAGGGCCGCTTCCACCTGCTCGATCCCGCAGTTCAACAGCTGGCAGGTGGCGGCAAGCAGCTTGTCCTTCGGCAAAAACACATGGCCGTTATTCTCGTTATAGGTCAGTTCAAAAGTGAGGGCCGCCTCAAGGCGCCCGTGCAGTCCTCTGCAAATCCCATGGACAGCGCCATGGTGTCCGTCACGGAAAAATCCACGCCGCATACATCGTCTGACAGCAGATAGGGATTTTTCTCCACCACCCGGATGGCCCCGTCCCCATACTGCTGCCGCAGCCGGATGGCCAGCACCGGCGGCAGCTGATACCGGGAGAGGAATTCCATCAGCCGCCGCAGTCCCATGTGCTGGCGGAACAGCGCCCCGATCTCCATGGCCTTTTTCGTGGTAATGCCCCGGATCTCCTGAAGCCGCTCCGGCTCCGCTTCCAGAATGTCCAACGTTTCCAGGCCGAACCGATCCACGATCCGCCGGGCGGTGGCGGGACCCACGCCCCGGCAAATGCCGGAGGAGAGGTAATCGTAAATCTCGTCTCTCCTCCGGCAGCCTCCGCTCCAGTTCCTGCACCTTCAGCTGCTCGCCGTGCTGGGGATGGGTCTCCCAGGTACCGGTAACGGTCAGATGCTCCCCCGGCGCCACGCAGGGGATACACCCCACCACGGTAATGACCTCCCCCTCCTCGGTGAGAAGGCGGAGGACCGTATACCCGTTTTCGGCGTTCTGAAAAATAACGCTATGTACCGTGCCCTCCCGGCAGATCAGTTCTTCCATGACTTCCTCTCTTTAACGTGCCGATGCGGCCCTTCTTACGAACGGCCCTTGACTGGCATTTTTATCTCTCGTTCCCGGCGTCCAGCCGGAAGTCCGCCCCGTTCACCACAGCGGCGTTGTCCTCCCGCTCCGCCAGATAGTCGGCAAGGCCCCGGGCCTCCGCCGTCAGGCCGCAGTCGGCAATGACGATCTGTGCCCCGGCAGACTGCTCCGCACCCGGCGCAGCTCCCGGACATCGTGCCCAAGGCTAACGCCTCACCCACAGGCAGTACCAGTAAAAGCCCCGGATCGTGGGCCGCCCTGCGTGGAACACCGCTCCCGCCAGCAGCCACACCACCGTGGTCATCCCCACGGCGGAGAAAAAGGCGATCACGCCGTCCCGAAATACGTTCATCCCATCACCTCAGGACAGTATATGGCCAGATCTCCACCTGTGTGACACACTCAATCTATATCGCGGGCCGTATCCAGCTTCGCCGCCACAGTATCCAGCTTGATCTCCGCGACTTCCTGCCGTCCCTTCACTGTTTCCAATTCTGTTTTGACCTCTTGGAGGGTCTTGGACACCGCTTTCAGCGTTTCCTCCATTCGATCCAGCTTGTCCTTCAGACAGACGGCTCCCGCCAAAACGGCTCCCACCGCCAGCAGCCCCAGCAAAAATGGTGCGACATCTCCCCCACCGCCGCTGAACATCCCTGCCAACAGTATCGCCGGCACACAGGCAAGCAACGCAAATCCAATCGTATACAGCACGAATTTTCCCATATCAGTCCTCCCGGGTGATCCCCAGTTCCGCCAATATAGCTTCCTCTCTTGCCCGCATCTGCTTTTTCTGCGGGCCTTCGTCCAGATGGTCATAGCCCAGCAGGTGCAGCACGGAGTGCACCACCAGATACGCCAGCTCCCGGCGGTTGGAGTGGCCGTACTCCTTGGCCTGCGCCGCCACGTGCTCCATGGAGATCACCATATCCCCCAGGGGCACCAGTCCGGTGCCGGGGTCGGCATCCTCCTCCCCCGGCAGTTCGCCGGGATGCAGTTCAAACTCCGGGAAGCTGAGCACATCCGTGGCCCGGTCTACCTCCCGCATCTCCTTATTGATCTGGTGGATAGCCGCATCATTGGTTAACAGCACGTCCACCTCACAGGGAAAATCCACCCCCTCTGCCGCCAGGGCCGTGCGGATGACCTTGCGGATAAAAGCGGCTGTCATTCACCCCCGGCACGTCGGCGGTGATGGGAAGATAATGCCGTTTCGCCATTATTTCTTCCCCTTTCCGCCGTTTTTGGCAGTTTCGTATTCTTCATAGGCCTCCACGATCCGCTGCACCATCACGTGGCGCACCACGTCCGCGTTGGTCAACTGGCAGATGCCGATGCCCTCCACGTTTTGCAGCACCCGCATGGCTTCCTTCAGGCCGGAGGCCTTGCCGTCCGGCAGGTCGATCTGGGTCACGTCGCCGGTGATGACGATCTTGGACCCAAAGCCCAGACGGGTCAGAAACATCTTCATCTGCTCCCGGGAGGTGTTCTGGGCTTCGTCCAGAATGACGAAGCTGTCGTCCAGCGTCCGGCCCCGCATATAGGCAAGAGGCGCTACCTCAATATTGCCCCGCTCCAAATACTTCTGGTAGGTCTCCGCCCCCAGCATATCAAACAGGGCGTCATACAGCGGCCGTAGGTACGGGTCCACCTTGCTTTGCAGATCGCCGGGTAGGAAGCCCAGCCGCTCGCCGGCCTCCACCGCAGGACGGGTGAGGATGATGCGGTTCACCTGCTTTTCCCGGAAGGCCTGCACTGCCGCCGCCACCGCCAGATACGTTTTGCCGGTACCGGCGGGGCCTACGCCGATGGTAACGGTATTTTTCAGCACCGACGCGATATATTCCTTCTGGCCCAGCGTTTTCGGCTTTACCGGGCGGCCCTTGGCGGAGATGCACAGCACATCCCCCGCCAACTCGCTGATCTGCTCCTCTTGGCCGGCGCGCACCATGTCGATGACATAGCGGACATTCTGCTCCCCAGCGCTTCTCCCGGGAGGACAAGGTCAGCATGGCCTGCACCGCCTTGGCGGCGTGCATCACATTCTCCGGCTCGCCGTTGATCCGCAGCTCGCCGTCCCGGTTGGTCACTGCCACGCTGAATTCCTTTTCCAGCAAACGAACGTTTTCATCAAAGGAGCCGAAAATATTGACTGCCTGTTCCAGCCGCTCAATGCTGATTCGCTGTTCCATGCCATCACTCCTAAAGTTATCCGGACGCGCCGTCCGGTTCATTTGCTGTATAAATAGGGGCCTGCGTCCCGAGTTCCTCCCGGCACTCCGCCGTCAGTGTCACCGTCAGGACATCCCCCCGGAGCCGGGAGGCCACCTGACTGGCCGTTACCTCGCCGTAGGGGTCCACAAGGCTGTGGAGATACGCTTCCAGCGCCGCCCCCGTCTACTTCTGCCGCCGGGCCTGCGTAACCGTCACCGGCTCCGTTTCGTAAAACCGGAGAGTCTCCGTCTCCCATATGACCGGAAGCGGAATTCCGCACACCCGAATCGGCGTTCTCTCGGTTATTTTATCACACTGGCCGCTGTCAATGCTACTGTTTGCAAAGAATTTTATCCTGCGGCTGCCGAAAATCACGGAACGGAGCCGCTTTTCCCGTCCGGTATACCGTTTTTTCCGCTCCGGTGAGGGGCACGTTGGCTGTCAGGGTGTACCACGTCCGCCCTTCCACGGACCCAAGTCCCGCTGTGAACCGGGTACCGAAGGTCCCTGTGTCCTCCACACCGGAGATCAAAAGCTGCCCTTCCGTCACCGACATTCCCTTCAGCACCTGAGGGACGCCCCCAGTGCCTGCACCGCAGCACCAGCCCGTCCCGCCGGGCCACTAAATTGCACGGTATTTTCCGGTCCAGCGGCTTCGGGGCCGTCCGCCGTTCCCGTACCTCCACGTTGGCCCGGCAGCCGGACACGTTCACCGCCGCCCAGCTCAGCTCCGGGATCTCCAGCAGCAGGTGGTTGCGGATGTCCTCCCCATTCAGGGCGAAGCCGAAACACCCCCGATGAACGCCGTTGTTCTCCAAGGATCGCAGGATCACCTCCCGCGGTACCGTCTCGTTTCCAGCGATCTGAATATCCCACACGAAGAAGGACCCGATCAACACCGCCGTTCCGCACGCCGCGATGCCTACCGCCAAGGCCTGACGGTGCCGCAGCTTTGCCAGCGTGTAGGGCGCGCCCTCCCGCCGCACGATTTCGATCGTGCAGTCAAGCTTTTCCGCCGTGCGGCTGAGGACGCGGTGATCCTTCCGGCTCATGCGGCAGGTAAACGTCTCCGCCCCTTCCCATTCCAGATCCCAGAAGGCCAGCTTCCGGGCGGAGCACAGATTCAGCACCCGCTCCGGGTAGGGGCATGTCACCCGGAGCCACACCTGTCCCCGGACCCTGTTGATAAGCTCCTTCAGCATGACACCCACTCCACGCCGTTGATTTTCCGCCGATCCGCAGTTCCTCTCCCGTCATAGCCACCAGCGTCAGCCGTTCTCCTCGAATTCGTAGAACGCCGAAGCCTGTGTTGGCGTCGATCTGGGTATCGCTGTAAGCCAGCAGTCCCGTGTGGCGCTCAGATATAGCTGCCGGTTCCCGATCAGCTCCAATCGGGGC
>VOFB01003785.1_pt1 | contig 15752 bp, 20 predicted proteins | sample 5384141 | NCBI WGS metagenome assembly VOFB01 (sample SAMN12384721, study PRJNA508395) | human gut metagenome | isolation source: healthy gut A | host: Homo sapiens | reverse complement strand
AGGCTCGGCGGAGGAATCCGTAGCGAAATTCCTCGTCGGTGAAAAAGCAGGGTGACCCGACCATCCTCGAGATCGGTCGTGAGGAAGATCCGGACGATCCGATGGCATGCATGCACGACTGTGCAAAGTGCCCGGCTGCGGCTCCGGAGCGACAAGCTCAAGCAGATTCCGGTCGAGAGAGAACATAAAACCACCGATTTTCGGTATTTTATGTTTCAATGGAGAATGAAGAATGGAGAATGAATGTTCAGATGAAGTAAGTGCCGCTCCTTTGCGGAAAAGGTAATTCTCCATTTCCATTCTCCATTCTCAATTTGATGAAACTGTGTTATAATCAAATGTATCATTATAATACAAGTGAAAAGAAGCTATTATGGATACCGAAAACTGAAAACGGCAATTAAATGGCACACTCTCTCGGAAGATTTTCCGGCGTCAATTCGCACCGCATCAAGGCGCTTTTTCGCGAGGCGCTGGGAAACCGCAGGACAGGCTGGAAGATCATCTTAAGAACGGCAAAGGCTGACCGCGTGCATGATCGCTACCGGCACTGCAGGCGGCCGATCTCGCGAATTTGACTGTATACCTCGCCGTATCTGGTGCAGTTTACGATACCGCGTGGGATTTGGTGTGGATGAGATTCGGACGACGACATCTGACGCGCAAGTGAACGGTAACGGTGGCGTGTGTGCGAATCGCCACACTGCCCGAGGGCATGGCATCTATCATCGGCGAGTTTGAGTTTGCCGATCACCGGGCGTTTCTCTGTTTGCTGAGCTGGTGAAATGCGATATTCTTTAGAAACCGGTCTGGGCGGCCGCTGTGATGCGACCAAATGTCATCAAAAATGCGGTCCGTTATTACGCCGATTTCGCTCGACCATATGGCGGTGCTTGGCAACACAACGGCGGTCATTGCGGCCGAAGGCGGGTATTTTCAAGCCGGGTACGGCGGTTGTGCGCGACGGTCAGCCGAACGATGTACAGCAGGTGCCGCGCCGTGCCTGTGATGCGGCGGGCGCTGTCTGTGTTCGGCGGATGAGGACTGCCGCGTACTGGGTGACATCGGCGGTTCGGCGTTTGGTACGAGGCGCAGGGGTTGTTCCGTACCATGCCCGGAAGGCATCAGCTGCAGAATGCGCGACGGCGGCTCTGCGGGCGCTGAACGCACTGCGCGAGCGCGGCTGTTTGAACACCGACCGAAGCCGCCGTGCGCCGGTCACCAGCGGGCGCGTATCGCGAGCCGGCTGGAACGCGTGGTCGATCAGCCGCCGTCTCGTCGACGGCGCATTACGCAGGCGCGGATGCCCTGTGTCACGCGGTGGATGAGCTGCTCACATTTAGGCGGTTTACCGTTGTGATGGGCATGGTGCGCGACAAGGATCACGAAACCTGTGTTCACGAGGTTGCCAGCCGCGCGGATGACTTCTTTACGCCTGTGTGCCGGATGCGGGTGAAGGCGTTCACTGATGCGTACACACGATTGCAGAGCTGGCGCGGCAGTCGCAAGCGCGTGTACGAATCCGCCGAGCACTACACGAGCTTGCACTGAGCACAGTGAAGATGAACAGACCGTATTTATTCGTGGTTCGCTGTACCGTGAGTGAGAAGATTTTGCGCGGCCGACCGAAAAGTTATGATTAAATGGAATAACAGGGAAATAAGGCTTGCGTCGTGTTTTTATTTTTGTAAGTCAGTTGTTTTCAATAGGTATAGGGTATATCTACCCAGGGCGCCCTGCGATGAAACAATATTTTTGCTGTTCGAGGTGACATATATGCTGCAAATCACGCAGAAGGCAGGAGGGCACGCTGATCACGGTGTAGGTGAGCTGACCATCATGCAGCACGGGCGGCAGACCGAGGATCTGCTGGTGCTGTTTCCGTGTGGCGCTGGTGCTCGAACCCAACCGAGCTGACGTTTATGGACATTCCCGCCCGGCGGTCGTCCTGCACCTGTACCGCACCTGTGCCCGCAGCGGACGCGAATTTGCGGTGCGCGGCACGCCGCCGCAGCCGAATGCTGAGTTTTTCTGGCGGCCGGTCTGCCGCAGGTGATGGTTTTTGAAAGGGGAAGGAATAATGCGGGCGGTCATCAACAAAATGAGCCTGAAATTCGGAGAGCCATTCGGTCAACGAGGCGTTGCGCGGCAGGTCGGTCGGCGCGTTTGTCGCGCAGCTGGACCCGACGATGGAGGAGCTTGGCGACATCAAAACCGTGGTCTCGAGGCGGTGACAAACGCCATTGTGCACGGCTACGCGGACAAATGCGGGTTTATCACGGTCACGGTGCGGCTGTTCGAGGGACGCGCTCTGGAACTGAAAGTAAAGGACGCCGGATGCGGCATTAGAGAATGTCGAGCAGGCGCGCCAGCCCATGTTCCTCACCACGGGCGACGACACGCGCAGCGGCATGGGATTCACCATCATGGAGACATTCACGGACAAAATGCGCGTGCGCTCCACGCCGGGGAAGGGAACGCTGGTTGCGATGGTCAAGGTGCTGAAGGAGCGGCAGGCGTGACCGGAGAAATGCGCACGCTGCTCGAGCAGGCGGCTTCGGGCGACAGGGACGCGGAAGCGCGGCTGATCGAGGACAACAGCGGTTTAATCTGGTCGATCGTGCGGCGGTATTACGGGCGCGGCACCGAGCCGGACGATCTGTATCAGCTGGCGTGTGTCGCTTCATCAAGGCCGTGCGCGGTTTCGATGTGTCGCTCGGCAACGAGTTTTCTACCTATGCGGTGCCCAAAATTGCGGGTGAGATTCGGCGGTTTCTGCGGGACGACGGTGCGGTCAAGGTCAGCCGGGCGGTCAAGGAACGCGGTTCGTGTGCGCCGCCTGCAAAGCGACTGGGAGAGCGGAACGGACGGTCACCGACCGTATCAGAACTGGCACAGGCCGCCAGATTGACGGTCGAGGAAGTAGCGGCCTGCGAGCAGGCGGACGTGTCGGTGGACTCGTTCGAGCGGGAGCCGTCCGGCGGCGGACGGTGGTGATCTGGTCGGTGACGAGGAATGGAGGAGAGAACCTGCCTGCATCTGTCGCTGCACGATGCACTGCAGGACTTGCCAGACCGCGACAGGCAGGTGCTCAGTCTGCGCCTATTCGCGTGATTTGACGCAGCAGCAGGTCAGCCGCATCGTCGGTGTGTCGCAGGTGCAGGTCTCGCGCATCGAAAAAACGCGCCATAGAGAAGCTGAGGAAATGCTGAGAGAAAAAGGAGTTCTCGTGAGAGAACTCCTTTTTCGTGTGTATGCCAAATTGAGAATTGAAAATGGATAATGGAAAATGAACGTAATCGTAAGATATAGCGAAAAATATATGGATTAAACGCAGGGGAGCACAGTATGCTCCCGCGCCCGGTTAACAACACGGTGTGTTACTGCGGTTGCACATCTGCAAATGATTCACAAACGGCGGGCTGAGGGCAGCCCGCCCTACGAAGCAGATTTAACCACTACCGTAGGGCGGGGTGCCCTCACCCCGCCGTGTAAACGATTGGCAATGTAACTTTATTAACCTGCTTTCATCAGTAAAATCTGCCCTATCATCACACAAATTTCAACCAGATACGCTGTATAAAGCGCAAGTATCACTTTGCCAAGCCGCAATTCAGCTGCAATCGAGCAGTACAGCAGAAACGGAAAGCTGACGAGTATCAGAAGCACGATCAGCGCCGCAATCTGAAATTTACTGCGCGGCAGCCGCCCCAATCGGAATACAATCATACCGATAAGAAAAATAACGGTAAATACCGCAAACAGAATCGCGAGCTGGCGGCGGCTCGCATGCAGTGCGTATGCACTGACATCCGGTGGAACATCGGATAAAATCCCCGTGAGATACCACAGCGGGAGCGCACATATCACGAAAAACGTGAGTGCGAGATGGTGCAGCGCCAGACAGAATTCCTGTCGTTTGCTCATAATTTATGCATAAACTGTCCGGCCGACTTGGCCATCAGCCGCTTGGTGCCCTTCTGATCAAACGCAATTTCGAGCAGGGCATCGCCGCCCATCGGCTTTACCGACACGATCAGTCCATCGCCGAAGGCCTTATGGAACACGCGGTCGCCGGCGGCAAAATTCGGCAGCGGCTTGCTTTTAGCTGCCGAGGCCAGCGACGCGCTCGGCGCTGCATTTGCAGCGGAAACGTACCGCGCGCGAGCCACCTGCGGACGGGAGAGTGTCGGATCGGGTGCGGTTGCGTTCGAGAATCGGCGGCTTTCGGTGATATTGCTCTCAAGCAGCTCCTCCGGCATCTCATCAACAAAGCGCGACGGATGCGAATACTGTGTGCGGCCGTACAGCAGGCGGCGCTCCGCACAGGTGAGATACAGCTGCTCCTTCGCGCGGGTGACGGCAACGTAGCACAGGCGGCGTTCCTCCTCCATGTCCTCGTCCTTCTCCATTGCACGGAAGCCGGGGAACAGCCCGTCTTCCATGCCCGCGAGGAAGACGACCGGAAATTCCAGTCCCTTGGCTGCGTGCATGGTCATCATGATAACCGCGTCATCGTCCTCGCCGGACTGGTCGGCATCCGTGTACAGCGCCATGTTCTCGAGAAAATCGCCGAGCGACGGCGTTTCGGTCTTGTGCTCGTAATCGACAATGTAGGATTTTAACTCCTCGATGTGCTCGATGCGGCTTTCCTCTTCTACGCCGCCCTTTAGCTGCAGCGCACGGATGTAGCCGCTTTTGTCCATGAGTTCATCGTACAGCTCGGAAAGCGAAACAAATTCCCTCAGCTTGCGCAGATTTTCGATCATTTCGCCGAACTTCTCCATTGCCGCGGCACTGCGGGACAGGGCAGGGTACTGAGAGGCATGACAGACCACATCATATAGTGTCGTGCCGTACTCGACGGCAAGCTGCATGGCGGTTTCGACCGACTTGTCGCCGATCTTGCGGGCAGGCGTGTTGATGATGCGGCGCAGACGCAGCTCGTCCGCCGGATTTTCGATCACCCACAGGTAGGCGAACATGTCCTGACCTCGGCGCGCGAGAAGAAGTCGCGGCCCTTGTACACGCGGTACGGAATGCCCGCGCGGATGAATGCTGCGGCAATGTTATCCGACAGGACGTTATTGCGGTACAGAACGGCGAAATCTCCCCATTTTCGGCCCTGCTCCACGCCCCTCGCGGATGGTGTCCGCGATGTAGGCAGCCTCGCCCTCCTGGCTGTCCGAGCGATGCAGACGGATTTTCGCACCGTCACCGTGGTCGGTCCACAGCTCCTTGCCCTTGCGGCCGACGTTGTTGCGGATGACCTCGTTTGCGGCATTGAGAATATTGCCGGTCGAGCGGTAATTCTGTTCCAGACGGATGGTTTTCGCGTCCTTTTGAACTGCTTTTCAAACTCCAGAATATTCGTGATCGTTGCACCGCGGAACTTGTAGATACTCTGGTCGTCATCACCGACAACGCAGATGTTCTCATAATAACCTGCCAGCAGGCTGGTGAGCACATACTGCGCGTAGTTGGTATCCTGATACTCGTCCACGAGAACATAGCGGAACTGGCGCTGATAGTATTCCAGCACCTCGGGGTTGTTCTGCAGCAGCAGCACGGTTTTCATGATAATGTCGTCGAAATCCAGCGCACAGGCCTTTTTCATGGCCTTTTCGTAATCGCGGTAGACGTCTGCGACCTTTTCACGGAAGTAGTCACCGGCGGCATCCGCGCTGAACTGACGCGGGGTCATCAGCTTGTCCTTCGCGCGGGAGATCATGCCCATCACGGTTCGCGGATCGAAATTCTTGGGATCGAGATCGAGCTTTTTCATTACGTTGAGAATGACGCGCTTCTTGTCGTCCTCATCGTAGATGGTGAACGCGCTCTCAAAGCCGAGCAGATCAACATGCTTGCGCAGGATGCGCAGGCAGGCTGTGTGGAAGGTGTATGCCCAGACAGCGGACGCGGCTTCCTCGTCACCGAGGGCAAATTCCAGACGCTCGCGCAGCTCACGCGCGGCCTTATTCGTGAACGTGATCGCAATCACCTGCCATGGGCGAGCGGGATTCATCGCGCACAGGTGCTCCGCGCGGGCGCGGTTCTCCGGCTTAGGATCGGTCAGGTATTCGGTCAGGAACAGCAGATCGTCCTCGGTCGCCCAGTCGGGCGCATAGGGATTGTCCAGTCCATCGCCGAACTTGAGAATGTTGATGATGCGGTTGATGAGCACGGTCGTCTTGCCGCTGCCTGCACCCGCCAGGATGAGCAGCGGACCCTCGGTCTGATAGACAGCCTCGCGCTGCTTGTCGTTTAATTTGGAAAAGCGCTGTTCGATGATCGCACGCCGGACAGCGGCATATTTCATATCAAATTTGGTCGGTTCCATAGGTTTCCTCGTTTCGTTTGAAGATACAGAAAATCAAATGCAGAGATAGTATATCATATTCGGGAAAAAGAAAACAAATGTTCTATCCGGATTGCGTAAAAAAAGTCGATCGGAGTATACTATAAAAAGAGGTGAGCACAATGACAGACAAACAGCGGCAGGAAACCTATGCGCAGATGCTCGTGCGGCTTTCGCGCTCGAATTTCCGCAGCCGCTTTCATTTGAAGGCGCAGGACAAGCAGTACATCCGCGAGAAAGGCTGGAATACAATCGCTGACCACGCGGCAGATTTCGTTTCCAAGCGGCTTGCACCGGCCGAACCGAAAAACGACGGCAAGCAGACACCCATGCGCGGGCATCCGGTGTTCATCGCGCAGCATGCTACCGCCTGCTGCTGCCGCGGCTGTCTGGCGAAATGGCATGGCATCCCGCAGGGCGTGCCGCTTTCGGCGGAGCTGCAGGTCTATATCGTTGGAATGCTGATGAGCTGGATGAGGAGAGAAATGGAAAATTGAGAATGGAGAATGGAAAATTAGCGTGAAGAGAACGTAATGTTTTACCCTTCTTCATGTCATTATATTTCATCATAAATGTAAACCGTAGGGTGCGACGACTCGGCGCACCATTTGTAAACCATCTGCACATGCTTAATCGTAGGGGCGCACAGTGTGCGCCCGCAGCGCGACTGGAGTCTGCGCAAGAAACGTTCAAGAACCGTTTGATTTGACGTTGCGCGGGAGCACAATGTGCTCCCCTACGGGGTAACGTGTATCAATCGTTAGATACGGTGCGCCGAGGTCGTCGCACCCTACGGTAAAGTTTATTGATAATTGTAGCCTGCAGGTGCCGTCCGCAGCCACCTACCAACGAGTTGCGCGACACTGTTATGTCGCGCCTACGTAGATGAACCCGCCTGTGTAGCAGAACGAAATCTGACACTGCGTAGAGATAGAAAATGGGCGCACATTGTGCGCTCCTACGGTAGAAAGAATCCTCTGCCGTTCTCCTTTTCGAAGCGGTCGCCGGTCTCTGGTCTGCGCCGGATTCGGAAACAAAGGGAAACGGGAGTTAAGAGGGTAGAAACCGCAGGTGTCTGCCCTCTTGCCCGCCGCCGCGGGTGCGGTGAACCGCCCAGTCGTCCGGACGGCGCCCGTGCCATATCCGATAGGGAACAATTTGATGAGGATTTGTATAGCGACAATAATCTTCATGATAAAAATCTGCATTTCGTACAATCAATCTCTTGTCACAAACGACACGATTTGATAATATATAAAGTGTATTGCTGTTTTGCTTGCCAAATGACAAAAACAGCATAATTGATTCTCTGCCGGGCGGCAGGGATAAGGGAGGAAATTGAGGTTTCATGAGTAAGGTTGAGCAGTATATCACCAGCATTCCGGATTTTCCGAAGGAAGGCATCATCTTCCGCGATATTACCACCGTGCTCGGTGACGCGGACGGCTTCCATCTGGCGGTGGACGAGATGACTGCGCTGCTGGACGGCGTAGAGTTTGACGCGATCGCCGGTCTGGAATCCCGCGGATTCCTGTTCGGTGCACCGATGGCGTACAATCTGCACAAGGCGTTCATCCCGATCCGCAAACAGGGCAAGCTGCCGCGCGCTACCTCGCGTATGTCCTACGAGCTGAGTACGGCATGGAGACCATCGAGGTACACCGCGATGACATCAAGCCGGGGATGAAGATCGTCGTTGTCGATGACCTGATCGCTACCGGCGGTACGCTTGAGGCGGCTGTCCACCTGTTGGAGCAGCTCGGCGCAAAGGTCGTCAAGGTTGTCTGCCTGCTGGAGCTCAAGGGTCTGCATGGACGCGACCGCATTAAAACCTGTCCGGCGGAGACGGTTGTCGCTTACGAGGGAAGTAAGCAAGGGCAATACCGCATAATTAAACAAGAGTGATTTGCAAGTAAATTTTGCGGTGCTGCCCAAGACATTTCACAGTAATCAAGGCGAAAGCCTGAAAATTAAAAAGGGGGTTATTCGATGTTTGAACGTGTTTTCAAGCTATCGGAACACAAAACCACAGTCAAGACCGAGGTCATGGCCGGTATCACTACCTTTATGACCATGGCGTACATCCTTGCCGTAAACCCGAGCGTACTCGGCTCCACCGGTATGGATACCACCGCGGTATTGCTGGCAACCGCCCTGGCATCCTGCCTGGGCACGCTGTGCATGGCGTTTATGGCAAACCTGCCGTTCGCGCTCTCTGCCGGCATGGGTCTGAACGCCTTCATGGCGTATACGGTCGTTGCAGGCTATGGCTACAGCTGGCAGGTTGCGCTGCTGGCCGTATTCATTGAGGGCCTGATCTTCATCGTCCTGTCGCTGACCAATGTGCGTGAGGCCATCTTCAATGCCATTCCGCTGACGCTCAAAAAGGGCGTTTCGGTTGGTATCGGTCTGTTCATTGCCTTCATCGGTCTGCAGAACTCCGGTCTGTGCGTAGACTCCCGCTACGCTGGTCGGCATCATCAGCTTCCCGGAGAATTTCCACACCGCAGGCATTTGCGCACTGCTGACGCTGATCGGCCTGTTCTTCACCGCAGTATTCTATACCCGCAAGATGAAGGGCGCCATCCTGTACGGCATCCTGCTCACCTGGATTTTGGGTATGCTGTGCCAGGTGACCGGCCTTTACGTTCCGACGCCGGACGCAGGCTTCTATTCCCTGTTCCCGAGCTGGGGCATGACTGACTTCTCCAAGCTGGGTCTGACCTTCGGCCAGTGCTTCAACGTGGATTTCAGCGCAGTCGGCATCGTAAACTTCATCGTTGTCATCTTCTCGTTCCTGTTCGTTGATATTTTCGATACTCTGGGCACGCTGATCGGTGTTGCCACCAAGGCGAAAGATGCTCGATAAGGACGGCAAGCTGCCGGGCATCAAGCCCGCTCTGCTGGCAGACTCGATTGCAACCTCCGCAGGTGCAATTCTGGGTACTTCCACCACCACCACCTTCGTTGAGTCCGCATCCGGCGTTGCAGTCGGCGGCCGTACAGGCCTGACCGCTCTGGTTACCGGCATCCTGTTCCTTGTATCCACGCTGTTTGCACCGATCTTCACTGCCATCCCGTCCTTCGCAACCGCTCCGGCGCTGATCATGGTCGGCTTCCTGATGGTAGGCACCGTAACCGAGATCAACTTCGATCTGGACAACCTGACCGAGTCCATCCCGGCTTATCTCGCCATCATCGCTATGCCGCTGTTCTACAGCATCTCCGAGGGTATCTCTCTGGGCGTTATCTCCTACGTTCTGCTGAATGTTGCAGCCGGCAAGGGCAAGAAGGTTGCTCCGCTGATGTACGTTCTGGCAGTACTGTTCGTACTCAAGTATATCTTCCTCTAATTCAGAAATTGTAAAGATTGCAGAAGGCTGCCGAAGCTCGCTTCGGCAGCCTTTTTTGTGGCATGAAAATCATGGTAAATATCAGAGAAAATAAGCGAAAACAGCGGAGATTGCAGTTGAACGGTGTCGATACTTGACAGAAAACGTAGGAGTTGGTAAAATATAAAATGACTAAATTTGGGCAGTATACCCGTTTATCTTGTATCCAAAGGGAAGGAGGCAGCGAATATGACACAGCAGCGCAAAAGTGCGGAAAAGGCGGCTTTACTCTTGTAGAGCTGGTGGTTACGCTGGTCATTCTGAGCATTCTGTTTGCCATCGCTGTACCGAGCCTTCTGGGGTATATCCATCTGTCGCAGCTCCGAAAGAATGAATCGTACGCTAAGACTATGTATCTGTCGGCAGAATCCGAGCTGACCTACCTTCGTACCGGCGGTGAATGGGAGTCATTCTGCAGCAAGGTGAAGAAGGAAGGCGTGCTGAATCAGTCGTTTGATGAGTCGGATGAGGACCGGAAAAAAGCTGGTCGGCCGTATTTACGGCATTCGTCTGGATGCAGGCGAATACGCAGAAGGCGAGCTGTCGGGTGACGGTGCGCTCGTCGGTGCGCTTCTTTCGCAGGATACCTACGATAAAAGTGTGCTGAATGCTGCAATCTGCATCGAAATCGACGTGGAAAGCGGTCAGGTTTATTCGGTTTTCTACGGCACAAACTGCAAGGGACTGTACTACGGATCAAACGAGGACAGCAAACCGGCGGATATGTCCGGCAGCTGGCTGGATATTGATTACAGCAAGCGCGACCGCGATACGCGCCTGGAAGAACGGCTGGGCTATTACTCGGTTCAGGATGCAGTCAATGCTGTCAGTCTGGATGCGACCAAGCTGAAGATCACCTCGATCAATCTGGTAAACGGTGAAACCCTGTCGCTGAACTGGTCGAGCAATGTGAAGGATCAGGATCTGGATAAGGTTTATTACGAGGTCAAGCTGTACAGCAGTGAGGATAAAGCACAGCTTCTGGCGATCAATATTCCGGGCAGGAATTTGAAAACGGGTTCGCAGTCGGTTGCGGTTACGACCGAGGACAATGCGACGAAGGATTATACCTTCCCCGTGGAATACGACCGTACCAACAAGCGGGCAACACTTGTGCTGGACGGTATGATGAATGCGAAGCTGTACGACCAGCTGGATAAGCTGTCCGCTGATAACAAAGCAGCCTTCCGGCAGAGCAGCGATACCAGCATCACGCGCTTCGGCGGCAAACTGGAAAAACCGCTGAATGTTTACGCAGCTGTGCAGGTATTTCCGGACCCGAATGCAGAAAACACCGGCGGTGAGGAATATCAAAAGAGTGACGCTATCGAATCAATAAGGCGAACACGCTTTTCGGTGACGGCACCGGTCGGATAACAGCCGGTGCGAGATCGAAACCTTCCGTCATCTGTCCAATATCCGTTATATGGATACGGAGGCGGCATTTGCCGTTACCGCACGTTCGCTGGACTGGACGAGCGACAGTGTAAAGGTTTACGGTACGGCAGCCGCGGCACACTCGGTCTCCGCCGGCAAGGATATCGGCTTCCCGAGTATCCCCGCGCTGCGCAGCAATCAGACACTGGACGGCACAGGCGGTCTGCTGAACCGCATTGCCGGCGTGTTTACCGGCGGAATGTCATCAGTAATCTCAAAGCTGGATAAGACCTCGATTGCCGATGACGCAGAGTATCTTGGTTTGTTCCGGAAAAACGCAGGCACGATCCATAATCTGCGCCTGCTCAATCCGCAGGTGGAGATTGTCTCGGACAAGCTCAAAGGGTGTCGGCGCAGTCTGCGGTTACAGCAATGGCTCTTTGAAGGGCGATAACGTGGACGGCACCCAAGCCAGGGTGGAGCTGCGCTGACTTCGGCACAGGCGCAGGGCATCGGCGGTGTGGCCGGTGTGATTGAGGTCAGCGATTCTAAGTCAGTAATCAAGCTGTCTGCATCGGGTACCGTGAGCGGTACGCTGCCGACCGGCGATACTGCGCGCGGTATCGGCGGTATTGCGGGCAGCCTGACAACAAACGGTGCCGCAGTCAAGACCCTGACCAACAGCGCCGCTGTAACGGGCAATCGTTCGGTTGGCGGCATTGCAGGCTATGTTTCCGGCAAGGATCAGGCCACGGGAAAAGATATGGCTGACTGCCAAAATGAGGGTCTGATTCTCAGCAGCACAGCCGCAGATGATCATTCGCTGGCAGGACATTATATCGGCGGCATTGTCGGCTACGCGCATTATGCGTCTCTTTCGGAATGCAGGAGCCGTGCCGGATATGCGGACGGCTACACCTATAAGCAGGAGGATAGAGATAAGCTGCGCGGCAGATATGTCGGCGGCATTGTCGGCTACGGCGAACAAAGTGTGCTGTATGACTGCGAGACCGAGGCAAACGGCTACGTTCTCGGCAGCAGTATGTCGGCGGCATTATCGGTGCGCTGAATCAGTCTGATACGCAGACGGCGCTGCTCAGTGAAAACGGCACCAGAACAACCGTTAACGCAAGCTATGTCATCGGCAATTCGTATGTCGGCGGCATCATCGGTGAGAATAAAGGCGGTTCGACGATCAAAAACTGCGTCAACACAGGTGTCGCTGCGGGATACAATGCGTATATCGGCGGTATTTGCGGTGCAAATGAGAACAAGGCGGCTATCATAAACTGTGCAAGCTATGTTTCGGACACCAATAATGCGATCTACAGGCGTGTCACGGACTGGGGAGCTGTCGGCAGCTATGCGGGCGGTCTGACCGGCTACAACAGCGGCACGATCACCTTCAGCGACAAGGACAACGCAGTCTCCAACCGGAGTGTGGCGGGTATCGTTGTCGGCAGGCACTATGTCGGCGGTCTGGTCGGCTATAACGACACGGACGGCACGATTGACATCAATTACGCTCATCGGCGGCCGTGTTGCCGCAACCGGAGATTGTGTCGGCGGTCTGGTCGGTCTGAATGCTTCGACGGAGCTGCTCGAGAAGAAGCTGACCATCAAGCCGAGGTCAGTGTGCAGGGACGGTATTATGTCGGCGGTGCGATCGGTGCAAATGTGGTCAACCCGGGAGAGAATGTCACGGTCAGCGGTCTCAAGGTCGATAACAGCCTTGGCACGGTCACTGCAGAGGCATTCTGCGGCGGTCTGATCGGTTATCAGCGCACCTACACGGAGCAAGACCGGGCAGGCGGAACGCTGTATGCGCTTCTGCCGGGCATCGCGGCAAACAACAGCAATGCGCCGGGAACGGTCAAGGCTTCTACCAATAAGCATACCATCACCATCACAGCGGACGGCAACAGTGCAGGCAGGCTGTCTGCGGTTTCAACAACATGACCATCCGCGCGTATGCGTATGCAGGCGGCATTATCGGCAGCTGTGAGCCGCAGACCCGAATGAAGGTGGAGCACTGCCTGAACGCAGGCGGCTTTGACCGTCCGGCAGAGGACACCTTCCCGGACAGCAAGCTGAAAACCGGTGTGGATATGGTATCCTATCTGCGGGCGCAGAAGTACACGGATGCCGCGAAGGCGCTCTCCGATGAGCTGGGCAGCAGCGAGCTGCGTGTTTCCGTCATCGGCGGTGTGATCGGCGTCAACGGTGAGAATCATGTGATAGAGCACTGTGCCAGCAAGGGTACGATGAACGGTCTGAATGCCATGGGCGGCGTGGTCGGTCTGAACGAGGGCATCATCCGCGGCTGCACGCTCTCCGGCAGCATGGGCAGCGCAACGCAGGATTATATCGGCGGTATCGCGGGTCTGAATGTCGGCGGCAGGACGGCGGGCACGATTGAAAACTGCATGACCGAGAAAAACTGCACCGTCACCGGACGGAACACGGTCGGCGGCATCGTCGGCTATAATCTCAGCGGCGGCAGGCTACAGAACAATACCAGCAGCGCCAATGTCAGCGGTGCAGGCCGTGTCGGCGGTATTGCGGGCGAAAAACGGCGGTGCGATCACGCTTTCGAGCACACCGGCAGGAAAGCGCCGTGTCAACGGCAGCGGCAGCGGTGTCGGCGGCGCGATCGGCGTGAATACCGCAACCGGCACGCTCAGTCCGGCAAGCGGCAGCGCACAGGGCGATGTCATTGCTGCGGATAACAGGCTGACCGTGCGCGGCAGCAGTATGGTCGGCGGTATTGCTGGCATCAACCGCGGCACACTCGGCGGCATGAGCATCAACTGCCTGACCAATCAGGCGGCAGAGGTCCGCGCAGCGGGCAGTGCAGGCGGCGTTGTCGGCGCGCAGGAGGGCGCAAAGGCTGTTCTGCGGTATGCGAAGAATCTCGGTCAGGTGACCGCAAATGTCGGTGCGGCAGGCGGCATTGTCGGCATGAACAGCGCGAGCAGCACGGTCGAGAACTGTATCGGCAACGGCAGCGTCACCAGTAACGACGGCTATGCAGGCGGCGTTGCCAGCGAAAACTACGGTACGATCAGGAGCTGCAGCGTCGGCACGGATAACAGGGTAACGCTCATCACCCGCAACAAGACTGCGGCAGGCGCGATCTGTGCGGTAAACTACAAGGGGTGGTACGGTTCAGGGGCGGTACTCGGCGATGATATCACGATTTCCGGCAGTGCATTCATTCTGGGTGCTGTTGTCGGAGACAACAGCGGTATGGTCACTGAAACCGAGGTTTCGCAGCAGCCGACATACAGCGTTTCCGCAAGCACGCTGCAGGTCGGCGGTGCAGTCGGCATCAATCGAGCGGGCGGTACGGTCAGCAAGGTGAAGGTCACCTCGGATTTCGAGAAATTCACTAAGTATACCTATCTCGGCGGTGTAGTCGGTCAGAATAATGCAAGCGGCAAGGTAACCGAATGCACTTACTCCGGCACGATCGCCGAAGGAAAGAGTGCGGTCGGCAACTGCTACGGCGGCATTGCCGGACTGAACGGCGGTCTGCTGCAGAGCAGCACAGTTTCCGGACTGACGCTGACGGCGGACGGTGTGTACACCGCAACCTCCACCAGCTCGGCGGCAGAAAAGGAACGCCTGTCCTCGCATATCGGCGGCATTGCAGGCAAGAATGATACGACCGGCATCATCGAGCAGTGCTACATAGACAATACCGGAACCGGCACGATCACGGTCAAAAACGGCATGGTCGGCGGTGTGACCGTCTATAACAAGGGTACGATCACGCAGTCCGGCGACAAGAGCACCGAAACGCTGATGAAAAACGTCACCAAGGTGAGCGAGCTGCTGGCGAATGCCAAGGCACAGAAGCTGTCTGCGGATTCTACCTGGGTAAAGTGGGCAGACCGGACGGATGTGGAAAAGCTGTCCTACAACGGCGGCAGCAAAGCGTAGCGGCAGAACGCACCATGCAGATCATCGTATCGAGCAACGGCAACCTCGGCGGCGTGGCGGGCTACAACGCGCCGACCGGTGAGCTGCATCGCTGCGTCAGCGGCAGCTGGCTGCTGGTAAACAAGTCGGACGGCATCGGTGTCGGCACCGGCGGTATTGTCGGCATGAATGAGAGCGAAAAGGACCTGTCGTTCCTGCTCAACCGCGCGTTTGTCGGCCGCCAGCGGAGCAGTAATGCGACCAACCGTTTTGCAGGCGGCATTATCGGTACGCAGTCGAATAAGACCACTACGGATTGGATGATCCGGAATTGTGTCAATTATGGTACTGTTTATGGCTATCACTCGAATTATTCGGGCGGTATTGTCGGTCAGTGGACGAATAACGGCGGCATAATCGAAGGCTGTTATAACTATGGCAATCTGCAGACCACCTTTAAGGCGGATTGGGTAGGCGCTTCGGGCGGTATTGTAGCACAGCTGTATCATGCGGCATCCGATCAGGATTTTTGATATTATCAGCTGTCAGAACCACGGCAGCGTTTACAGCCGCAATGGTGAGAAGGCAGACGGTGCGAATGACAGTGCCGGCATTCTTGGTAATATTACGGCGTATGAAGCGACTAAAGCTGGAGATGGACAGAAGTATACGATCAACGTGGTAGACTGCGTGAACGCACC
>VOFB01003599.1_pt1 | contig 15764 bp, 28 predicted proteins | sample 5384141 | NCBI WGS metagenome assembly VOFB01 (sample SAMN12384721, study PRJNA508395) | human gut metagenome | isolation source: healthy gut A | host: Homo sapiens | reverse complement strand
GAGCCGTAAGATCATGGAGATCATGGAATGTGTGATCCAGCCGGATGGCTCACGCCAGTATAATACCCTCTATCATTTTGCGATTGAGGGACAACCGGCTGGAGGACGGCAAGTATTATATCGATGGGCACCATGAGCCAGTCCATCCGATCTCCGCCAATCTTCAAAAACACTTCATCGACAACGGAATGCCTCAACAGGAGCTGGACAGACTCCTGGCGGATTCCATCAAAAATAAGGAGGTGAACCCGTGTGACGACCATACAGCTTTATGGCCTGCATTGGCATGGTAGTTGGCTTTTTCGTGCTTCTGGGCATCACCCCTCGGATTTTACCGAGGGGGGTATTCCGGCAGATTACCAGCAAGCCCAAGAGCCTCCGGGACGAGATCAACGAGTCCACGCAGCGCAAGAAAAAATTTGTTTTGCGCCGGGAGATCGAGGAGAGCCAAAATATTCTTCGTATGACAGGGCGGGAGGCAAAGTTTCCGGCAATCTGTGCCATGTCTCTTCTGCTCTTTCTGGTGGGCGCATCTTTCGCTTTTCTCCTCGGCAACTTCTTCCTCGTTCCTGTCCTGGCCGCAGGCATGATGTTCATCCCATTTTGGTACATCAAGCTAACTGCGGCCTACTTTAAAAAGCGATCTCCGCAGAGCTGGAAACGGCACTATCCATCATCACCACATCTTATCTCCGTAACGAGGACATCCAGACCGCAGTTGAGGAGAATCTGGAATACCTCAATCCGCCAGTCAAAAGCGCCTTTGCGGAATTTCTGACCAGGAATTCAAGCTGGTCGATCCAGATGTGGATGCCGCCCTGCGGGATCTCAGCACCAAGATCGACAATGCTGTATTCCGGGAATGGGTGGCCGCACTGTGACATGCCTGCCGCTATGATCGGGGTATGAAGACCACCCTGACGCCTATTGTCGCCAAGCTGAGCGATATGCGGATTGTCAATGGCGATCTGGAAAACATGGTTTTTGAACCCCGCAAGGAGTTCATTGTTATGCAGATCCTCGTTCTCGGCAATATCCCACTGCTCTATTTTCTCAATCAGGAATGGTACGATATCCTGATGCACACGCCGATGGGACAGATCATCTTGGCTGTTTGTGCGGCTGTGTTGTTTGTCAGTACAGCCGCAGTCATCAAATTGACTCAGCCCATCGAATACAAGAGGTGACGCTATGGAGTTTTTGCTGATTTTGTGCGGTGCCTCTCTGGCGCTTGGCCTCTTTTTCTTGCGGCAGATCTGTTCAAGCTGCCTCGTCTTGCTACACAAAAAGGCGCTGCTTTCTGCCGGCCGCCAGGCAAAAAAGCAGGCTCGCACCACGGATGTACTGCTCATGGGCTGGGCTGTCAAACTGGCCCCCCCTCATATCCACATGGATGAGTACAAGCACAGCCGTCTGAAAACACGCTGAATGCCGCTGGACTTGGCATGACACCGGAGGAATATACCGCTTTTTGCCATTGTGAAAGCCGCAGCGGTGATGCTGGGCGTGATCCCTTGCTTATTTCTGTTCCCGCTGTTGGCCTTGGTCGTGATCCTTTTGGCGGTGATGGTCTATTTCAAAGAGATCCGCCGGGCAGACGAAAACTGACCGGCAAGCGGGATGAGATTGAATCCGAACTGCCGCGCTTTGTGGCCACAATCACCCAGGAGCTGGCCAACAGCCGTGATGTGCTGAGCATGGTGGAGCACTACAAGCAGAACGCAGGAGCCACTTTCGCTGCCGAGCTTGACATTCTCACCGCAGATATGCGCTCTGGTTCCTACGAGGCAGCACTGACCCGCTTTTGAGGCCCGCTTCAATTCGCCGCTACTCTCCGATGTGGTTAGAGGACTCATTGGTGTGCTGCGAGGAGACGATGGCGTCCACTACTTCCAAATGCTCGCCCATGACATGAAACAACTGGAACTCCAGCGGCTAAAGGCGAAGGCGATGAAGATCCCGCCCAAGATTCGGGTTTTCTCCTTCATCCTGCTCATGTGCTTCCTGGTGACCTATCTGGCCATCATTATCTTCCAGATTCTGAACTCCCTTAGCGGAATGTTCTAAGAAAGGGGGCCATTTCATGAACTATAAAAATGAACTGAAGAAAAAAATCAGTGCAGATTATGAGCGGCGGGTCAAACAGTGGATGTCATCTGATCCGGCGCAGCTGGTGGATGCCGCCGAAAACCATTGCCGCTGCGAGACTGATTCGTGACAATCTCGACGATGCTATTACTACGCAGGACGCAAAATTCCTGCTTGATCTGGACGATCCTCTGGGGTATGTCACCGACCGCTGGATCTCGGAAAACGGTGCGGACAACTCTCACAAAGAGGAACTTCAGCACTGCGTATGGACGCTTCAACAGGATTTTGGCGAAGGCCAAGCCCCCTGCGACTGTCCGAGATTTCCTGATGGAACACAAGGGCGGAGTGTTTTCACTGATGACACCCTGCGGTTATGTTTCTATGACGGAGGCGCAGGCGGAAAGCCTGCTCGATGGACACGGCATAAAGTCGCACCCCGGTGTGGCAGATGCTTCTATGGAAGTTTCTGCCGACGAGATCCTCACACAGACGGTCATATCGGCAAACCGGCAGAACGGTGTGTGGTATCTCATGACGGAATTCCCTGAGCAGACGCAGAGTCCCCAGAAATGGAGGTGAACATGTGCTGAAACGAGTCTTGCGCTCCCGCCGCGGCGAAGGCTACATTGATGTCTGCGTCCTGGTGATATGCGCCATGCTGGTCATTGCGCTGGCTGTTAAAAATCATGCCTGTCTACATCGCCAAACAGCAGCTGGACACCTTTGCCACAGAGCTTGTGTGAGGCAGAGCTGTATGGCCGCGTAGGAACTGAAACCACCCGCCGGGCTCAGTCACTGCGGGAGCAGACAGGTCTGGACCCAGATATCAGCTGGAGCAGCACGGGCCGCATCCAGCTCAACCAAGAGATTACTGTCGTCCTGACCTATGAAACCAACCTGGGCCTCTTTGCCGGATTTGGCAGCTTTCAATCACCCTCCGCTCCGAGGCGACGGGAAAAAGTGAGGTGTATTGGAAATGAGTCGATTCAAGCAAGCAATCAGGGACCGCCGGGGCATTTCCTTTCCGTTGATTATCGCCGTCACGCTTTCCTTGTGATCCTTCTGTGCGGTGTCAGTGAATACCTCCGTCTCCTCATCGTGGCGCAGGGGGTCCGGGATGCTGTTCAGGAGGCGGTCATTTCTACCGTCAACGACAACTATGACGATGTGTACCATGGGGTGCGTGAGGGCTACTCTGGTGCTTATCAGCCTATGGCCGGAGACTTTGAAGAATCACTGGACTACGGCGACATCTATGGCCGACTGGACGCCCTTTTGAACCTGACTAATCAGAGCGGCTACCATGTGCAATATACAGAGGATGGCAAAATGGAGTTTCGCGTGTGGGACCTAAGTGTCGACCTTCAGAACGCATCCTTCGCATCGGCCGACAGTGCTGGCAACCGGCTGATTGCTGACTGTGAAATCGAGCTGGAGGTGCCAGTTTCCTTTGGTGGCAGGCTTTTACCGCCCATGCGGATGACCGTAAAAGTAAGCGCCGGGTACACACCCCGCTTTTGACCAGGCGGTTAAAAATCTCTTTTTGTAACCGATGCAATTATAGACTTCCGCACTCTTTTGTGGTAGGGTTCGAGTTGACAAGAGGTATACGGTGTAGGAAAAAATGATACCAAGTGTATCAATCAGCCGCTATACCAAGTTAGCCGAATGAAATAATCGGCCTGAGAGCCGACTCACAGAAAAGGAGGATACCCATGAAAGACAGTACAAAAAAGTGGCTGACCATTACTGGCGGTCTTGTGATCTGTGCAATCCTGGTGTTCGTGATTGCCCAGCAGTTCACGAAAAAGAAAAGCTACTGACGCTTTACCTCCCACCAGTAGCTCCCAACAGGATGAGGTGGTGGTTGATCCGGACGGCAGCAATCCCACTACCGATCCTGATGCCTCTTCTGACATCAGTGAGGATGATCTCACCATCAATCCCCAGACCTCGCCCAATGACACCGGCACAAATGCTGGAAACGGCGCTGTCTCCAGCGGGACAGAGCAGACCATCCAGGCAGATCCCGAGGTGCCGGAGGAGCCTGACGAGGAGACGCTGACTGACCCCAGCCAAAAGCCGGACGGTACGCCGGTCGAGGGAACGCCTACTCCTGAAGACCATGATACCTACCAGCCCCCCGAGCCGCCCTCCACCAATACCGGGGTGGGCTGCCCGGTTTCGATAATGTCCCCAACGCCGGTGGGAACCAGGGCGGAACAATCGACAGCGATGGCGATATCAACAAACAGGTCGGCACAATGGGCTGATCAATCAATATGGCAGAAAAGCACAGCTTCGGCTGTGCTTTTTTTGCCTGAAAGGAGGCAAAAATGAAACAATTATCAGTGTCCTGCTGTCGTTTGCCATCATGTTGACTGCCCTTTGTGTCCGGCATTTGCCGAAGGTGGAACCGGTGGATCTGGCAATATAGACGGTGGCGGCGGGAGCATGGGCAATGCAACGAGCCATGGCAGTTGGAATCCCGGCAATGAAGGCGTCCGGATTACCGTTGTCCGAGCAAGTGATCATGCGGTTGTGACCACGCCTTTCGATCTAACGAATAAGCAACCAGCTGCAGGTATTTATCATTTTGGAAAAAAGCAAAATCCAGTATAACGGTGGACAGCTTTGTCACCTGTTCAAGGTGGATATTCCTACAAGAACCCTGCTCAGCCAATTCCCAGAATCATCAGCACCAATGGAAACAATAACATTGAAGCAATCAAACGGTATTTTTGCTCCGGTATGCTGTGAAGTTGATTGCCGAACAGACAGGAATGGATTACGAGACGCTCATTGGTGGTGAGTATAAAATTCTCCTTGAACCCATTGCCTACTACAAATATGAAGGCGTCATGATCGCAACAACGGCTACTGAGGCAGCGATGTATGACGAAGTCGTCAGTGGTCACCTGCGAACATGGATGGGCAGCCTGACCCACAAGAACCTGCCACTCTCGATGTTTTTGGAAACGGCAGACCTGGGGTACCCCGCATGGTCCGGCTCTACAACCCAGCATGCCACCAATTCGGCCATCAAATCTTCATTGGGGCTTGGCATTGTTCGATTTGAAGAACAGCCTGAAAGAACCGACCATCACCACCTACGATTATGAGTATCGGACCAATACCGAAGTCATCACAGCCGTGGAAGTCAGTGGTGGGCAGAGCGATCCCGATAATCCTGTTACCGTTCGGTTCAACATTCTCGGAACGACTTATACCGTCAGCAATGTCTATTACCCGGACGGAGATTCCCAATTGGCATGGGTGCGGTGGACAACGCCTGATACGCCGCAGGATGTAACCATTACAGTAAGCGTATCCGGTCCAGGCTCCGCACAAGGCACCATCCAATGCAAGATTGTTGACCTTGATGAGAATCCACCACCCAACCCAGTGGCGGATGACCGCAATGATTCCTTTTCACCGTCTGCAGTACCATCCAGAGCAGAAAGACATCAGCCCAGTGGAGCATATGGCGACCGTGGTGGTATGCGTACTGGGTGTGGCACAGCACTGGCAAGGATAGCGGATACTGGTGTGACCACGGATGGTGGGAATTTGACCTGGACCGCTACAGCGCCAGTCTGAGTGCCTCCATGACTATTACCCCCGATACAATGAATCCCTGCCAGCGGAACCACTAATGAAATCCGGCTACGGAATCAATGAAGTGGTCACCGCCAGAGTCAGCAGCTCCCAACGCTCGGCAACTACTGCCCTTCAGAATGCGGTCAGCTACTTCCCGGAATTTAACTACGACTCGTTCTGGCGGCTGCTGGATCGTGTCTCAATCAGCTCATCCTCCTCTCGCTTGGAATTCCAGACAAACGAATATAGTACCTACAACCGGCGCACTCATTTTACTCCTATCTGGTACCGGACGGCGCCTATACCGTTAACACATGGGTCATCGATTGCTGGACACCGGTCGGGGATGCTCTCTGTCAATCTCAACGATACGCTCACGATCAGCGGGAATCTCTGGGATGACTGGCATATAGCGCCGATGCGATAACAGGAGGTGCCGCATGGGATATGTCCGTATAACTGACAGGCCCGAGGAACTGTTCCATTACACCCGGCGGGATAACCTTGCCTCCATTCTTCGAGATGGCAGGATCAAACGCATGGGAGATGCGGAGTGTTGGTTCTGTTCAACGCTGGACGATACACTGGAGCTCATGCGGGCCACCGTTATGGTCGAGGGAAACCCTATGTGAAACTGGGCGGAAGTATTGGCAGATATCCTAAATTTCAGCCGGAGGACTATGTGATTCTTCGTTTGAAGCCGCGATATCAGAACGGCGAGTGGGTCCGCTGGATGCAGGAAATGCCCCCCGGCACCCCGCCGGAATTGTTAAAGGCCGCCGAGAATTTCAGTAATCTCAAGCTGGGATTTCGAGGCGACCTGAAGTTCTGGCCCGAGCCAGAAATCATTGAAGTCAAAGCCTTACTTGCACCAGAAGAAATTCAGAGCGTCAATCTTTCCATTTCTATGTAAACTGAGTTTGGCTGACTTACTTGATTGCCGAGATTGAGGATCAGAAGGAGGATACGCAAAATGCTGTGAATGAAATAGAAAAAGATATGTCGATATCCATGTAATTCCGTAAAGCGGGCCGTGGGATGCAGCTCCACAGCCTGCCTTAATTTAATGTCTGGGTTGCATTCTACGGCCTTTCTTTCCAAAAGAACGGTGGTTTTTATCTCCAAGTACAAAAAGTTCTTCTGCATGTTTCTGATCCTCCTGCTGGCAGTTTGCCTGCTCAGTACCACGGCCTTTGCCGCCGGCACCGGCGATGTGGCGGGTGCCATTGAAGGTACCTGGAACGATGCATCGGATCAGATCAAGACGGTTGTAAACAATGTCGTTTTCCCGGTCATTGATCTGATCCTTGCAGTATTCTTCTTCGCCAAGCTGGGTATGGCCTACTTCGACTACCGCAAGCATGGCCAGTTCGAATGGACAGCACCCGCAATCCTCTTTGCCTGCCTCTTGTTCACGCTGACCGCCCCCCACCTATGTGTGGACCATTCTGGGGATGTGAGTCAATGAGGTGGTCCGAAAACGGTATGACATGGTCGAAAAGGAATGTGGAGGTGTCAAGCAAACCATGAATGCATTTGAGATGGAACTGAAAAAAATCCTTTCGCAGAGTAAGGAAGCAGCGCATACCACCTATGTGGGCAGGGCCGCATATATTCAGGTTGCCCCAGAGCTGCGAGCCAAGCTGGAATTTGTTTCTCTGAACATCGCCAACCAGTACAACGCGCTCAAACTGACCGTGTTAAACCGGATTGACGGTTGCAGTAGATATCAACATTCTCCGTTTTGGTGATTTGCTGGGAAAGAAAATGGTCAGCAACCCAATTTTTCAGACGGGGTGATGCCCCACCTCTGGGACGATTATGGGAAAGTTAGCTGGTATGTGTACCAGCCGGAACAGGCAGATTACAAACTTCTGGCTGGCGTTGTGGATGAGTATCTACAGATATTTCAGAACCAGGAGGAAGTGCAGGAGAATATTCCTCAGATGTGCTGACCACTAAAACTCCGGGAAGTAAACAAAACCAGGGGCCGTGCTCAGTCACGGCCCTGCACTGGTCAGGAGTCAAAAATCACCACTGGCACGGCCTCTCCTTTTTCAGAAAGAGGTGATACGACCAGATGTTTATTTTGGACTTTTTTCAGCAGCGGACTGATGGACCAACTCATTGACTGGATCTACAGTCAGCTCGTAGGCTTTTTGGCAATTTCTTTGCAGCCATGGGAAACATGGGCGTGGAACTCTTTGATATGGAGTGGGTGCAGTCCATCGTTCTCTTCTTTTCTTATCTGGGCTGGGCATTGTATGGCGTCGGTCTGGTTGTCGCTGTATTCGAAGTGGGAATCGAGTGTCAAACCGGCCGAGCAAATGTGAAGGACGCCGCCCTCAATGCCATCAAAGGGATTTATGGCTGTGGGCTGTTTTTACACTGGTGCCAGTGGAGCTTTTATAAACTCTCTGTTACCTTGCAGGCCAGCTTGACCGCTGGGATCACAGGATATGGCGAAGGATTTGATGTACTCTCCACAGATATCATCACTTCTTTGCAGGAAGTTGATATTGGGTCGGTAGCATCCTCCGGCGTCTTCGGTGGTATCGGTAGTATCACCAGCCCTATCATGGTCATCTTTATCATTATCATGATGGGCTACGCCATCATCAAGTGCTTCTTTTCTAATCTTAAACGAGGTGGCATCCTCCTTATCCAAATTGCGGTTGGTTCACTGTATATGTTCTCTGTACCTCGTGGTTACATGGATGGGTTTGTGCAGTGGTGCAAGCAGATCATCGGCCTGTGTCTCACGACTTTTTACAGGCCACGATTCTAACTGCCGGACTTATGGTTCTAAAAGACCACGCGCTCCTCGGCTTGGGACTCATGCTTTCTGCCGGTGAGGTGCCTCGGATCTGTGGAGCTTTTGGCTTAGATACCTCGACCCGAGCCAACATCATGTCGGCAGTTTATGCCGCGCAGACAGCGGTCAACACCACTCGGACAGTTGTTCAAACAGTGGGGGCGGCGGCAAAATGAGAAAAAAAGCAAGTTGATCTATATTGCCTCGCCTTATGCCGGGGATATCGAAAAAAATGTAGCCTTCGCACAGAGAGCCTGCCGCTATGCAATCCATCAGGGATATATTCCGATTGCGGTCCACCTTCTGTACCCGCAGATGCTGGACGATGGTGATCCCGCCGAGCGAGAGCGTGGTCTCCGGCTTGGACAACAGCTTCTGCGGCGGTGTGATGAACTGTGGGTGTGCGGTGACAGGATCAGTTCCGGCATGGCACGGGAAATTTCAGGCCAATCACCTGAGCATTCCAGTAAAGAACATCGGTGCTCACGAAATTCAGAAAGAACAGCTGCCCGCTGAGATGGAGCAGGTCACTGCTTCAGGGGCAGGGATTGGGAATGACCTGATGCCCACCATGGGGGAGTATCTTCGATGGGATTGGTGGTTTTCACTCTGGCAGCGATCCATAACGGCATAACCCCTGCTGTGGGCCAGCGAAATCGAACCGTTTCCCATTGAAGTTACTCGATTGAGATTCCCGGATATGCTCCATGTCGGGGATATCACAAAACTCAACGGCGCCGATCTGCCACCGGTGGACATCATCACCGGCGGCTCACCTGCCAAGATCTCAGCGTGGCGGGGGCCAGAGCTGGTCTTGCCGGGGCTCGGTCCGGCCTGTTTATGGAGCAGATCAGAATTGTAAAAAGAAATGAGGGATGCAGATGAGCGACGCGGTAGAACAGCTCACGCTGTTCGACCTCGATATATGTGCTGGGAGAATGTACCCGGAGCCTTCTCCAGCGGAACCCCAAAAGGCGAGGACTTCCGTATTGTCTTGGAGGAAATTGTTAGAGTTAAAGACAGTACCTGTTCAGTGCCTCGACCTGACTCCGGGACATGGGAATCTGCTGGGGCAATCATTCTGGGAGATCAATTCAGCCTGGCTTGGCGTGTCATGGACGCTCAGTACTGGGGTGTCGCCCAGCGTCGCAAAAAGAATCTTCCTTGTCGCAGATTTTGCAGGACGATCCGCCCCACAAATACTATTTGAGCAGGACAGCCTGCTTGGGAATCCTGCGCCGAGCGGATGCCAGAGGAAGGAACTTCCATTCCAACTCAAACAGGCTTTGCAGGTACAGGCAGGAGTGATGGCAGTAAGTCAGGAAGTATCTGATTTAAAAGCCTACCACATTAATCAAAGAGATGAAGGTATTGATTTGCACGGGTTTCCGGCGCACTCATGGCGACCACAAATATGCAAATGCAAACTTTTGTCACAGGCGGACCTGTGGTCGCCTTTGCCGCAAATCAAAGAGATGAGGTGCGTGATCTCCACGATGTGGCCGCTGCACTCGGGCGCAGCCTGGAATGAAACAGCAGACTTTTTGTTGCAGGCATAACTGCTAAAGGTAACGGAGATTGTTTCCTCACCGGAACGCCATACCTCACTCAGCGGCGGTGGCGGTCAGGCTGGACAGGGCTATCCATGTATTCTGACAGCTGGTTTTTCTGCGGGCGCAGGTTCCTCAGCGGGAAGTATTGGATACGGCGAGGAGGTTGCGCCTACGCTGAAAGGAACCGCCAGCGGAAATTGCATGCCCTCAATTCTCTGCCTTAACGACCAGGGCGGCAGTGCGATGGCTTGCAGTGAGGATGTTACTGGAACACTTCGCGCACAGGAACATGGACATCAGCCGCTGGTTTTGATAACCATGGCCAAGATACCCGTTTCCTGGGGCCAGTCAATGCGGCGCAGACAGTATCTGCTACCTTTTGGCATGGGGGAAATAATCAACCTCTGGTTGTCGCTGAGCGGGAAGCGGAAACGCCAACACTTTTTGAAAACCATGGGATTGACGCTCGGTATACTGGTCCCCATAAGGTCGCGCCGACAATGTCTGCACGCTACGGTACAGGCGGAAACAATGTTCCACTCGTGGCGCAGAGAGATGACACTTTTTGCATTACCGGCAATGCGATAGACCGTCAACCCATGAATGGCGGAAACGGAATTGGGTATCAACAAGGCATAGCCTACACCCTGACTGCCACAGATCACTTATCTGGATATCCAGATAAGCGGTCTAATCCCGAGGATTGAGTTATCCCGAGATTAGGCGTGGTCTGTTCGCAAACGTCTTGGTTTATCAATGCTTTTTGTGTGTTGTTCATAAATAACCTCCAGATAAGAAAAATTATAAAAATACCTCTATAATGTAGTTGGCGGCGAAAGTCGACTAACTGCATTCAGAGGTGTTTTTATGTCCGATGAAATTGTGTTTGATGTTCTATGCACAAAAGTGCTGGATGCATTACGGGCTCTGGGGCTTGGTAAGTTCAGCATACGAAACTACTACTACGAAGGGATGTGGCCAATCATAAAAGGTCTACCGTTCCGAGGGGGTGATATTTTATAGTGCTGCATTTACAAACGAAATTGTGAATCGTTTTCACTTGGATCATGAAAATGGTTTGGTAGCCGACCGGATCTGGGCAAAAGTCAGAAAGGCATCCATTCTCTTCGAGGAGTATGTTCAAACCGGAAAAATAGTCTGGAAACGTGTTAGACCTGATCCGAAAATTTCCTTAGCTCCGTACTATCACGAACTCCTGCGTAGATTCTGTCAACATGAAGCGAATACGCGGGCCATTGGATTTGAGAGCTTACGGGACGAGGAGAATGTCTGCCGCAAATTCTTTGCATACCTCGATGCCAGCGGTTGCCATACTTGCCAAGATATTAATTTAGTAAATGTCAACGCTTTTCTGCTGTTCATCGCATCTCAACGAAAATCGAGCATGGACAGAGTGTGCAACACATTGAAACATCTGAGCGCATACTTGGTGTCCATACAAAACTGCTGCGATTTCAGCGCCGCATTGACTACTCGTCCCGCGCCCCGAAAGAAACTGCGGCCTGCCTTTTCCGCAAAAGAGGTTCACACCGTCGTGGATGCAGCGGCAAAAATCCGTCCTTATCGCTCCGCGATACTGCGATGTTTGCTGTTGCCGCCAGTTTGGGACTGAGAGCTGGGGACATTGTTCGCTTAACGCTCTCGGACATTGACTGGATTCATCATGAAATACGCTTCGTACAGAACAAAACCGGAGTGGAACTGCACCTTCCTCTCGAAGCATCGGTAGGAAACGCCATTGCGAACCATATTCTTCACGAGCGGCCCAAAACGCAGTCCCCAGCTCTCTTTGTGCGTTCCCGTATTCCTTTTGACTTTATGACTTCGACTGCTGCGGGAGACCGGCTCAGAAAATATATGAAACTCTCAGATGTTGAGTATACTCCGGGCGATGGAAAAGGCTTTCACAGTTTCAGAAGGTATGTTGCCAGTTCCATGATAAACCAAGAAGTACCGATCGATACAGTGAAAGAAATCTTAGGGCATACGCAGATTGGCTCCATGAAAGCATATATGCGGATCAGCCGGGACAAGCTGGCAATGTGTGCACTCGGACTTGACGGTATTGAGGTTGTCCAGGAGGCTTTGTTATGAGATCTGCATTCACCGGGGCATTTGCACCCTATATTTGCGGCTTGATTGAAAAGAAACAAGCCCTCGGCTATGACTACCACGGAAGTGCGTGCATTCTTCGAACTTTTGATGAATTCTGCCGTGAGCAATTTCCGAACGAGACCTGCTTGACTGCGGAGTTAGCCATGAAATGGGCTGAACAGTTCAAGACCGAGAAAAATCTGTCCAGATTGAATAGGGTATCTGTGATTCGGGGAGCTCGCTAAATACATGAATAGTGTAGGAGAACAGGCTTATCTTTTACCACTTCAACTCACGAAGAAAAGCGGACGCCATATCCCCTACATTTATTCAAAGGAAGATTTGTCCAAGTTGTTCAAGGAAATAGATTCTCTGCAGCCCAGCCTTAGAGCACCCACAAAGCATCTGGTGGTATCTGTAATATTTCGCTTGATCTACTGTTGCGGTCTCAGACCCGTAGAAGCCAGACGGCTCCGAAGAGAGGATGTCAACTTGTTTGATGGGACGGTGAATATCCTTGAATCGAAAGGACATAAAGACAGAATCGTTGTCTTGTCCGAAGATATGCTTGAACTGTGCAGGAATTATGACCTGCGCGTAGAGAAGATATACCCTAACCGCAAATATTTCTTCCAGAGTCCAAGTGTCCGAGGTGACGGAATGTACTCAATGGAGTGGATTATTCCGACATTCAGAAGGTTCCTTCAGACGGCAGGCATATCCGGATACGGTGAGATCCGGCCCAGACTTTATGACCTGCGGCATACATTTGCAACACATCGGCTGTACCAGTGGGTAAAGGAAGGAAAAGATATAAATGCCTGCCTTGCGTATTTGAGCGAGTATATGGGCCATTCAAATCTCGAGAGCACGGCATATTATATTCATCTTCTTCCAACGCTTTATACCGACTTGCCGGAACTGCGTCTTGATAGTTCCCTTGAAATGGAGGCAGATTTATGCGACTGAAAGACGAGAAATTCTATAAAACAGTAAGGGACTTCCTTGACATCTACTTGATTAAGCATAGAGGCTATAGTTTAAATACGCAGAAATCGTATCGAGAGGCAATAAATCTTCTTCTCCTTTATTTTAAAACGGAACTGGGGCTTGAATATGCCAGTATTGGGTTCGAGGACATCACTTACTCAAATATAACCGGTTTTCTCGAATGGCTCTCAAAATCCAGAGGATGTTCTCCAGCAACGGTAAATCTGCGTTTGATGGCAATTCGTTCTTTCACAAAATATGCAGGGATATTAGATTCCGGCAAAATCTATATGCAAGTCGAAGTCGGCAATATTTCTGTCCGAAAAACTCCGGGAAAAGTTGTGGAGTTTTTGACGGCTCCTGCATTGGAAACTCTTTTTGAGCAACCCAACCGCTTCAAGACGAATGGATGCCGTGACTTCTGTTTTATGCGGTTGATGTACGACACCGCAGCACGTTGTCAGGAACTGGTGGATGTAAAAATCCATGATTTGAGCATTCGAAAGACTCATGCAACAATCTGCCTTACTGGAAAGGGAAATAAACTGCGAATAGTTCCAATCTCCCCCTCTGTGGTTGAATTGCTCAAAACTTATCTGGATAAAGCACATCCGACCGAGCAAAGGCAGAGTGATGACTATCTTTTCTTTACAACGCATCATGGTCGCAAAAGCAGAATGTCCACCGATGCCGTTAATCTCTTTATGAAAAAATATGGTGAAATGGCAAGGCGGGCTTGTCCTGAAGTGCCAGAACGAGTACATCCACACCAACTTAGGCATTCCCGTGCTATGCATCTGTATCGTGCCGGGATGCCGCTTGTCCTCCTCGCGGAGTTCCTTGGGCATGCCGACGTCAACACAACCCGGATCTATGCATGGGCCGATACTGAGATGAAGCGGCAGGCAATTCAAAAGGTATCCAAGGTCACAGAGGGAGATACTATTGAACCAATATGGGCAAACGATGAGGAGTTGATAAAGCGCCTTTATGGTTTGGCTTGATTTTACCACATTTAATCGTGTTCACAATGCGGCGACCAGATCATAGCTGGTCGCCGCAAATTTATTATCCGGAGGTTTTAACATGAATTACAGCAGCAATCCTCGGGATTAGATCATCATGCCGTGTTCAGCCGACAGCGTGTGGATGTATTCAAAAACGATGATGTAGCCAGCACACAGAGCGCACGGCAACACACAAGGATGCGACCGATTTGGTTATGAATCTTGGCGAGGCGCAGAACGATTCAAAGCCAGAAAATGAAACACTGGTTCTCTGATCCGACGCCTGACCCCCGCTGGAATGTGAGCGCCTGCAAGGGTTCCCGGTGGTTGGACGGATATCGGGTGCCTCCGATTCCACGCCCGCTATAAAGCGCTGGGCAACTCTGTGGCGATTCGCTTGTGTCGACTATGTTTTACGAGGGATCGCATGGGCCATCACAGCGCAAACAGCGAAATATTATGAAGGGAGATACGATCATGGAACCGATGAAAAACCTCTGCGGATTAATCCCCGAGGCGCTTCACAAAGCGGCTGATGGAGGCAAGGACCTGAAATGACGAACGGTGGTACCTCACCAAGGTACTCACCGCCTATCTGGACCAGCCTACAGCGAAGCAGGAACAGCGTACTCTGGCCTCGTCCAGATCTCAGAGGACATGTTTCCAGCAGCTGAAGTCCTACCTGGATGCTCATTCGCCCCTCACAAAGGCTCTTGTCCAGAATCTTTTGAACCAGGCACTGGACCAGTGGGAACAGGGTGAGAGAGGCTCCCAGGATGCGACCCTTCAGGACAATAAGAAAAAACGGACGCTGGCAATTGCTATGCCCGAATCTCTTTTCCACCGGTGTTGAGCAGTATGTAGAGGCAACACAATGGCGTATCCAAACGGGCCTCGTTGGGTTGGTGACCCAGGAACTCCAATCTTGGTCGATGGAACAAGGGGCCCGGACGAAGTGCAGGATCCAGAATTCGACCCCGAACAGGTTGAACAGGGCTTTGGATGAGCATGACGATGTGAGGTGAAACATGTACATTTATCCCGATAATCTGAAATCCAAAGCCACACTCTGGCTGTGGGCGCTGTGATCTCGCCATCATCCCGGTATCGGCAGTTTGATCTCTGTCTTTGCGCTCTCACAACTCAGCTTCTTGTCCCTATCGTGCTGACTGCCGCATACGCATTCCTTTCCATTCGTATGGACGACCCAGCATTCTGGACTTTCTGCGTTATGCGGTTCGCTACTTTCTCCTCCAGCAGCAAAAGCTATTCTTGGGGATGATCAAGACAATTCAGAATCAGAGGTGATTATGAGTATGAGCAGAAAAAAAAGAAAAGGCAGCGGCACAGAAAAAGAAAACAACCCGCCAGCTGATTGGGATTAACGACATCAGCGATTACGGGACTCAAGACATCCCGCGGTATGCTGGCCTTCTTTTCGTGAAGCCTACAAACCTTCTCTGTGCAAGCTGCCGGAGGCGGTGGGCGGACGGATCTATGCCCTAGTGACTGTCCTCAAGGTAAGACGGAGATCGAGATGCTGGCCCTCAACTCTGAAAGGAGTCCTTCGAGGACAACAAGCGTTACTATCGG
>VOFB01003587.1_pt1 | contig 15765 bp, 23 predicted proteins | sample 5384141 | NCBI WGS metagenome assembly VOFB01 (sample SAMN12384721, study PRJNA508395) | human gut metagenome | isolation source: healthy gut A | host: Homo sapiens | reverse complement strand
CCCGCATTTGTCATACCCTGTGGATATCGCCGCAATTGTATCCTTTCTGCTTTTCTACCTCCTGAAAACAAGAAAAAAGCTGCCGCACCAAATATGATACATGCCATTTTGATGCGACAGCTGTTATATGCCAGATTTATATTCAAGAACGCCTCCGGCGTGCTGTCTGCATCAGACATTATCATTACTATCGTTATTCTCATTATTATCCGCAATTTTGTCGATTTCTTCGCGGCTATAAGAACGTTCTTTTCTATAGCCTCTTTTGCGGTTATAGTACTAGATTATAGCGATTTTTCACGGTTATAACCGCTTCTTGTCTCACGATAATCCTTCTTCAGGGTGATAACAACCTTTACGGTATGGTTCTTCCCCTTCGCTGTGTGTAATCCACATAACGGTCATTCTGAAGTGCAGAATGGATTACGCGGCGTTCATAAGGATTCATAGGTTCAAGAGATACAGGACGTCTTGTTCTCTTTACTTTATAAGCCAGATTCTTCGCAAGATTCTCAAGCGTTGCTTTTCTTCTTTCACGATAATTCTCTGTATCAACTTTTGATACGAATATAAGAATCACTTTCTTTATTCACAACCAGACTGATGATATACTGCAGAGAATCCAGAGTCTGTCCTCTTTTGCCAATAAGCAGGCCCATATCTTCACCATCAAAAACGATATTCATCGTTCTGTTTTCTTCATCATAGTCTACTGTACTGTTCACACTTACATTCATTGCTTTGAACAGCCTTGCCAGAAAAATCCTTCATGTATGATCCACAAGGTTAAACTTCTTACGTGCTTTGATCACAGCCGGTTTACTTCCGATCAGTCCGAGAAAACCTGGCGCTTCCATTCAGTGATGACTTCATATTCAAGCTTATCGCTTGGCACTTCAAGCTTAATGGCAGCTTCTGAAATCGCATCTTCCACTGTCTTTGCACTTACTTCAATATATTCCATGCGTGTAATCCCCAAATTAATCGTCATGTCGATTCAGCATATGTGCATATCCGGAAATAGACTTTTTATCAGCCTCTGCACTGTTCTTGTCAACCTTCTTGCTGCCTTTGCTGCTTGAAGAACCTGAACTGCTCTTTACTGCTGTCTTTGAATCGGTATCCCCCTTATTGGTATTGGCAATCTGGGAAATTGAACGACGATCAATATTCTTTGTCTTCATGGCCGCATATTCTTCAAGCTTAGCATTCTGCTCACCGCGTTTTTCAGCTTTCTTTGCAGCCTTTTCTTTATTTGCTTCTATAATTTCATCTACACTCTTATTATTGAAGAATTTATCAATAAACAGATAAATGATTGTTCTGAATACAGCACTTGCAATCCAGTAAAGGCCCATACCGGAAGGAAGTGTGATACAGAAAAATACTGACATCAGCGGCATCATCATGTTCATCATATTCATGGTGCTGCCCATTGTTGAATCAGATCCGGTTTCGGCTGATTTCTCTGAGACACTTTCAGGTTCGCCCACTGTGAAACACCTGCAAGGATCGGAATAAGAACACCTGGGAAAATACCACTGATACCCTTGCTGAAAATAACAGGCGCATCTGCGATATTCAGACCACCAGGAAGACTATTCATTCTGATAATCTCTGTAGAATACTGAGAAATTGCATTCACAACATCAGCGCTGCCTGAAAATGCATCACTGATTATGCTCCATCCTGTACTCTTAACAACGTAAAGTGCATCAATTACTTTGTCGATATCTGTAATATCAAAGTTTGTAACTCTCAGACTCATTTCCTGAATCAGAGTTGTCATAATATCACCGGCACCTGATGCACTCATGATTGGCTGGGCAATATGTTCATAAATTTCACGTACCGGTTCAACATAAGCCGGAACATTATAGATAACACGATACAATGCGAACAGGATAGGCAGCTGGATCAGCATTGGCAGACATCCGCCTGTGGGACTCGCACCATACTTATCATAAATAGCCTGTGTCTCAGCCTGCATCATACGCATAGACTTTTCATCTTTACGGTTCTGATACTTCTTCTGAACCTTCTGAAGTTCAGGGTTCATCAAAGAAGACATCTTCGAAAACTTCTGCTGCTTGACTGTTAACGGAATCATCAGCACATTGATAACCAACGTAAACAAAATAATCGTCAGACCTACATTATTAATACCGAAAATCTGAAGGAATCGGTAAATGTAGTTCATAATAAAACCGAGGATAATTGCAAAAGGCTTTAAAATGCCCCCGGTCTGTGTCAAAACTAAAATACTCAACGTATTGCCCTCCTTGGTCTATGGAACAGGATCGTAACCACCCTTCGCAAACGGATGACACCTTAAAATCCTTCTGGCTGTCAGATAACTCCCTTTAACAGCACCATACTTCGTAATAGCTTCAATTGCATACTGCGAGCAGGTCGGAATATAAATACAGCATCCCCTTTTCATCGGCGATATATACTTTCTGTAAAATCTGATCATCGCTATTAAAACTCTACTCATTTTGCCCATTACTGCTCTTTTTCCAAAACTCTGTGAATACCAGCCACATGTATCAACGCCTTCTCCAGTGTATGATAATCGATACTCTTTGCATTGACACGAACAATAAAAATGATATCCAGTCCCTTTTTAAAAATAATGTTCATTTAAACGATAAATTTCTCTGATCAAACGTGTCAGATGATGTCTGACAACACTATTACCAACCTTTTTACTGACAGATATGCCAATTCTGTTCTTCTCTGTTCCATTCTTCATCACGTACATGACCAGATACTTATTCGCACGTGACTTTCCATTACTATATACAGTTTTAAAATCCCTGTTTTTCTTTAATGATTCTGAAAATTCCATTCTATTCTTCCATTTCTCTCCAAAAAATATGTCATGGTTATCATCGAATCATCCCGAATAAGAAAAAAAAGGCCACAAATCTGCGGCCTAAGCTGACATCTATGATACCATATCAAACGGTACGATTATGCTGATAAAACTTTTCTTCCTTTAGCTCTTCTAGCTGCTAAAACTTTTCTGCCGTTAGCAGTGCTCATTCTCTTCTGAAGCCGTGTACTTTAGATCTCTGTCTTGTCTTTGGCTGAATGTCATCTTCATAGGTATACACCTCCTTTATTTTTTCCTGCGTAGTCTATATTTTTACAGACTAACGTTATTGTATTATCTAATCTATTCTATTATATTAGTTTGCCACCATTCCGTCCAAGTAAAACAATTATTTTTTTATGATTTTTTTACAGCGTTTTCCACGACCTATCGACATATAGGTAAATATGAAGATTTATCCACAATTTACTAACTACTGGTTGTGGAAAAATTTTGTTTTCAAACCTTATCCACAAAAAGTGGATAACTTTGTGGATAACTTGTGGATTAATACAGGATAACTACCAGATTTTCAGTGTTTATGCACCTTTAAAGGATGTGAATAATTTGAATAACTTATACACAGATTATTTTTTTCCACATTTTTCGGCTATTCTTATGTAAACCTCTGGGGCATTTTTCATTTTATACACACTGGTGGATAAAAGTTATCCACAATTTCCACACAAGATTTCGTCAAAAGCATTGTAAAAAAATTTAAAATGTTATAAAATATTTAGTAAGTAAACTATAATTAGGGGGATTATCGTGATTAATAAAATTCGAGAAAACTGGGATCAAATACTGGATATTATGAGAATTGAGCATGACATTTCTCCCGTTGCTTTTAACACATGGATTAAACCTTTAACTGTCTATTCTGTCGAAGGTCATACGATTACCATTCTCGTCAACAACGAACTGGAGCAAATGTGCAGCTATATAAAGAAAAAGTTCGAACAGCCTCTGAAAGTCACTATTTCAGAGTATTTTAATGACGTTTATGATATTCATATCACGACCAGTGAAGAACTTGGCAAAATTGAGGCCAACCAGACTGTAGAGCCGGAGAAAAAAACCTGCTGCGTCGATCATTACTAACAAAACGCTGAATCCTAATTACACATTTGACACTTTCGTCGTTGGTAAAAACAATGAACTTGCCCATGCAACAGCTCTGGCTGTCGCCTCAGATCCCGGAGATTACGGCAATCCATTGTTCATCTATGGTGGTGTAGGACTTGGAAAAACACATTTAATGCATTCCATTGCACATTACATTCTTTCCTACAACCCTGATTACAAAATTATTTACACAACAACAGAAACCTTCTCCAATGAACTGATTTCAGCCATCAAGAACAAAACTCAGGAAGCATTTAAAAAAACAAGTACCGGAATATTGATATGCTTCTGATTGATGATATCCAGTTCATTGCCGGCAAAGACAGTACAATGGAAGAATTTTCCATACATTTAATACCTTATATGAAAATAAGAAACAGATCGTTATTTCATCCGATAAACCACCAAAGGATATCGTCGGTGTTGAAGACCGTCTGATCTCACGATTCAAAGTCGGACTGACTGTTGATGTTCAGCCGCCGGACTATGAAACACGTGTTGCTATCCTTGTAAAAAGAGCAGAACTTGAACATATTAATATAGAAGTAGATGCTCTCCATTATGTTGCTGATCATATCAGCTCCAATATACGAGAACTTGAAGGTGCACTTCGCCAAATTTATAACTTCTCGTTTGAAACATGCTGATAAAATTGATACTGATCTGGCACGGGAAGCTTTAAAGGATATTATTGCGCCGGATGAAGCAAGGCCGATCACTCCGGAAGTTATTATTGAGACTGTAACTGAACATTATAATTATAAGGTAACAAAAGATGATATTCTTGGTAAAAACCGCAGCCGTGATATCTCATATCCTCGTCAGATCTGTATGTATCTTTGCGAAAAATACACTGGTCTTTCGCTGGCAGCCATTGGTGCTGCTCTGGGCAATAAAGATCATACAACCGTTCTTCATGGTATCAAAAAGATTAAGACAGATCTCCGAGAAAGATGATCAGCTGCGCAGTACTATCGATATTATCACCAAAAGTTAAACCCTCCAAAGTAGCATAAACTCTGGATAAAACGAGTTTTCCACCGAATTTCCACAGGAGTTATCCACAATTTGTTGATGGGTTATTCGCGCTGTGAATAACCTGTGGATAGTACAGTGGACAGCCGGTGGATACTCATTTTTACCTTTCCCGCGAAGAGGGACGCGATTTTAAAATTGTGGAAAAACACCATGTTATCCTGATTTTTTCCAATAGTTATACACAGTCATTTCATTAAAAAAGCCAGCATTTATCAAAGGGTTCCGCGCTTATCCACATTATAAACGCCCCCTACAACTACTACAACATTATCATTTATATATTTATGTATATGCACTCCTCTTTTTTTTTATGACTATAACTTTTGTGGATAACACCACCTTTATATAGAATATACGAAAGGATGTATCAACATATGAAAATCATTTTGTAATAAATCAGCATTGCTGACAGGTGTGAATACGGTATTAAAAGCAGTACCTGCAAGAACAACAATGCCTATTCTTGAATGCATACTGATCGATACAACTTCTGGGGTCATCAAATTAACCGCCAATGATATGGATTTTTGGTATTGAAACAACCATTGATGGCGATGTGCTTGACAAAGGATGTATTGCTTTGGAGGCAAATTGTTTTCTGAGAGTTATCCAGAAAACTCCTGACAGTGAAGTTACCATCGAAACAGACAGCAATAATAAAGCACTGATTAAATGTGAAAAGCAAAATTCAACATTGCCGGTAAAGATGGTGAAGATTTTGTGGCTTTACCTGAAATCGAAAAAATCATTTTATTACACTTTCCCAGTTTTCATTAAAAGAGATCATCAGACAGACAATTTTTCAATTGCTGATAACGAAAGTAATCGAATGATGTCCGGTGAACTTTTGCAGATTGATCAGGATCAACTTCGTCTCTATTATCTCTGGACGGACAGAGAATCTCTATCCGTAAAATTACACTTAAAGAATCTTATGATCCTATTAAAGCAGTTATTCCCGGAAAAACATTGAATGAGATCAGTAAGATTTTATTCGGTGATATGGAAGATGATGTCCGTATTTATTTTACCGACAGACACGTACTGTTTGAATTTGATCAGACAGTGGTTGTATCACGCCTTCTGGAAGGGGAATACTTCCAGATTGACAAGATGATTTCCAGTGATTACAATACAAAAATAACAATTAACAAAAAGAGCTGCAGGGCTGTATTGAACGTGCATCTCTTTTTGATTCGTGAAAGTGAAAAAAAACCGATTATTATCAATGTAACAGATGGTTCCATGGAGATGAAGATCCAGTCAGCCATGGGTTCCATGAATGAAGATATTGATATCAGCAAAGAAGGACGGGATATCATGATTGGATTTAATCCAAAATTTATCCTGGATGCACTGCGTGTTATTGATGATATAGGAGATTACCATGTATCTGGTGAATCAAAGGCTCCTTTTATCATCAAAAATGATGAACAGTCCTATATCTACCTTGTTTTTGCCGATCAGTTTTAACATGTAATTGTTCAGAGTCAAGCATCATCCCATAAAGCTGACATAAAATGTGTTGCATTTTGTCAGTTGCTTGACTCAAAATATGCAGGAAGAATAAGGAGTAGAATGATGCAGACATTTGGATTAAAGGATGAATATATTAAACTTGGACAGCTTTTGAAAGCAACCGGTCTCGTAGGATCCGGCGTGGATGCCAAGATTGTTGTTCAGGAAGGACTTGTGAAAGTCAACGGTAAAGTTTGTTATATGCGCGGCAAAAAATCGTGTCGGGTGATATTGTTGAATTTGAAAATGAAAAAGATAGAAGTTGTATAGAGTATGTATGTAGAATCGCTGGCATTGGAGAATTACAGAAATTATGCACATCTTTCAGTAAATCTAAGTCCGGGCATTAATATCTTTTTTTCGGAGATAATGCTCAGGGGAAGACGAATGTGCTGGAAGCACTTTATATGTGTGCAACAACAAAGTCCCACAGGGCAGCCGGGATCGTGAAATTATTCGGTTTGGTGAAGAAGAAGCTCATATTCGGATGCTGCTTTCAAGGAGCATGTACGGCATAAGATCGACATGCACCTGAAGAAGAATAAATCAAAAGGGATTGCCATTGATGGCATTCCTATCAGAAAATCCGGGGAATTGTTTGGTCTTGTGCATATGATCTGTTTTTCACCGGAAGATCTGGCCATGATTAAAAATGGCCCGGGGAGAGACGACGCTTTCTCGATCTCGAATTATGTCAGCTGGATAAAGTTTATCTACATAATATTTCCAATTACAACAAAATTGTGAACCAGAGAAATAATCTTCTCAAGCAGATAGGTTTTGATTCTGCATTAAAGGATACACTTGATATATGGGATATGCAGATGGTTAATTATGGCAGAAAAGTCATTGAGACAAAGAAAACTGTTTATTGCGCAGTTGAATGAATGGCTGGAGCAGATTCACGGAAAGCTCACCGGCAACAGAGAAAAGCTTCAGCTTGTTTATCAGCCGAGTACAGAGCCGGAGGATTTCGAGCGTGCACTGTTATCCAAAAAGAGAGCAGGATATCCGGATGAAAATGTCAGGAACAGGACCGCACAGAGATGATTTTCTGTTTATGGTCGGAAATGTGGATATTCGCAAATTTGGTTCCCAGGGGCAGCAGAGGACAGCAGCATTGTCCCTGAAACTGGCTGAGATTGAACTGGTGCGTCAGAGTATCGGGGATGAACCGGTATTATTGCTGGATGATGTTTTGTCGGAACTTGACAGTTCCAGACAGAATTATCTGCTGGACTGCATTAAAGATATTCAGACCGTGATCACGTGTACGGGTCTGGATGAATTTTGTCAATCACAGATTTAACATAGACCGCATCTTTAAAGTGACGGATGGAACAGTTGATTTTTGTCAATGAGGTAGTAGGATAAAGCAGGAGGTTTGAGATATGAGTGAAGGATACGGCGCAAGTCAGATTCAGATATTGGAAGGACTTGAAGCAGTTCGTAAAAGACCAGGTATGTATATCGGCAGTACATCGGCGAGAGGACTCCATCGTTTGGTCTATGAGATTGTAGATAATGCCGTGGATGAGGCACTTGCCGGTTACTGTGATCATATTGAGGTGACCATTAATAAAGACAATTCCATTACAGTTGTCGACAACGGACGTGGTATACCGGTTGGATATACAAGAAAAAGCCCACAAACCGGCAGTAGAAGTAGTATTTACCATTCTTCATGCAGGCGGTAAATTTGGAGGCGGAGGGTACAAGGTATCCGGCGGACTTCACGGCGTAGGCGCTTCAGTTGTTAAATGCTCTGTCCGAATGGCTTGAAGTCACAGTGTTTAGGGATGGAAATGAATACCATCAGCGTTATGAACGCGTGGTAAAATGTGTATCCTGCAGAAGATCGGTCCGACAGAGAAGAGAGGAAAAGAACGGAACAAAAGTATTTCCTGCCGGATAAAGAGATTTTGAAGAGACGACGGTTTTGAATTATAAATTTTGAAAACAGGTCTGCGGGAAATTGCTTTTCTGACAAAAGGGACTTCGTATCTCTCTGACAGATGTCCGTGGGAAGAAAAGATTTTGTCCTCTTTCCACTATGAAGGCGGTATCCAAAGAATTTTGTGGCCTATCTAAACAGGCGAAGAACCGCTTTATGACCAGATTATTTACTGTGAGGGAAAAAAAACAATGTTTACGTCGAGGTTGCACTGCAGCACAACGATTCCTACAACGAGAGTGTGTTCTCTTTTGTCAATAATATCAATACGCCGGAGGGCGGTACGCATCTATCGGGTTTAAAATGCCTTGACAAAGACGTTTAACGATTATGCAAGAAGCAATAAACTGCTAAAGGATAACGAACCCAACCTTTCCGGAGATGATATCCGTGAAGGTCTGACTGCGATCATCAGTGTCAAGATTGAAGATCCTCAGTTTGAGGGACAGACCAAACAGAAGCTGGGAAACTCCGAGGCGAGAAGCGCTGTGGACAGCGTGGTGAGCGAACAGCTGACGTATTTTCTGGAGCAGAACCCGTCCGTTGCAAAGACGATTGTAGAAAAGTCCGTTCTGGCGCAGCGTGCAAGGGAAGCGGCAAGAAGGGCGCGGGATTTGACGAGAAGAAAGACTGCGCTGGAAAATACAGCCCTGCCCGGCAAGCTGGCAGACTGCTCGGATAAAGATCCGAAAAATTGCGAGATTTACATCGTAGAGGGTGATTCCCGCGGGCGGCTCTGCAAAGAAGGCGAGAAGCCGTGCGACGCAGGCGATCCTGCCCCTGCGTGGAAAGATCCTGAATGTAGAGAAAGCCCGTCTGGACAAGATTTATGCCAACGCCGAGATCAAGGCGATGATTACCGCATTTGGAACCGGAATTCATGAGGACTTTGATATCAGCAAGCTGCGGTATCATAAGATTGTTATTATGACGGATGCCGATGTGGATGGTGCGCATATTGCAACGCTGATGCTGACCTTTATATACCGTTTTATGCCGGAACTCATCAAGCAGGGGCACGTTTATCTGGCAACTCCGCCGCTGTACAAGCTTGGAAAAACAAAAATGTCTGGTATGCTTACAGTGATGAGGAATTAAACAACATTCTTCAGGAAATCGGACGAGATAACAATAACAAGATCCAGCGTTACAAAGGTCTGGGAGAGATGGATGCAGAACAGTTCTGGGATACAACGATGGACCCTGAGCACAGAATCCTGTTAAAGTGTCTGCATGGATGAAGAGAAAAACTTCTGAAGATCGATCTGACATTTACAACACTGATGGGTGACAGGAGTAGAACCAAGACGAGAATTTATTGAAGCGAAACGCAAAATATGTACAGAATCTGGATATTTAGAAAACTTTGAAACAAATGGATAAGAGAAAGATGGAAGATAATATTTTTGACAAAATAGAAGAAGTCGATCTGAAGAAAGAAAATGGAGAATCTCATATATTGATTACGCAATGAGCGTAATCGCTGCCAGAGCCCTCCCGGACGTGCGTGACGGCTTGAAGCCGGTACAGAGAAGTGTTCTGTACTCCATGATCGAGTTAAATAACGGACCGGATAAGCCACATCGTAAATGTGCGCGTATCGTCGGTGATACGATGGGTAAGTATCATCCACACGGCGACAGCTCTATCTACGGAGCGCTGGTCAATATGGCGCAGGAATGGAATACCCGTTATCCGCTTGTTGACGGTCACGGAAACTTCGGCTCTGAGGATGGAGACGGCCCTGCGGCGATGCGAAAAAGAGCCGGTTGTACTGCCCTCCCGTTATCCGAATCTGCTGGTAAACGGTACCTCCGGTATTGCAGTCGGCATGGCGACCAACATCCTCCCCACAACCTGCGGGAGGTGGTCGATGCGGTCGTAAAGATCATGGACAACCGCATTTTGGAAGACCGCGACACCGAAATCGAAGAGATCATGGGCATCGTCAAAGCGCCTGATTTCCCGACCGGCGGCGTGATTTTAGGAACCCGCGGCGTGGAAGAGGCATACCGGACAGGACGCGGCAAAATCCGTGTCCGCGCCGTGACCAATATCGAGACGCTTCCAAATGGCAAGAGCCAGATCATCGTGACGGAGCTTCCCTACATGGTAAACAAGGCGAAGCTGATTGAGAAGATTGCAGATCTGCATAAAGAAAAGCGTATTGACGGCATCACAGATCTGAGAGATGAATCCAACCGTGAGGGCACCAGAGTTGTCATTGAGCTGCGCAGGGATGCGAACGCAAACGTTATCTTAAATCAGCTTTACAAGCACACCCAGATGCAGGATACCTTTGGCGTTATTATGCTGGCACTGGTAGATGGACAGCCGAAGGTGCTGAGCCTGCTGGATATGCTCAAATGCTACATCGCCCATCAGGAAGATGTCGTTACCAGACGGACAAAATATGACTTAAATAAAGCCGAAGAGCGCGACCATATTTTTACAGGGCTTGCTGATCGCACAGGATCATATCGATGAGGTCATCCAGATCATCCGTTCAGCAGCCAGACCCCTCAGATCTCCAAATCGTTTGATCGAACGCTTTGGTCTGACCGATGTACAGGCACAGGCAATTATCGATATGCGTCTGCGTGCGCTGACCGGTCTGGAGCATGAAAAGCTGGAAGCAGAGCATGGAGCTTTTGAAAAAATCAAAGAATTAAAAGCAATTCTTGCGGATGAAAAACTGTCTTCTCGGCGTGATCCGCGAAGAAATTAAGCTTATCCGGATAAATATGGTGATGACAGAAAAAAGATCCTGGCTATGATGATGACGGATATTTCCATGGAGGATATGATCAAACGCGAAAATACAGTCATCGCCATGACTCAGCTGGGGTATAAAGCGTATGACCGTCGATAACTTTAAGGCGTCAGAACCGCGGCGGCCGAGGCATCAAGAGGTATGACGAAGCTCGAGGAAGACTGCATCGCAGAGTTGATGATGGCAACACCCATGATTATATTCTGTTCTTCACTAATAAAGGCCGTGTATTCAGACTGAAAGGCTATGAGATTCCGGAGGCATCCCGTATTGCCAGAGGTACAGCACTGATCAATCTGCTGCAGCTTGAGCCACAGGTGAAAAAATTAACAGCAACCATTCCTTGAAAAATATGAAAATGACAAATATCTTTTCATGGCTACAAAGAACAGTATGGTCAAAAAACGTCTATTCTGGAATACATCAATGTCAGTAAGACAGGCCTTCTGGCTATCGGTCTGCGTGAAGATGATGAACTGATCGAAGTTAAGGTAACGAATAAGACTGATTTGATTTATTCTTGTTTCCCAGAAGGGCATGGTATCTGTTTCAAAGCAGGATAATTTCGTGCAACAGGCCAACGTCGATGGGCGTCATCGGTATGGATCTGGATGCGGATGATCTGATTGTCGGCATGCAGGTCAGCAGCTCAGGGGCGAAGCAGTGCTTATCGTATCGAAAAAAGGTCTCGGAAAGCGAACTATGCTGGAAGAATTTAATGTTCAGAATCGCGGCGGCAAGGGCCTTAAATGCTATAAGATCACAGATAAGACAGGTCTTGTTGTGGGCGTAAAGTGTGTCAACGCAGAGGATGAGCTGATGATCATTACAACCGGCGGTATTATTATCCGTATGCCGGTAGAAGGCATCTCTATTTTGAAGCGTATCACTTCAGGGTTAAACTGATCCAGCTGGATGAAGGTTCTGTAGTTGCAAGTATTGCAAAGATCCGTGAAGATATGAAAAGACGATGAGGAGACTTCAGTCGAACAGGCAGAAAAGGTGCTGAGGAGATAGCTGATGTTTCAGAAAATGATTCAGTGGATAATTCTGAGGAAAATGAAAAAGAATAGTGTATAAAAGCTTTTGAATTGGGGATAAAGTTCAAAAGAAAAAAAAGCAGAAATGTGGAAAAGGGCCAGCATCAGGAAAATGCTGCGGCCCTTTGTGAGCCTGTCAGTGAAAAGAAAAGAATACTCGGTCATTTGGAATAGTGGCTGACTAGTGTGTGTGGGCGTCGATATATTCAGTTCTTGTCTTGGGTAAATAATCTTCTGACTGCTGTAAAGGCCATAGTATCCGGACAGCATATAGCTGACAGCAATGGTAATCAGATAATAAGGCATCCCTTCAAAGCCAAATAGTTCGAATGAAATCAGTAGGGAGGTAATCGGGCTGTTGGTAACACCGCAGAACACCGACCATACCGCAACCGGCGCAGAGGCAGCAGGAAGTCAAAGGATTGGTCCGATGACACAGCCCAGAGTGGCACCGATAAAGAACGAAGGAACGATTTCACCGCCTTTGGAATCCGGCACCCAGGGTAGCGGCTGTAAAATAATCTTCATCATAAACGCCCATGGCGGAACGGACCTTCAAAGCAACGGGCGATCATCGGCATGCCGGCACCATTATATCATTGGTATGTAAAAGCAGTGTCAGAAGAACAACAATTAAACCACCGACAAAAACGCGAAGATACGGGTTGGCAATGTATTTCTTGTATGTATGCTCGGATAGATGCAGGGCAATGCAGAAAAACAACACTGATGACGGCAAAAGCAGCTGCGGCAAAAATTGTCTGACCAACAGTAAGGGCTGTCAGAGGCGGGAGATCCGTAATCGGAAGAAACTTCCGGCATAGCGCCTAAATGTCTGGCCAGCATGGAAGCTGTCAGAGATGAAATAACACATGGTACCAAGGCAGAATAATGCATAATGCCGACGCTGATGACTTCCATAGAAAAATACTGCGGCAGCCATCGGGGTACCGAATACAGCTGAGAAGCAGGCACTCATGCCGCACATAATCATCAGTTTCTTATCTTTTTTCATCAAAATGAAAGGTCTGAGCAAAAAATCACCGAGGCTTCCGCCAATCTGCAGGGCAGCACCTTCACGACCGGGCCGAACCGCCGAACAGATGGGTGATCAGCGTCGATACAAAGATCAGTGGTGCTACTTTGACAGAAATATGGTTGTCCGATTGGATGGAGGACAGAACCAGATTGGTTCCTGTATTGTTGTACTGACCGCTTACCCTGTAGAGAAAATAATCAGCAGACCGGCAAAGGGTAGCAGGTAAATGGTATGGGGTGAGCGGTTCGGTAGCCAGTCACAAAATTCATGGCATAATAAAAAAGTGTTCCGACGGCTCCTACGAGAAGGCCTGTAAAGATGGCTGTAATCAGCCAGCAATCAGTAAGATGACATTTTTACAGATGGGGTAAAAAATGTTTTTAAATGTTCCATGTGGTCTTTAAAATTCATCGTTTTATCTCCTGTTAAAGATTTAGTAAAGATAAATTTATTATAGTGATTGTTGCACTGAAATGCAAGGGAATAAGGGGGGGGTTGAGCTTATTGACATCAAAAACGTCATTATATAATAAATTTATCTGCTTAAAAAAGTTACGGAGGAAGCTATGAGAGAAATCAGTTGTAATGCGATTATCAGCAGTATCAAAGAAAATGTGTATTCAGGCCACCCATTATTTGTCAGATGACATGAAGTCTGCACTTTTATAAAGGTGTGGAGAAGGAAGAATCTACGCTCGGACGTCAGATTCTGGAGCAGTTGTGTGAAAATCTTAAAATTGCATAGGGGGAAGATATGATCCCAATTTGTCAGGATACAGAGCATGGCCGTTGTTTTTGTGGAAATTGGACAGGAAGTTCATATTGTTGACGGCGGTCTTGAGGATGCTATCAATGAAAGGTGTCAGACAGGGATATATTGAAGGTTATCTGAAAATCCGTTGTCCGTGATCGGTTGAAAAAGAATTATACGAATGATAATACCGGCTATTATTCATTATTCTATTGTTCAGGGTGATACATTTAAGATCACACTGGCTCCCGAAATTCGGCAGCGAGAATATGAGCCGTGTGAGATGCTGAAGCCTGCAGATGGTATAGAAGGTGTGAAAGAAAGTAATTTTAGAGACTGTTGTTGGCGGGACCGAATGCCTGTCGCCTATGGTGATCGGTGTTGGTGTCGGCGGCGATTTTTGAAAAATGTGCCATCATAATGAAAAACATGCACTGACAAAGGGAAGCTGGTGAACACTCTGATATACCTTATGTACGTGCGTTGGAAAGAAGAGATGCTGGATAAGGTGAATCAGTTGGGAGAATCGGACCAAGGTGGTCTCGGCAGACAGTGACGGCATTTGCGGTTAATATAGAGACATATCCAACCATATTGCAGGACTGCCGGTAGCAGTTAATATATGCTGTCATGTGAATCGACATGTGACAAAAAGAATTATAGGAGGCGGCGATGATGGACAGACTATAAAGCACCATTAAATGATGATGAAGTGAAAGATGCTGAAAGCCGGAGATTATGTATATATCAGGTACCATTTATACGACCAGGGATGCAGCACATAAGAAAATGTATGAAGCCCTTCAGAATGGGCAGGAAGTACCGATGCCCCTGAAGAATAATTTGTTTATTACATGGGACGTCACCGACCGAAGGACGTCCGATTGGTTCAGCCGGACCGACAACCAGCAGCAGAATGGATAAGTATGCACCACTTCTCATGGACCAGGGATTAAAGGGTATGATCGGTAAAGGAAAGCGTTCTGCAGAAGTTCGGGAAGCAATTGTAAAAACGGTGCTGTTTACTTTGCAGCTGTGGGGGGGTGCAGGTGCACTTTTTATCTAAAACAGTTAAAAAAGCAAAGGTGATTGCTTACGATGACCTCGGAACAGAGGCAATCAGAAAGTTGGAGTGGAGAATCTTCCGCAATCGTGGTCATTGACAGTGAAGGCAGTTACCTGTATGAGGATGTAGCAAAAAGTATCGAAAAAAATTTAAAAAGATGTTGACAAAAGGTTTTTAGTACCTGTATAATAACAAATACTCACTGCAGTGACGGTGGTGACTGGAGAAATACTCAAGAGGCCGAAGAGGCGCCCCTGCTAAGGGTGTAGGTCGGGCAGCCGGCGCAGGGTTCAAATCGCTCTTTCTCCACGTTGGATGCAGTTCAGAAAGCTTCAAAACTTTTTAAAATAAATTAAAAAGTTCTTGACAAAGCTTGAAAGAAATGATATCTATAACGGTCGGTGCAGAGAACACTGACTTAGAAAAAAGAACATTGATAACTAAATAATAGAACAATCCCGAAAATTCCTAAAAAAGAATTTTTAAGAACACAAACCAAAGTAAAACGGGAAGAGATAACCGCTAGCTGTGAATCTTAACCAAATCAAACATGAGGTTGATCTGACGAGGATGAACACTGGCG
>VOFB01004054.1_pt1 | contig 15775 bp, 37 predicted proteins | sample 5384141 | NCBI WGS metagenome assembly VOFB01 (sample SAMN12384721, study PRJNA508395) | human gut metagenome | isolation source: healthy gut A | host: Homo sapiens | reverse complement strand
AGGTATTTCAATGATTTTGTGCTTTACTTTATCATTTCCACCGAATGTCATTTCAGTAGTAGATCCAGTACGTAAGTTTTCATTTAACTTTAACATTTGCTGCTGCTCTTGGCAGTTTTATTATGAGAATAATCTAATACTACAAATAAATTTCCATCCATTTGAAAAAGTAACACCTGGTTTTTAAATCACTAACGTTAATCATAATAATCTCCTTTTTAATAATATCCTTGTTGATTGTAACAAAAATTATTATGAATGGAATAAGTTTTTTTGTTTTACAAATCGATATTCTTACTATTTATATTTTTGAAAAATCAACTTAAAAAAAAGAAATTTAAGAATAAATTGTCTATATAATAATAGGAGGATTTTTATGGAGGAACTATTTGAACAGATTATTTATCAAGCTATTAAAAAAATAAAGTGATATACATTTACAATGTACAGAAAGGAGTGATTAAATTTAGGATTTGTGGAGAACTACTTACTTATGAAACCTATGAAAAAACGAATATTATTCAATTAATGAATTATATTCGTTTCATTTCTAAAATTGATTTAAATTATTACCGTAAACCTCAAACAGGACATTATGTATGTTTTAAATAATGAAAAATATAACTTAAGAATTTCCTCACTTATTGAAAAGATATGGATTCCATTGTTATTCGTATCCTAAATAATCATCAAAATTATCATTAGAAAATATTAGTAAAGATATTCATGTTTATCAATTTTAAAACAGATTGTCCAAAACGATAGCGGATTATTTGTAATAAGTGGTGCAACTGGCTCTGGGAAATTACAACATTATATGCTATTTTAGATACAATTAATAAGATGTATAAAAAAATATTATTACGCTAGAGGATCCTATTGAAAATCAATAAAGATTATTGTTTGCAAATTGAAATTGATGACAGAAAAGGTATCAGCTATCATGAATCGTTAAAACAAATATTAAGACATGACCCAGATGTCATAATGGTCGGTGAAGTCCGTGATGAAAAAGACAGCTCAATTAGCACTTACATGTGCTTTAACTGGACATCTTGTACTAACAACTATTCATGCAAGTAATTGTATAAATACGATTAAAAGATTAGAAAAACTTAAACATTTCATCTCTTGATTTAGAAGATGTTCTTCTTGGTATCATGACACAAAAATGCGTTTTAACGATAAAAAGAAGTATTCATCTTAAGTGAATACATTGATCAAAAAAAATTTATTAAAATATTTTGATCGAAAATAGATTACTATGATTTTCAAAAGCTGCACGCACATTAAAAAAATGTAGGTGTTTTAAATGAAAATAAATTACTTAGTTTTATTGATCTACTTATTTTTTTCTTTAATCAAGGATATTCATTACAAGAAACGCAGGATTTTTGCAGTTTGTTTAACTATGAAAAAAGAAGTAAAGGAAATAAAGAACTATTTAAATCAAGGTCTTTCTCTTGACGAAATTTTTATAATGCTTCCTTTCCTACTTATTTAAAGAATATTATTCATTTTTAAAATGAATTCACATTAGAAACTGCATTAAAAAGTCAATTGAAATTTGCAAAAAAAAGAGATGAGTATAAAAATATTTTTTTAAAAAAATTGGCATATCCAATTATATTGCTTATTTTCTTATTTGTTTTTTCTATTTTTACTGTTTTTACTTATTACCACAGGTTGAAATTTTATTTAACGATTTTGATATTCAAAAATCATTTATTATTCAATGTCTATTTGTATTATTACATGCAATTCTATTTTTTTTAACACTAATTACTATAATAAATATTATTTTTTAATGATATTTATCTATCAAAACATTGCAAAACAAAAAATTCAATCAGATAGATTTTGATTAATCACACACATTTTATTAAAAAATTGATTTGTAAGTATTATTCGTTAAAGTTTGCAATTTATTATAATGAATTACTCATACAGCACTATGATACAACATCCATTATTGAAACTTTATATGATAAAATAACTGATAGTGATATTAAAATGATTGTTTATGAACTTTATCGTTTAATTGTAAATGGTCATGATTTTAATTTAGCAGTTAATGATTTTCCTTACTTTTCAGATGATTTTAAAAAAATTTATATCTATTATTCAAAATAGTCATGAAAACCAAAGTTTAGAAAATTATATCCAACTTACATTTATGCAATTAAATCAATTTGTTTCTAAATTTATAAAAAATCATAGTTCCATTGATTTATGGTTTTGTTGCTACATTTGTAATTGTTGTGTATGTTTCAATAATAATTCCTATGATGAATGTTGTCTCAAATTTATAAAAAGGAGGATTATAAGGATTATGAATTCTAATAAAAAAGGTTTTACACTCATTGAAATGATTTTTTTGTATTTCTGTAATACTAGTTATTTTTACTGCTTGTTATTCCAAATGTTACAAGCAAAAATCGTTTAGTAAAAGAAAAAAGTTGTGATGCGCAAATTGAAGTTGTTAACTCACAAATCATTTTGTACGAAATCGAGCATGGAGAATTACCAACTAGTATGTCTCAATTAACTTCTGGCAGCCATCCTTATTTAAAGGAAAAAACAAGCTGTTTGTCCTTCAGGACTTGCCATAAGAATAAGTGATGGTGAAGCCTATGTTTCAAAAATAAAGGATTTTACTTTGATTGAAATGTTGTTAGTAATATCTATTATATTAACATTGTCAGTACTTTCGTTCCCTTTTTATGAATACAAAAACAATTTATATAACGGATGAATGTGTAAAAAAACAAATAGGAATGATTATTAATCAGGCTAAAAAAGTAGGGCAATAATTTGTCATGAAAAAGTTAGTTTAATTGTATCAAAACAAGAAATATCTTTTATTGACCATCAAAAAAAAATACAGAGTAGTTTTACCTAATAATTATTTTTTCAATAATGTTAAAGAAATATATTTCAATAAAGATGGCAATATAAATCAAGCAAACAAATCATATTGATCTCATTGCACCCAAAAAGAAATATACCCTTATTTTTCATCTTGGAGCTGGTGATTATGAATTTAAATAAAAAAAGGTTTTACTTTTGATTGAAAAAGTTTTTTGCTTTTTAGTATCTTTTTTACTACTGTTATTATTCTATTAGTGTCTTTATATGTAACAAATTCAAAAACAAACATCAAAGTCAATCAAGAATACGAAACTTATCAGTCAAAGAAACAACAAATAGAATATACACTTAATTTAGATGAAGGAATAGAGACATGTCTAAAAAGGCTTTACATTAGTAGAAGTATTATTGAGTTTATCTATCACATTACTTATTGTTTTAAACTGTTCATTACTAGTGAAAGTTTTAAAAATTTCTAATCAATCAAAATATATCGATACATCGCTAGAAAAATGCAATATTTTCACTTAGTAATGAACTTATAACGGCTAAAAATATAGAATATGGTGATAGTTTAAGTTTTCTCGATGAAAATGACGATTCTCATAAAATAATACTACAAAAATAAACGACTCGTTATTACACCTGGACATCATATTTTTATATCATGACATTGATTCTGTATATTTTGAAAATACGAATGGATTTATCAAAATAAATTTAATGAGTAATAATAAAGAATATCAATTTATTGTAGGTAGTGATTATGAAAAAAAAGAATAACGGAAATGTTCTACAAATCACCCTTATTTTATTGCTCATGCTTTCTCTTAATATATTTTCATTATGTCATTTGACAATTCTAAATAGTCAAGGTTTTCAATCTATGAAACAAACGAATGATATAAGATCTACTTAAAAATATACTTATTGCAAATTATAAAATACGAAAATCAAAAATAGTATTTTATTAAGTAATTATTTAGAACTTGAAAATTACACAATTTCGTATACTGTTGATGATATGGGAGATTATTTTTTAATAGAAACAAGATTAAAAAATGATCGATATAAACTCAATATCACATTTTATCTTGAATAGGATAAAGAAAAAATGTTATAAAAAAGTAGAATAAATTGTTATTCTACTGAAGATATGGATTATTTAATTTTTCTTGTATTAAAGTTGTCAATTCACCGTGTCAGGATATATTTCATAATCATCTTTTATTTCTTTGATTTTTTTTATACTATTTCTTGTGTCTGTTGAAGATGATGTTGGAAAATCAAATCTACCAATTCCATTTTAAACAAAACATCTCCTGAAAAAATAACATGGTAATTTTTAAGATGATAAAGCATGAACCAATTGTATGTCCTGGCAAATGTAAAATTCAAAATGAAAGTCACCAATATCTATATTCTTATCAACAGCTGTTACTTTAGATTTAATTTTTAATTCACCGTAATAGTTAGATAAATTTAATTGATCATTGTAAATCATTTCATAATCATCTTGATGAATATAAACAGGGCAATTATATTTTTCTACTAATTCATCTATAGCTCAATATGATCAAAGTGACCATGTGTTAATAAGATAGCAGTTAATTGTAAATTATTTTGTGTTAAATAATTTATAAGTAGCTCAGCCTTATCCCCTGGATCAATTAGAATCGAATGATTATTATTTTCTATCAAATAACAATTTGTTGACATTATTCCAAGTACAAATTTTTTTAATAATTAATCTTTCCATAAAATATTCTCCAATAAAAAAAATAAGCCTAAGCTTATTTTTTTCTTTTGTGTACAGTTTTTTATTGCATCTAGGGCAATATTTATTTACTTCCATTCTATCTGGATGATTTCTTTTATTTTTAGTGTTGATATAATTTTCTTCTCCACATTCTGTACATTTTAAAATGATATTATCTCTCATGATTACACCTCCGCATCACTAAAACTTTCTTAAATATAATAACATATTAATTAATGAAATACTAGCATTTTTTTAATTTAAACCATATTTTTCTACATATTTATCAACAACTTGATGTGCAATAATTGGTGCAGATGAATCAGCACCCGATGAAGAACGATCTTCTCTAAATGCAATACTAGCAAATGCAACTAATGGTTTACTATCTTCTGTTGCTGAAATATAACCAATTTGTAAATGGTTTGGGTGGTCAACATTTGAATTACCATCATATTTTTCAGCTGTTCCTGTCTTACAATAAACAGCATATGGCTTTTCTGACCAATACGTATGTGATGTTCCATCTGTTCTTGTAACACATGCGCGCATTCCAGCTTTTATTTGTTTAAATGCATCTGCCTGTGAAGAAACATCATCTTGAATATTTGTTTTAAATTTATATATTTGTATATCTATTTCCTTCTCCATCACTTTTAAATGATTCAATAAGGAAATGAGGTTGAACTTTTTTTTACCCATATTAGCAAGGGTACATGTATATTGTGCCAATTGAATTGGAGTATATGTGTCATATTGTCCGATACATGCATCTAATAAATGCCCAGGGGCAGTATCTCTTCCTTTATATCCGTCACTTTCATTTGGAACATCCAATCCAGTTTTAACACCTAAACCTAATTCACCAAAATCCCTTCTGATAGTAGAGAGCGTTTTGACAAAACGATTGAGATCAACATTTAAAGCGCCATGAGGTACATATTCAACACCAGCTAACTTCATAGCAATTCTAAACATATAAACATTTGATGACCAAGCAAGCGCATCTATTTCATTAATATTTCCCATTGTTTTCCATGATTTTTTGCTTTTGTAGAACCTTTAAACCAAAGCGGCTCATCTACAAAATAAGTATTAGGAACAATGATATTTTCTTTAAATCCTGTATATAATGTACCCGCTTTTGAAGTAGAACCAATTTCTACCGCTTCTAAAAAGTTACCTGTAGAAATATCTTTGACCTCACCAGTTTCTTTGTTAATTTCTTTAGCTGACATAACTAAAATTTCTCCATTATTAGGATTCATCATTACAAAATACATTTTATTGAAATAAGTATTAAAGCTATTACATGTCGTTAATTCATTAGTAATAAGTTCATCAGCAAAGATTGCAACTCTAAATCAATAGATAAGCGAATGTTATCTCCTTTTTCACCATTAACATTATTTGTGATAATAGGATCACCATTACTATTATATTTAACAGAATATGATGAATTTGATGCTTTAAAATATCTTCATATTGTTTTTTCTAAACCACTTGTACCGACTCGTGAATTACCAGTATACCCTTTTGCAAGTAATTCTGTTTTTTAATTCCGTAGGCAATCCTTGTCTTTTAGTTGTTAATTTTCCAACCAACGCGCCAACTTGACCATCCACCATTGATTGACGAGCCCACCCACTACTTATTTGAATACCTTTTAAAATATTTGTATTTTCTCCTATAACACTAGCTTCTTCGACTGTAATCCCTTCTACTAAAGTTACAGAACCTGTTTTACATCGTTTCATTAAATATTCAAAACGTGTTTGTTCTATTTCATCCTGTGTCATATTTTGATATATATATTCCATAGATAATTTAGAAACAATCAAATTGGTTTTTTGCCTTAGAATAATCAGCATCATCAGGATTTTCTATTTTTAATTTTTTTAACTCTTTGTCACTTAACAAAGATTCTGCTAATTTTCATGAGCAATAATAAAATAATCTTTTATATTTCTTTCAGTAATGTTATTAACGTTATTTTTAGAAAAGTCAATTGTAATTTTTCACTTAAAATTTTGCAATATACGTAATTTCTTTATCTGTAATTTTCTTAGGTGCATAATAATCAACACAAATAACATTTTGATTACCCATGATTTTTGTATAATTACGATCATAGATTTCTCCACGCGGTGCATCATTTGTATATGTTGTACTTCCATAAGTTTCCAGTTTAACTTCTAATGTATCAGCTTGAGTTAATTGTACATAAGAATCTAACAATTAAAATAAAAAATTAAAACAAGTGTCACAGCAATTAATTCAATTAATCTTTTAGATACAATTATATCAGATTTACTATTTTGATATTTCTTTTCTTCATTAAATCCATGAAATCTTACAGTAGCAGTTTTTTGTTAAAAAACTTTGGCATATTTTTCCTCCTTCCTTGAACAATTATATTATACTTTAGATTATTAGTAAATTTGAATTAATCGATAATATAAATTTATTTAACATATTTAACATATTTAAAATAGCAGCGATTGCTGCTATTTACTCATCATCAACTGATAATATTGCCATGAAAGCTTCTTGTGGAATTTCAACACTTCCAACTGCCTTCATTCTCTTTTTACCTTCCTTTTTTGTTTTTCTAGAAGTTTCTTTTTTACGCGAAATATCTCCACCATAACATTTAGCAAGGACGTTTTTACGCATTGCCTTAATTGTAGTTCTTGCAATGATCTTACCTTGTAATGCTGCTTGTACAGGAACTTCAAACATTTGTTTTGGAATAATTTCTTTTAATTTTTTCACAAATTACTTTTCCTCTTGAATAAGCAAAATCTTTATGAACAATAGATGATAAAGCATCTACAACATCACCATTTAATAAAATATCCATTTTTGTAATTTACTTTCTCGATATCCTATTAATTCATAATCAAATGAGGCGTATCCTTTGTACTAGATTTCAATTTATCAAAGAAATCATAAACAATTTCTGATAAAGGAATATTATAAATAATATTACGACGTGTTTCATCAATATAATCTATATCAACATATTCTCCTCGTTTTGATTGACATAGTTCCATGATAGATCCAATATACTCATTTGGAGTCATAATTGAAGCTTTTACATAAGGTTCTTCAATATAATTTATTACTTGTGGAGATGGCATCATTGCAGGATTGTCAATTTCAACCATTGTTTTATCTGTTAAAAAATACTTTATAAATAACAGATGGTGCTGTAGCAATAAGTTCTAAATCAAACTCTCTTTCTAATCTCTCTTGAATAACATCCATGTGTAATAATCCTAAAAAACCGCATCTAAAACCAAATCCTAATGCTTGCGATGTTTCTGGTTCAAAGACAAGAGACGAATCACTAAGTTGTATTTTTTCCAATGCTTCTCGTAAATTTTTATACTTAGAATTATCAACTGGATATAATCCACAATAAACCATAGGATTTAACTTTCTATACCCTGGCAATTGCTCATGACTTTCATTTTCTAAAGTTGTTATTGTATCCCCTACATGAACATTTTGAATAGATTTAATAGAAGCTGATATCCATCCAACTTCCCCACAAACTAATTTATCTTTTTAACTTCCGCAGGAGTTCTTACACCTAATTCAGTTACTTCGTAAGTAGCTCCTGTAGCCATAAATTTAATTGTATCTCCAACCTTATAGATCCTTCTTTTAATTCTAACGAATACAACAACACCTCTATAGCTATCATAAAATGAATCAAAAATAAGTGCTTGAGTAGGATGGTTAATATTCCCACTTGGTGCAGGAACCTCTTTAACAATCATCTCTAACACATCTTCAACGTTTAAGCCACTTTTAGCCGAGATACGAGGTGCATGGTCTGCAGGTAATCCAATAACATCTTCGATTTCTTGAATAACATGTTCAGGGTTTGCACTAGGTAAATCTACCTTATTTATAACTGGTAAAATTTCCAAATCATTATCTAAAGCCAAATAGACATTTGCCAATGTTTGTGCTTCCCACACCTTGTGCTGCATCTACAACTAACACTGCTCCTTCACATGCAGCTAATGAACGAGATACTTCATAAGTAAAATCGACATGGCCAGGAGTATCAATAAGGTGTAAAAGATAGGTATTTCCATCTTTTGCTTTGTATTGAAGTTGAACAGCATTTAATTTGATTGTAATGCCTCTTCACGTTCTAACTCCATGCTGTCTAATAGTTGAGCCTTCATCTCTATTTGAAACCGCACCGGTCATTTCTAAAATACGATCCGCCAAAGTACTTTTTCCCATGATCAATATGCGCTATGATTGAAAAATTTCTTATTTTATCTTGATTAATTGTCATTTATTTTTCACCGACTTTCAATAATAGATTTTATCAAAAACAATATAAATGACAATTTATTTATTTAAAAATATTTGTTTAAAATTTCAATGAGTTCTCCATATATAATCACTTCTTTAAAATCATAATTAGCCATTGTAAATTTATTAGCTATTAAACGCCCTCTAACAGCAATGATCATTCCAATTTGAGCAACATCAGACATCATGTCTTCTAGTCCCTTCCACAAAGCAATAGAAAAACATCAAATTTTTCTTTTCCTATCTCCTCAGGAAATGGTCTTTTTAACCTCAATGTCAATAAAAGCCATATTTTCAACATGATATACATTTTTACTATTTTTCCTACTAAAGAAATTGAATTTAACATAAACAGTCCTCCTTAGTATTATCATAGTTAATCATGCTAAATCGACAAAGCCTCTATTTAAACGACTAAAATATATCCTAAGATATATTTATTAATGTTTTATTACATACTTTATTGATTAGGATCATTATTTTCAATAACAACAAAGGCAACTGTAATGATTTTATGAGAAATAGAAACATGACAAGGCTCATCTTTAATATAGGGTTTACCATTTTTATCATTTAAACAGCATATCTCCTTAAATGATTTATAACCTGCTGCTTTTACAAATGCCTCTTTTGACTGCAAATCTACCACCCACAAATTCTCTTTTGCTTTATCGTTACCTTTTGATAAATACAAAGAAAATTCATCTACATGTAAAATTTTCTTTGCAAGTTGATCCAAATGATTTAATCTTCTTAAAATCACAAATATCTACACCAATTCCTTTAATCATCACTAATCCTTAAATTTCTTTTCATACAGACTCATCAATTCATCTAAAGACATATTGTCATCAATTTCATCAATTAAAAATTTTGTTCCTCTGATTTTTTTTGACCAAAATCAAGTTTAAACTCCCCTGTTCGTTCCTCAATAATTTTAAGTTGATCTTGTTCTTCTTCAACAATTTTAGCAATATTTCTTAAATTATCTTCAACTGTTGGAAGCTTTTCTTCTTCAACGATTTCGGGTTCTATTGTTTTTTCAGCATCAGTATTTGTTTCATCTTGAAAATCTTTTGAATCTTCAACAGCAGTAAGAACAGCTTCACTATCTGTTTCTTCTTTTTTTCTTCAAAAATTACCATAATACGGAGATATTACTTGAACAAGTGAATTATCTTTTTCTTTGGTTTTTTTTACTGAATTTTTCTTAACTATTCTAACTGTTTCTTTTTTTCTTCATGCATTCCAAACATTGGAGAAATGATATCCATCATTTCATAATTTTTCTTAACTTCGGGTTCTTCTTTCTTTGCTACTTTTTTTCAACCTTTTTAACATTTTTGGAAGTAGTTTCTTTTGGTATTTGTTGACCTGCACTTTTTTTTAGTAACTTCTTCTTTTAAATTCTTCGTCATAAATAAGTGGTTTAGAAAATTTTTCATTTCTTCTTTGTTCAACAATTGGGTCTACAGTTTCAAAAAATATCATCATCGTTTGATTTTTTAAAAAAATGTTTAAAACATAATAACTCCTTCCTTCAATACACTTTATTTTATTGATTGTATAAATGTTTCTATTTCTTCTTGCGTTTTCTTAATTTACTTACAAAGCGACCTGTCTCTTGTCCATTTTCATAGCTGACAAAAAGAAGGTATTCCTAAAATATCTAAATCTTGACATAAATCAATAAAATGATCTCTATTAATACTATAAAATGTAAATTTGAATATTTTTTACAACATTACCTATAAAAGTTTGATAAACATACAATCAGGACACCCAAGCTGTAAATAAGATGATTGATTTTGTTTGAATGGCCTTTTCATATTCTTCTAATGAGTTTATTTCAATTAATTGATCCATTTTTTTTACTCTTACAATCACTAATAATCATTTTATAAATAGGTCCATTTACTGAAAATTTTCTTTCATATTCTGTCATAATATTATCATTTGCTTCTGGAGAATTATGTAAATCTAAAGAAACATAATCTAAATGATAATTGTTTTCTGTTACTGACTGTAATGAATATTCAAATAAACCTCGATTATCTGTTTTAAATTCAATAACACCATCTTTTTTCAATAATCGACGATAAACATCTAAAAACGCTGAAGACGTTAAACGTCTTTTGTATGTCTTTTTTTTGGCCAAGGATCACTAAAGTTTAAAAATAAATGATCAATTTCACCATTTTCAAAAACATTTTCTAATTCAATTGCATCAAAATGCATCAATTTTAAATTAGGCAATGATTGATTTTTTATTAATTTTATTAATTGCTGCTGCTAAGACACTTGGAAATTTTTCAATCCTATGTAATTGTTTTCTGGATGTTTTAAAGCATTTTGATAAATAAAATCGCCTTTCCCATTCCAATTTCTATATATAATGGCTGATTTATTTCAAATATATCATGATAATGACCTTTATGTTCTTCAGGTTTTAAGATAACTAAATCAGCATTCTCTTCCATAATTTCATAAGCTTTTGGGTTGTTTCTTAATCTCTCAAAAATCCTCCTTATTTTTTATACAAATAGTATCACAAATCATTCATTAAGTCGACTAATTCATCTTCGGATAATTCTCTAAATTTTCCAATTTGTAAAGAATCTAATTTTAAATTCTTCATCTGTAACCTTTTAAATAAGTTACTTTTTTACCGACACTTTCTACCATTTTTTCACTTGATGAAACTTTCCTTCAAAAATTTCAATTAATACTTCAGATGTATTATCTTCAGTTTTTATAATGGATAAATTTGAACTTTGACATCTATAATGATCAATAGTAATTCCTTCTTTAAACTTTAAAATATCATTTTCATCCATTATTCCTTCGACACATGCATAGTACAATTTAGAATGATGTCGACTAGGTGCTAATAACTTATGTGCAAAATCTCCATCATTTGTTAGTAATAATAAACCCTCCGTATCCAAATCTAACCTTCCTACTGAAATAAATCATACTGTTCATACCCATAAATCAAATCAACAACTGTAGGATGAACATTATCTTTTGTAGCAGAAACATAACCAGCAGGTTTATTAAGCATAATATAGACATATGGTTTATATGTAATAAACTCACCATCAAAGATAATTTTATCTATTTCATAATCTACTTTAAAATCATCCTTTTTTATAATACTTCCATTAACAGTAACAAAACCTTTTCTAATATAATTTTTACTTCTTTTTCTAGTTCCAATACCATAATGAGCTAATAATTTATCAAGTCGCATTACCATGTAAAATAATATACCTTTCTATTTGTTTATCCGCTGTGTTATATGTTAAATAGAGCTTAACATCAAATTTGTTTTTTGATGTTGTTCTGATAAATTGATGCCTTTATAATAACCATTCTTCTTATCAATATAATTAGGCTTTAATGAAAAAGTATCCTTTTCTAATAAACCAATACTCGGAATATTTTTATTCTTTTTATCAATAAATGCGATTGCTTTAATATTTTTCATTTCAATAACAGGATTATTAATGATAATATCATACCGTATTTTTTATTTGATATTTTATTAGTAATTAATTGAATTGAACAATCATCACAGCTTTCATCAAATGAAGTAGACATCTTTAAACGATTATAATAACTAACATATTCATTATATTGTTTTTTGAATAAGATGTTGTATTTTTTGACTTGAACAACCTAATAAAATAAATAAAGATAAAAAAAATAATTAATCTATTTTCATATAATCACCTTTTATATTATAACATAGAGACAATAAAAAAAAAATTAAAATAGGAAATAATCCTATTTTAATTTAAAAAAGTTCCACACTCTGTTTCTTGCTCATCACATGGTGAACTACAATTACATTTTGAAACTTTAATCTCATTGGCTAAACATTTATTATTAGAATCATGATATGCACATGTCGTAACTGAACATCTTACATCTTTTGCCATATGTTTCACCTCCGTTAATTATTTTGACCAATAATATAAAATCTATGCAAAAATAAAAGTCCTTTTATTTAGGACCTTTATCATCATATTCAATTAAACAACTAAAGAGTATTCTAATTCAGATGAAAAACACATTGCAACACAATAATGCATCCGTATTATATGATATCCCAGTTTAAGAAAATCATTAATTTCATCTTGTAAGTCTAATTCATGAGTACATTCTATAAGTTTAACTTTCATAAACAAAGTATAATCTACAAAAGTTAAAAAAATTGTCATTATTGGTTAATTTCTACAGCAAATTCAACTTCAAAATTTTACCAACAGGTAATTCAACACAACTTTCTTTTCTTTAAATTCACCATTTTAAAATCAGTATAGTCAGCATGTCCAACCCATGGTTCAATAGCAATTAATCCACCAACATGTTTTGCAGCCCAAAGTCCAACATGATCAAAACCATTCATATGAAAAACAATTGATTTATCATGATTTAATGATTTAAGCGCAATATTTTCTGATTTAAACTTTTTAATAACAATTGCATCTGTATTAAAAAGCTCTTGTCTAACAAAAAATCTTTTTTTCATTATCAAAGAAAGGTTTTTCAACTCTTGACATACCTCTTTTTTTCAACATCAATTATTTTTCGATTGCATGTTTCGTTTTCTGAAAATTCTAAATAATAATCATTGCTTGATTCGTTTTCCATAAATGGACAAGCAAAAAGCAGGATGTCCTCCAACTTGGAAATAAATAGGTTGATGATCCGTATTTTTTACTTTAATATGACATGTTAATTTATTTTCAACAAGTCTATATGTGACATTTAATTCAAATAAGAAAGGATATTGTTTTATAATTTCATCATTAGATTTTAATGAGAATATTACTTCAGTATCACTAACTTGGTTTGTTTCAAATTCATTGTGTCTTGCAAAACCATGTTGTGTCATATGATACTCTTTTACCATTAACCACACATGTATCATTTTTTAATGCTCCAACAATTGGAAATAAAATAGGTGCACTGTTTGCCCATTGAGATGCATCTCTTCTCCACATATAATTCAATTGATCTTTTTTTCCTTTAATTGAAATAATTTCTGCTCCTTTTGGATGTAAAGAAACAGTTAATAAATCATTAGATAATTCTACCATAATAATCCTCCTCGTATAATATGTACGTAATCAGTTAATGAATATATTGATTCATTATTGATTGTACATTCTAATTTTAAGATAATAGTTTTGTTTTGAATGAAGGTTTTATTAGTCCTCCTTGTGGCTACTTCATGTACGTCCACTTTAAATAGACTTAATCCTTTAGACTTGACATCACTTTATACCCGAATTAGTTTGTTGCAGCAGTGTTTCTACACTTGTCTCCGTATTTGCGAGGTTGCGTTTGTCTTGTTTTAGAGGTGCAATTCAAAACCGATTACATAGAAAGAAGGTCATTATTTTATGGAAAACAATTATATTCTTTATGTTGGCATGGACATCTCTAAAGGCAAAGCAGATGCTGCTATCCTCAAAGTCAGTGATCGTAGATCTGTTAAACCTAAATTCATACGAAAAAAATTATCTTTTAAGTTTGTTAAATCAGAAGTTGCTTCTTTTTTAGAAACTGTTAGAAGCTACTCTGATGTTAACTGTACCAGTATTTGTTTTTGCTTTAGAAGTTACTGGTATCTATTCTACTAATGTCTATAACTACATCAAAGCGAATCTTTATGAAAATGAAAGCATCAAGTTTCTTAATACCGATTTTGTCAATCAATGGCGTAATGCTCATAATATTGCTAAATCTGATCCTTTGGATGCTCAAACTATTTCTACTATCATTGGCACTGATTCTGATGTTCAATATGTCAATGACAACGTTTTTGAAAATAAAACGGATATCAAGATTTGAAAGCTTTAGTACACAGACATTATCAGATCAAAAAATCTATTCTCAAGAAATCAACCGTCTCATCGCCCAATGTGATTGTTTATTTCCTGAACTTCAATATGTTTTCGAACCTAAATCAGCTGCTTTTATCGCTGTCTTATCTTCATATCCTACGACACATGATATCATAAATGCTTCTAAATTTGAAGTATTCAGTGTAGTTTATGAAGCTACGAAACATCGTTGTTCGATGGATAAGATTGATAAGCTCTTTGATTTATGCTGGGATACATTGGTTCCTGATGATATTTCTTCTTATGGTAGAAACATCATCCTTGACCTTGTTGAAAACATTAAAAACATAAAAGGTCAACTTAAAGCAATTCAAAGATATATTAGAGATGTTGCTTCTTTAAATCCGGCTTATAAACTGCTTCTTACAATGACAGGATGTGGTCCTATAACTGCCGCAACTGTGATTGCTGAAACCGGTGATATAAGTAGATTTAAAAATGCAGACTGTTTTGTTTCTTATTCAGGAACAAGCCCTAGAAACAAACGCTCTGGGATCTCTGTAGAAACCATGGGCAAGATTTCTAAAAAAGGTTCTAGATATCTTAGACATGCAATTATATGATTGCAGAGTTTGCCAGACGTCATAATCCTGTTCTTAAACATCAGTTTGAAAGAATCAAGAATGGAAACAAGAAAAAGACATATGCTGGCTAATATTGCAATTGCAAACAAAATTGCACGATATATCTATTCAATTATGAAAAATAAAAAGCAGTTTGTAATCTTACATGATCATATCGTACGATTACCAGAAGAAACCTGATATACCGTTCTTCAATTCAATATCACTTTCCTAAAATACTGAAAACAGATCTATCAGTATTCTGATATCAATGGTTGAAGTACATAAATTCGTCTACACCAAAACCGATGAAATGATACCTG
>VOFB01000097.1_pt1 | contig 15777 bp, 23 predicted proteins | sample 5384141 | NCBI WGS metagenome assembly VOFB01 (sample SAMN12384721, study PRJNA508395) | human gut metagenome | isolation source: healthy gut A | host: Homo sapiens | reverse complement strand
TCGTGATTGCGGATGCCCTGCTGGGCGAGATCACCCCCGCCATGGCCGCTGCGGTGTGCCAAAGCGGGGCCAAGCAGGTGCTGATCCCGTGAACCATTGCGACAACTACATCGTCGGCGTGCCGGAACAGCCCATCGGTGATCTGGTGGCCGCTGCAGTGCAGAAGGTGACCGACCTGTGCGGCGGCAGCTCCTGCTGACTTTAGAAAACTGAAACGACAACACCCGCCGGGTGGCTTCTGCAGCAGCAGAAGGCCCGGCGGGTGTTTTTGCGTTGATGGACGCTCAGATGAGGCCGTTGTCGGCGCCAAAGGCCATGGCGTCAAAATCGGGCGACACCGGCACGGTGGACTTGGCCACGGCAAAGTAGTCGTCCAGGTCCGGTTCGGTGCCGTCGATGTCAAAAAGATGATCCTGGGTTTGCGCATAGAGAAGCTCTTCTCAGGCTTGTGTGGGGCGGCAGGCTGGGCGGTGCCTTCCCGCACTAGTGCAATGAATCCCTTCATCTGGGGGTCAGCCATTTGTCCCCGGTGGTAGAACAGCTGCCGGTGCATCTCCACCCGGCAGTCCGGTACGTTCAGCCGGGCCAGCGTCCCGGCGGCCAGTGCGGCACGCACGATGTATTCCGGCAAAAAGGAAAGGCCCATGCCCCGCTCCACCATCTGGCACAGCAGCGCGGCGCTGCCCAGTTCCAGATAGGGCTGCAATTGCAGGCCGTGGGCGGCCAGACACTGGTCCAGTGCATCACGGTAGCTCATGCCTCGCTCGGTGAGCAGGAATTCCTGCTGCACCAGCTCTTCCAACGACACGGTGTCCCGGGCGGCCAGCGGATGCCCGGCGGGCGCGATAAAGCACACCGGCTCCGGTACGTCCACGGCCCGCACCAGCGTAGGCTGCAGCAGGGGATGGTCCAGCGTATAGGCCAGGTCTACCTGATTGGTGGTCAGCATCTGCAGCATGCCGTCGTCAGTGGCGGTGCAGAGCACCAGTTCCACCTGCGGGAACTGCGCGTGGTACCGCTGGAGCAGGTCGGGCAGAAAGGTGCTGCACACCGAGTCGGCCAGCGCGATGCGCAGCCGCCCGCTGATCTGCTGGGGCAGCTGCAGGGCGGCCTGCGCCTGCTCCACGGTGGCCAGCAGAGTGCGGGCGTAGCCCAGAAAGGTCTCACCGGCACCGGTCAGGCGGACGGTCTTGCCCACCCGGTCAAACAGCGGGGTGCCCAGCTCGGCTTCCAGCTGGGCGATCTGGGAGGACACCGCCGATTGGGAGTAGCCCAGCTGCCGTGCTGTGCGCGAAAAGCTGTGCAGCTCGGCAATGTGCAAAAAGGTGTTGATGTTGCGCAGTTCCATAGCAGGCTCCTCAGCGGCGGGTGATGTCCCGCACGGTCAGCACGGGATCGTCTACAGTAAAGTGCACTTCCAGCCCGCCGAACTCCATGCCGTAGACCCGCGCAGGGTCGTGCTGGTAGGAGGGGCGGGGGTCGTTGGCCAGTACCCCGCGCAGGGCGTCGCGGTCGGCCTGCGGCACGGCGGCCCAGAGTTCTTCCGGGCAGGACACCTCCAACAGGTGGCGCCGGGTCTGGCCGGTAAAGCCCTCGGCAGCGTCCGGGTGACAGTCGGCGTAGGGGATATAGGGCTTGATGTCATAGATGGGGTGCCGTCCATCAGGTCAGCCCCGCGCACCAGCAGGACGGGGCCCACCTCCGGGCGCATCTCGATGCCTTCCAGCTTCACGCTGGAAAGGCCCAAGGGGTTGGGCCGGAAGGGGGACCGGGTGGCGAACACGCCCATGCGGGTATTGCCGCCCAGACGCGGCGGCCGAACGGTGGGGGACCAGCTGTCCCGCACCGCGCCGGAGAACTGCCACACCAGCCAGATGTGGCTGAAATCCTCCAGCCCGCGCACGGCGTCGGCGCTGCGGTATTCCGGGGTAAAGATCACCTCGCCCCGCAGGTTGTCCACCAGCCCGCTCTGCCGCGGGATGCCGAACTTGGTGGGAAAGGCAGTGTGGATGTGGGCAATGACCTTCAGGGTCATCTCTTCGGGTGCTGTGGGCATAGGACGCTCCTTGTTCAGTAGATTTTTTCGATGACGGTCTCCGGCGGGATGCCGTACCGGGTGCGGAAGGCCGCCAGTTCCTGCGGGGTGCGGATGAGCTGGACGTCCTCAAAATGGCCGTCCGGGTGCACAAAACCGGCCACCTGCTCCCCGGTGCAGATGCTGCACCGCAAAGCGGGCCGCTGCACGGCCGGGTCGTAGGCGGCAGACGGTTTCTTTTTGAAAAGAACATGGCAGACCCGCCTTATGATAGGTTATAAACCGCGGCAGAAGCCCACGGCCCGGCCCTCGATGCGGATCTCGTTCAGCTGGGGACCGGTGTAGACCATGGGCGGGCAGACGGCGGCGTTGTCGGCCAGCAGCATCACAGTGTCGCCCTGCCGGTGAAAATGTTTGAGGGTGGCTTCCTCGCCGATGCGCACTGCGGCGATCTCGCCCTGCTCCACCTCCGGCTGGCAGCGGATGCAGACGATGTCGCCGTCGCAGATGGTGGGAGCCATGCTGTCGCCATGGCAGGTCAGCGCAAAGTCGGCGGCCACGCCGCCGGAACGCCGATGTACTGCTCGATGTTCTGCTCGGCGGTGATGGGGGTGCCGCAGGCGATGGAGCCCACCAGCGGCACCATGGCCATGGCGGGCAGCGGCTCAAAGCCCGGCGGCGGGCAAGGCACGTCCAGCCCCAGCAGATAGGCCGGGGTGGTCTCCAGTGCCGCGGCCAGCTCTTCAAGCTTTGCCTGCGGGATGTCGTTGACCCCTTTTTCCAGCTTGGTGATGGAGGATTTGGAGCGGTATCCCATGCGCTGGGCCAGCTGCTCCTGCGAGAGGCCCAGTTCTTCGCGCCGCAGCCGGACGCGGGTGGAAAGTTCGGACATAGACGCCTCCGTTCAAAAACGAATGGTTGTGCGATGAAATGGGTGCTTCTGGAGACAGTATACCAGAAAAGTGGGCGAAAATCAACTTTTTTCGCGCGATTTTTGAAAATTGGTTGACAGACAATCAACTTGCGGCTATACTACAACCAAAGATTGTTGAACGACGTGAAACCGACAAAAAAGGAGCGGAGAACATGGCCAATACCAGACTGATCGAAGAATACATCCGCGACAGCGGCTACAAGCTGCGGCATGTGGCCCGCGCGCTGCACATCAGCGAGAGCGCGCTGCACAGCAAACTGCAGGGGCAGACCCAGTTCAAACTGAACGAAGCCGAAAATCTGTCGGCGATGCTGGGAATGACGATGTCGGAGCGGGATGCCTGCTTTTTTGACACCCAGAACCGCTATGAGCGCAGCCTGGCCGCTGCAGAAAGGAGAAAGCCGAAATGACAAAACAACAGCGTGATGCCACCCGCAGCGCCCTGCTGGCCTATGGCCGGCGGCAGTGGGCGCGGTCGCCGGTGAACCGCCGGTGGGAAAAGGCCATTGAGGACAGCATGGCCTATTACAAGGAAGCGGATCCCATCCGGGCCGATCTGCTGCAGCTGCGCTATCTGCAGCACCGCAAGGAGGCCGACGTGCTGGAACAGCTGCACATCGGCCGCACGACCTACCAGAAAGCGGAACTGGACCTGCTGAGCACCATTGCAGTGTATGCCGCCCAGAATGGTGCCTTCAACTGAAGAGATGCTGATAAAATCCCATTGACTTCCGCAGCAGGAAGTCGGTGGGATTTTTGCGTCGGAAGAAAACTGCCGCGACCCGGCCAATGGAGCGGATCCATAAAAACATGCCTCGTAATATCCAAAAAATACAATAAAATGTTGAAAATAACTGAAATGGTTGCTATAATGACGATGCGGATAAAAAGAGAACATGATATAGCATAATAATCTGCTTCCTGCATTTGCGGGATTGCTCCAATGATTTAGCACAATGAGGGATTTTCCCCGCATCTGCGGGGGTAACAGAAGAAAAACAGAGTAAAAATCGCTGAAAAACGTGAAAGTCCTGTTTATGGGATGGCATATCTGTTATTCTTTGCTTATCAGAAAATCACCGGCTGCCAATGGGAACGATGCTTTGGAGGTGGAACGATGAAACGACCGGAACGATCCTGCAAGGTACGGCGTTTTGCAGGCAAAACAGACCCGGACAACAGCAGTCTGTGGCTGCCGCTCTGGATGCATCTGCGGGACACAGCAGGCATTATGCGGTTTCTGGTGCAGCAGTGGCTGCCGGAAAGTGTGCGGCGGAATCTGGACCTGGACGAGGAACTGCTGACCCGGACTGTCGTTTTTCTGGGGTGGGTCCACGATATCGGGAAAATCACGCTGGCCTTTGCCGGCCCGATCATGAGCCTGCTGCCGGAGGCAAACAGCGATTGGAGGAGGATACCGAGCTCCGCTGGAACGAGCAGAAAAAGAAATTTTCCCACCATGCGCTGGCCGGGGAGGCGATCCTGCGGGAGCTGGGCTGCCCGGAAGGGTTGGCCTCGGTCGTGGGGGCACACCACGGCAAGCCGCAGGAGGCAAATAATGTTCTGGACCAGCTGGAGGATGGAGTGTACGAAACGAACTACTGGCCCAAAGGACGGAAAACATTCTGGTGGAGCTGCTGGCAGGAACTGTTCGATCACGCCCTGCAGGAAAGCGGCTTTTCTGACGTGAAAGAGCTGCCGGAGCTGTCGGTCCCGACGGAACTCCTTCTGACCGGCCTGCTCATCATGGCGGACTGGATTGCCAGCAATCCCCGGTATTTTCCGTTGATTCCGGTCGAGGAATTGGGAGACGAGAATCTTTACCCGGCTCGCGTAGAACGGGCGTGGCGAAAATTTTCGCCGACCCTTCCCTGGGAAGTGCAGGAGGCCGCGGCGAACCCGGACGTATTTCGGGAACGATTTAGCTTTTTTCCGAACGAAGTGCAGCAAGCTATGCTGGAGGCTGTGAACAACGCACAGGAACCGGGCATTTTTATGCTGGAAGCCCAGATGGGCGTGGGCAAAACCGAGGCCGCTCTGGCGGCGGCAGAAGTTCTGGCACAGCGCTGTGGGAGGGCGGCATCTTCTTTGGTCTGCCGACCCAGGCCACCGCCAACGGTATTTTTGGGCGGCTGCTGGACTGGGCCCAGAAACAGTCGGATGGCTTGGAACACTCCATTCGGCTGGCCCATGGCATGGCGCAGCTGAATGCAGACTATTTGAAATTGCAGCAGGAACCGGTGCCGGTGAAAAACACTGTCGACGACCCGGAGGAACGGGTGATGGTGCACCAGTGGTTTCAGGGCAGCAAACAGGCGCTTTTGGCCAACTTTGTCATTGGCACGGTGGATCAGCTGCTGATGGCCGCCTTGCAGCAGAAGCATGTGATGCTGCGGCATCTGGGTCTGGCGGGCAAGGTGGTGGTGATCGACGAGTGCCACGCTTACGACGCGTACATGAACTGTTATCTGGACCGGGCACTGAACTGGCTGGGAGAGTACCGGGTGCCGGTGATCCTGCTTTCGGCCACACTGCCCGCCAAGCGGCGCACCGAACTTGTGACCGCATATCTCAACCGGAAAACGCTGCCGGATGCACCCTGGAAAACCTGCCGCGGCTACCCGCTGCTGACCTGGACCGATGGAAAACAGGTGCAGCAAACCGGCATTCCGCTGCACACACCGCCGCGCCGGGTGACGATGGAATCCATGACGGAGGAACATTTGCCGGAAATGCTGCAGAACGCGCTGCGGGAGGGTGGCTGTGCAGGCGTGATCGTCAACACGGTGCGGAAAGCGCAGGACCTTGCGGCCCGCCTGCGAGAAGAGCTGCCGGAATTTGAAGTGCTTGTGTTCCATGCACAGTTCCTGATGCCTGACCGCGCCGAAAAAGGAACAACGCCTGATGGAGCGCATCGGCAAGCGCTCGACCCCAGCGCAGCGCGACCGGCTGATCGTGGTGGGCACACAGGTGCTCGAGCAGTCACTGGACATTGATCTGGACTATTTGGTTACAGAATTGTGCCCGATGGATCTGCTGCTGCAGCGCATCGGACGGCTGCACCGGCATCCGGGCCGGGCGCGTCCGCAGCCGGTGCAGGAAGCCCGCTGTGCAGTGCTGGACACCGGGACCGAGGAATTTGACGAGGGCAGTGCAGCCATCTATGGCGAATGGCTGCTCGGACGTACCCGGAAGCTTCTGCCGCAGGAAGTGCAGCTGCCCGGAGATATCGCCCGGCTGGTGCAGGACACCTATGGCTGGGAGCCGGACTGTTGCCCGCAGACCCGCAGAGCACGGCGGCACGGGGGAACGTATGAGCTGGAACAGGCCAAAAAGCAGCGCAGCGCCAAGGCCTTTTGCCATTTCGTCGCCGAGAGCATGCGGTGATGCGCTGGACGACTGGATGAATGAGGTCGGGGCGACCAGCGACGCCGGTGCCCGTGCCGCTGTGCGCGACGGCGACCCGTCCATTGAAGTGCTGGTCATGATGCAGGACAGCAGCGGCAATGTCCGCTTCCTGCCCGGAGAGGGAGAAGCAGCCGGGCCCTGTGTGGCGGTGGACCAGCCCCCGCAGCCGGAAGAAGCCTTGCGGATCGCGCGGCAGAGGCTGCGGCTGCCGGGGTATTTCAGCAAGCGATGGAGCGTGCAGCAAACCATTGACGCGCTGGAAGCCGAGACCCGGAAGCATTTTGCGGCATGGCGGCTCTCCCCGCTGCTGCGCGGGGGAACTGGTCCTGCTGCTGGACGAGCGCCGCACGGCACACCTTGCCGGGCAGGTGCTGCACTACGACCGTGAGAACGGCCTGACCTATCAGAAGGAGGATGAGGATGGAGACGATGGAGTTTAACCTGCTGCGGGAACCGTGGGTCCGGGTGCGGACACAGGACTGCACTGTGCAGGAAGTCTCGCTGACCGACGCCCTGCTCCATGCACACGCGTATGTGGACCTTGCGGGCGAGATGCCCACGCAGGACGCCGCCATGCTGCGGCTGCAGCTGGCGGTGCTGCACACCGTGTTCTCCCCGCGTGGATGGGAACGGTGTACCGGCACCGTTTGAAGAACCCCGGATGCTCTGCAGCGCTGGGGCGAATTGTGGCAGTTGGGGCACTTCCCGGAACAGCCGATCCGGGATTACCTGGACAAATGGCAGGACCGCTTCTGGCTGTTCCACCCGGAGCGCCCTGGCAGGTGCCGGAAGCGAAGATCGGCAGTCCATTCCGGAGCGAAAAAGCTGAACGGAGAAGTGTTTGAAAGCGAGAATAAAACCAGCCTGTTTTCTGCCTGTGCGGGAACAGGAAAGGAAAGCATGGACTACCCGCAGGCTGCACGATGGCTTGTGTCTTTAAACAATTATGACGATGCGGCGGCTAAGAAAAAACAAAAGACCGGCCGCTGCCGTCGATGGGGCCGGGGTGGCTCGGCCGGATCGGTGTGATCTATGTAAAAGGCAGCAATCTGTTTGAAACACTGATGCGGAACCTGATGTTCCTGCAAGATGGCGGAGAGCTCTGGGAACCGGATGTTCCGTGTTGGGAGCTTGAGGATGCAAGAAGCGGCGAACGAACTGAGGTGGCATGCCCGGATAACTTTGCGGAGCTGATGACGACGCAGTTTCGACGGATCCTTCTGGAACGGAAGGAAAACAAAAGTTGGTGGGCTATACGGTCTTGGAGGAGACTTCTTTGATTCCACGAATGCATTTGCAGAACCGATGACGCTCTGGAATAAAAAAGAGGACAAAAGACAGGGCTGGTGTATTACGATCCGCGGGGAAACATGAGATGGGAAAAACAGCTCTGGCGGGAGTTTTCCGCTATCAGTGATAGGGGCGGCCATAAACCCGGCGTGATCTGGTGGAATACCTATTTGCAGGGCCGGAAATTGCTGAGCAGAAAAGAAATTCTACAGGTTTGTGCAGTTGGGGTGGAATACGGAGCGCAAAGTGCCTCCATGAAAGATTGTTACACGGATGCGCTTTCGATGAATCTTGAACTGCTAAATGAATTGGGCCGTACATGGCAGATCTGTGTTGACGATGAGGTGAACAACTGTGAGCAGGCTGCAAGGATCGTGGGTCGTCTGGCACAGAACCTGGCCCTTGCGGCAGGGGACAAGAACGACACCGGTGCCGAAGCCGCCCGCGCGCAGTTCTATTTTGCGGTAGACCAGCCGTTCCGGCGGTGGCTGCAGAGCATTGACCCGGAGATGGATGAACCGGTCGAGAAGGCGGCCGAGTGGCAGGAGCAGGCATACCGGCTTGCGGCAGAATTGGGCAAGCAGATGGTGGAGCAGGCGGGGACCGCTGCATTCATCGGCATCGCGTTCCGGATAAAAAACAATCCGGAAAAGAGTTATCTGTATACAGCGCCCAAGGCATACAACAGCTTTCTGTATGATTTGCGGAAGCTGTACCCGAAACAGGATGAAGGAGGGACAGAATGAAAACCAATGAGGTGAAAGCCTGCGTGACCCGGCAGCTGCGTCGACTGCAAGTTCTGCCGGAGCCGCAGAGACGGGCCGAGCTTGCCGAGCTGCGCCGGGGCGTGGGGCGTCAGCCCGGAGACCTGCCTGCGTTGTGGGGCGCTCTGCTGGCCGACATGCCGGAGCAGCTGCAGGGCAGCAATGGCCCGTCAAAGGCGGAATGGGCCGTCTATACGGCGTTGACCCTGTTTGCCCTGCACCAGCAGGGGAAGCCGGTGTTTCCATGAACCAGCCGGGCAGAACACTGGGCGGTGCAGTGCGGCAGCTGGCCGAAAAAACGGCTGCCGGGCAGGACTGGACCGAGAGCAGCGAGCTCCGGCGGTTCAACGCGCTGGCAACGGCGGATTCCATGCCGGAAGTCTCGCACCACCTGCGCGGGATGATCCAGCTGCTGCGGCGGGAAGGAATCCCGCTGGATTATCCGCAACTGGCCGAGGATCTGTATCAATACCAGTTTGTGGACGGTGCGCCGAATGTCCGTTTGCGGTGGGGCCGGGACCTTTATGCGAGCCCCACGGAGAAAACCAAAGAGAACGAAAAGGAGAATTGAGATGGATACCAAACGCCTGTATGTTGATTTTCATGTTCTGCAGACCGTGCCGCCCAGCTGCGTCAACCGCGACGACACCGGCAGCCCCAAGACCGCTGTCTATGGCGGGGCCGTCCGTGCCCGGGTGTCCTCGCAGGCGTGGAAGCACGCCATGCGCGTGATGTTCACTGAGGAAATGAGTGGCGAGGTGGAGATTGGCAAGCGCACGTTAAGGGCAATTGACCTTGTAGCGGATGAACTGGCTGAACTGCTTCCCGGACAGGATCGGAAAAAACTGGAAAAGATGTCCCAGGATGCGTTGAAAAGGGCTGGAATTACCTTCAAAAAAAGCGATAAAAAGGATGGGGAAAAGAGCGATAACACCTCTGCATTGCTGTTGATTGAAAGGCACAGGCCACGGCGCTGGCAAAACTGGCTGTAGAAAACTGCAAGGACGATAGTGCCTATGAGGATGCATTGAATGAAAATCCGACCGTGGACATGGTGCTGTTTGGCCGGATGGTTGCCAAGGCACCTTCGCTGAACTACGACGCTGCCGCACAGGTGGCCCACAGCATCTCCACCCACACCGTGCAGAACGAGTTCGACTATTTCACCGCCGTGGACGACTGTGCCCCGGAGGACAACGCCGGTGCCGGGCATCTGGGCACGGTGGAATACAATTCTGCCACCCTGTACCGCTATGCGACGGTCAATGTTCTGGAGCTGGTGCGCACGCTGGGCGCAGAGCAGGCGGCACAGACGGTCCGGGCGTTCGGTGAGGCGTTCATCCGCTCCATGCCCACCGGCAAGCAGAACAGCTTTGCCAACCGCACCCTGCCGGATGCCGTTTACATCACCCTGCGGCAGGACCAGCCGGTGAACCTCTGCGGTGCCTTTGAAAGCCGGTGCGCAAGAGCGAAGAAGGCTATGCAGAACCGTCCAAGATGGCGTTGAAACAGTATGCAAAGGAACTCTACAATACCTTTGCAGAGGCACCGGAGCAGAGCTTTACGGTGGGTACCGGGCTGGAAGAACTGGCACAGTCCATGCCGCTGAACACCATGCTGGCGGTACTGGAAAAGGCCGTAGAGGAGAAGCTGTCCGGGAATGAGGTGTGACCATGGCGACCTTATTGCTTCGGCTGGCTGCACCCTTGCAGGCCTGGGGTTCGACTCAAGTTTGAGACCCGCAAGACCGACCGGGAACCCACCAAGAGCGGCGTGGTCGGCCTGTTGGCGGCGGCGCTGGGGCTGCGCCGGGACGACACGGAGGGCCTTGCCCGGCTGAACGGCCTGCGCTTTGCCGTGCGGGCGGATCAGGAGGGCAGTCTGCTGGTGGACTTTCACACTGCCAAAAGCCGGGACACCTCCTATGTGACCTACCGCCACTATCTGCAGGACGCCGTTTTTCTGGCAGGGCTGGAAAGCGGGACGAAGCTCTGCTGCGGGAGCTGGAAGCGGCTCTGCGGCATCCGGTCTATCCCTTGTATCTGGGGCGGCGTTCCTGCCCGCCAACCCTGCCGCTGTGCCTGGGCATCCGGCAGGGGAGCCTGCTGGACGTCCTCCGGACGGAACCCATGCAGGGACGAAAACCGGAAACAGGGAAGCTGCGCATCGTGGCCGACGCCGACCCAGCAGACCCTGCGGCAGTGCCCCGGCAGGATCTGCCGATGTCCTTCAGCCCGGTGCACCGGCAGTATGGATTTCGCCCGGTGCGGGAATGGACGATCGACCGGCCGGAGATGCCGGAGCCGACGGAGCACGACCCCATGGCGGAATTGCAGAATTGAGGTGAGATGCAATGTATTTGTCCCGCGCAGAACTTGACCCCACCCGCCGCAGTACCATGATCGCGCTGACTTCTCCACAGAAGTTCCACGGCGCGGTGGAAAACTCGTTCTCCGGCGAACGACGCCGCAGGCTGTGGCGGCTGGACAGCCTGAACGGAAAACTGTATCTGCTGCTGCTCAGCGAGGAGCTCCCCGACCTGACCGGACTGTGTGCGCAGTTCGGGACGGGTGCCGCACCGGAAACGCGCCGCTACGAGCCGCTGCTGGAACGGGTGACCCCGGGCAGCTGCTGGCAGTTCCGTCTGACGGCAAACCCGACCCGCACCCGGAAAGACCCGGCGGACCCGCTGGCGCGGGGTGCCCTGAAGCCCTGCTATCTGGAAGCGGAGCAGGAACAGTGGCTGCTGGAGCAGGCCGGGAAGCACGGCTTTGCCCTGACGGAGGGCACTTTTCAGGTGACCCGGAAACAGACCTGTCACTTCCGGAAGAACGGAAAGCGGCCGGTCACGCTGCTGGCAGTGACTTATGAGGGCATTCTGCAGGTGACAGACCCGGAAGCATTCCGGGAGATGCTGTGTCAGGGCATTGGCCGCGGCAAAGCCTACGGCCTTGGCCTGATGACCATCCTGCGCGGAGGAAGCAGCCATGGATGATGTGCCGGGCATTTCGGTGCTGCTGCTCGGCCCCGGCACCCGTGTGACCCACCGTGCATGCCTGCCTGTACGGGCTGGCCCATGCGGTCATTGTGGCGCTGGGGTGTGCGCCGGGACTGGGATTCGTGCACGTCGGGCATGAGTGCTCTTTCGTGTACGACATTGCCGACCTGTACAAGGCGGAGGTGACCATCCCAATCGCATTTGAGGTTGCAACGCAGGCACCGGAGGACCTGCCTGCCGTTGTGCGCCGCCGTGTGCGGGATGCTATGGTGGAGCATCATATTCTGGAACGGATGGTGCACGACATCCGCTGGCTGCTGCTGACCGAGGAGGAACAGACGGAAGAGCCGGATGTGGTTTACCTCTGGGATAATAAGGTCGGTGCGGTGTCAAACGGTATCAATTACTTTGACCGGGAAGCGGGTGAGGAGCCATCGTAGTTCTGACCATGACCAACTGCCCGCCCCGCCTGCGCGGCCCTTTTCTCCGCATACGCGGGGGTGATCCTTGGGCTGTATTATTGCCGTAGTCGTACATGCTCTTTTCCCCGCATACGCGGGGGTGATCCCAAATTTCACGACTACTTCACAAGCTGTCTCCCCTTTTCCCCGCACACGCGGGGGTGATCCCGTCTGGGAGATGTGCGCCGAAGAAATGGACAACTTTTCCCCGCACACGCGGGGGTGATCCCCAGAACGCGGACGACTTTGAGGCTCAGGTCAACTTTTCCCCGCATACGCGGGGGTGATCCCTGGTGGGCTGTGACAAGCGCCCGATACTCCGTCTTTTCCCCGCACACGCGGGGGTGATCCCTGCTTGGCTGCCTCGCTCTCCGAGCGGCTGAACTTTTCCCCGCACACGCGGGGTGATCCCCGTGACCGCCTGTGCGGAATCATTGACACCATCTTTTCCCCGCATACGCGGGGGTGATCCTTACTTTACGATGCTCTGGACAGCATACCGGGACTTTTCCCCGCACACGCGGGGGTGATCCCCGGCGGAGCAGTATGAGAGCCTTGTGAACGACTTTTCCCCGCATACGCGGGGTGATCCTCTCAAAACGAGGAGCATCATCTGGAATAGCAACTTTTCCCCGCATACGCGGGGTGATCCCCAGACCTGTTCTTTTGGCCATGCTCTTGCTTCCTTTTCCCCGCACACGCGGGGGTGATCCCGGATGGAAAGTATTGGAAGTTTTGCCCGAAAACTTTTCCCCGCACACGCGGGGGTGATCCCCGTGACCGCCTGTGCGGAATCATTGACACCATCTTTTCCCCGCATACGCGGGGTGATCCCTTCGACCTGTCTATGGCCGGTGTCAAATGCGGCTTTTTCCCCGCATACGCGGGGGGTGAACTCAAGGGCAAGCGGCGCATGGTGTTCCTGCCGGGGAGACTGGTGACGGACCGGAAAGCCGCGGCGGATGAAAAATCAGGTTGTACAAATTCGATGGAAAAAGTTTGTGCAAGACTCCATGTTGTAATATATGAAATTTTGTATTATCATAAATCTGCAAGCGATCTGTCTCTTGTGAGGAGGGGCGGAACGCCCAAAATACGCTTCTTTCCTGTGGAATTTCCCGCGGTCCACCTGATGCGGATTGAAAGATAGGTCGAGAAGGGAAGAGCAACCATGATGAACACAAGTCTGCTCCAGAAGTCTGGTCTGGCAACGCTGCAGGTCGCGCAGATCCTGGCAGGGCTGGAACCGGGAAACCGGATCCCCACGGTGACGGAACTGAGCGAACAATGCGAGATGGCACGGGGGAAATATCCAGATCGCGCTGAACAACCTGAAACAGAATCATGTGATCCGTCTGGAATCCCATGGGCAGAACGGCACCATTGCAACAGAGATCGACTATGTGGCAATGGCGCAGTATTGCAGCAATACGGGTCTGACCTGCGTGATGCCTATGCCGTATGGCCTGCGCTATGAAGGTCTGGCCAGCGGGCTGTATGAGGAACTGAACCAGAAAGGGGTCACGGGTGCGATCGCATTCATGCGCGGTTCCGGCTACCGGCTGAACTGTGTGGAAGAAGGGCGCTTTCATCTGTGCGTCATGAGCCAGCTTGCATTTGAACACTATGCGCAGGAGGGCAAGGACATCCAGCTGATCGCGGCCTTTGGCCCGCAGAGCTATGTGGAACAGCATCGGGTCTTTGTCCGCCCGGACTTCAAGGGCGACTGGCAGAACTGCAAGGTGGGCGTAGATGCCTCCTCGGTGGACCAGGAGATGCTGACCCGGTTCTGTTTTTGCCGATAAGCCGGTGCAATATGTGCCCATCATCTATAGTCAACTGGTGCCGTTTCTGCACAGCGGCGTCATTGATGCCGGCGTCTGGAGCGCCGATATGCTGCCGGAGGGGCTGAGCTATTATCCGATGCCCCGGCTGGATGAGCAGGAAAAAGATACCGTGGCCGTGCTTGCCTGCCGGAAAAGTGATAACATCACCGCGCAGCTGGTGCGCAAGATCTTGTCGGTGGAGCGTGTGGACCACATCCAGCAGCAGGTGATGCGCAAGCAGATCATTCCGCGCTACTAAGCAAAAGGTGCTGTCAAACAGAAGTCACATCTGCATGGAGGACATGCGGATGTTTCTTTCGGGATGAAAATACAAAATATTGTATAAAACATTTTCTTCCGAAAACCGATACAGGATGTCTGATTTTTTTGCAGAAAGAAAAGGAGATCTCGCATGAAAAAGATCACTCGGCGCAACTTCCTGATCGCATCCGGCAAAACCGTTGGCACACTGGCAGCTGCCTCTGCCTTTATGGGGTGTGCCAGCCCGGAGCAGGCGGAGAACTGCTTCCCCCGGTCTGCAATGCCCGTCCGGACCGATGACCGCCTGACGGCCATCGACAACATTGTAGAAAACTACATGGGACAGGGATATTTCCCCGGCGCAACGATCGTGGTGGCACGCGGCGGCAAGATCGTGTATGAAAAGGCATACGGCTACGCAATGCTCAACGACATGGGCGTGCGGCTGGACGATCCCCGCCCCATGCAGATCTGCTGACTCACACCTCCGGTCTGCCGCAGTGGAAGGCGATGTTCCTCTACATCGAGAAGGACAAGGCTAAGGTGCTGGATTACATCTGCAACTGTGAGCTGATGTTCGCCCCCGGCGAGGAAAAAGTACAGCGACCTGGGCTTCCAGATGCTGGGGCTTCCTGGTGGAGCGGATCACCGGGCGCTCGATGGACGAATACGTCAAGAACGAGATCTACAAGCCCCTGGGGCTGAAGCGCACCACCCATCTGCCGCTGGCCAACGGTTTTACCACCGAGGATGTGGCAGCCACCTCCTTCGGCAACCCGTATGAGTATGCCATGGTGGACGAGATCGACTACCCGCTTTATTACGACTGTACTGCCGATCTGGACGCGTTCCGCACCTCTTCACCGGCTGGCGCAACTACACCCCGCCAGGGCGAGTGCAACGACGGCAATGCATGGATGGCAAACGGCGTGGCCGGTCACGCGGGGGCCGTGCTGTGCCAGACCGCCACTACGACGCCTTTGGCCACGCAGGCTTTACCGGGCACCTGCGGCGTGGTCATGAACAAGACCAACAAGACGCCGTCATTCTGACCAACAAGCAGAACGTCGGTTTAAGCCGACTCCACCTCGCAATTACAGCCCTCCCCAGTAGCTGCTGCGGCGAGATCTGTGAGCTGGTCTGAAACATTTTTTGAACCGAAGCCCGGTTGAGACGCTGGCCGACAAGATCGGCACCTGGCTGCAAGCAAAACAAAAATCGCCGGGAGATGTCAGAGATGGATTTTGAACCGAGATTAACGATCCTGCACCAGGCAGGTGGATGCTGTCCGAGGAGTGATTGCCGGAAGGTACAGGATGTGATCCGCTTTTTTCGAGGAGAAATACGGCCTGACATTGGAAGAAACGCCTCCGCCAGGATCACGCACCTTGCGGCGGGGCGCATCCACCGCGCGGTGGAGCCGCTGGACGAGGAGGTCTACGAAGAGCCGGCAGGATTACGAGCAGAAGCGCCTGACCATGCACATCGGCGGCGGTGTGCTGGCAATGGCCATTTTTCCTGCATCAGAAAGGAGACTAGCTTAAAAATCGTAGTAGGCGCCCAGGTCAACGGTTTATGATGACCCATCAAAGGGTGTTGTAGGCGACCGTGCCTCGGTGGAGATCAAAGGATGACATTGAGGCGGTCAAAACCAGGCAGGCGGAATTACTACTTCGGCGCCTGCCCGGCGGTGGCTGGCAATGTCCCTGCTGGTAAGAAGTGCGCAACGGCTTTGAGCGGATCAGCACATCCGAAAAGGCATACGTTTACGGATCAGCACCTCGAAAGGTCGGTTCTGGG
>VOFB01002750.1_pt1 | contig 15778 bp, 18 predicted proteins | sample 5384141 | NCBI WGS metagenome assembly VOFB01 (sample SAMN12384721, study PRJNA508395) | human gut metagenome | isolation source: healthy gut A | host: Homo sapiens | reverse complement strand
TGTTGCTCGTTCGTTTTTGTATTCAGCAGACGGAGAAGCCAACTGGCGAGCTTGAGAAGTAGAACTCTTATAAACTCCATTCTCGATTGACGACAAGCCATATGTCAAACTTGTTCGGAATTTCAAGCCTTTGATTATTTCCCAATCTGCAAATAAGTTCAAAAGGATACGGGTACGTTTTTCTTTATTGTCTACATTATTCTTATCAGTATCGAACAAAGGATTCGAATGCAATACCGTCTGATACCAACCGCTATTGTAAAAGCGCATATCTCCATTCTCGTCATAAACCTCCGTTAGTGGATCAATAACTGTTCCATATTTCCAGACACTATTATCTCCATTATTACGAGTTGTCAATGCTAAAAGAGAAGAATAGCCTACCGTCAAGTTCTTTGCTAATTCCATATCCCCGTTAATACGGGCTGAGAAACGTTCATATCCCATATTATCAATAATACTTTGGTCTTTATTATAGCCTAACACTAACATATTACGATTACGACCATTCGATTGATTGATACTGACATTATGATCCGTTTTATAGCCCGTACCGCTAAACATCAAATCTTGCCAATCTACAAACTGTCCGGGTTCAAGGTTTTTAATTGAATATCATCAAATATTTCCTTATCTGTCTTTCCATAATTAGCCATTCTTTTCCAGTCTGCATATTTTTCACCGCTCATCATATCATAATTTTTGAATGACTTGGACACACCGACATATCCGTCATAACTAACAGACAGTTTAGCTTCCTTACGGGCACGTTTTGTCGTAATGATAACAACACCATTTGCTCCTCGAGAACCATAAATAGCAGTGGATGAAGCATCTTTCAAAACATCAATCGACTCGATTTCTGCCGGATTGATCTCATCGATCTTTCAATCCCGAACGGAGCATCATCCACCACTATCAACGGATCATTGCCCGCATTGATCGAATTATATCCACGGATCACAATGGTAGAAGATGCTCCGGGAGAGTTTCCCATCGTAATATCCGCACCTGCAATTTTACCTTGCAATGCTTGCATAGGATCTTTCATCACAGCCTGATTCTGAATCGATGAAGAAGAAATCTGTGAAACAGATCCTGTTAGGTCACGTTTTTTGACAGAACCATAACCTACCACAACCACTTCATCCAAAGTCTTGCGTATCTTCCTTCAATTGGATGTTCAATGTTGTCTTACCTTTACTAACCGCAACATCCTTGTCCAAATATCCGATGTACGTTATACTTAATTTGGAACCTTCGGATATCGACAAAGAGAAATTCCCATCCATATCCGTAATCGTACCATTAGACGTTCCCTTTTCAACAACATTCGCCCCAACAACTGGTTCGCCATTTTCATCTTTCACGATGCCTTTCACAATGATCTGCTTTTGCTGAGTGATAGATGATCCTGCGGCTTCCTTCTTGGAAATCACAATCATCTTGCCCTGGACGGAATAAGACAATCCGTTATCAATACGGCAGATAGCACTTCTTCCAAAGAAGCATCTTTAAAATCTCGCGTAATCTGCTTCCGTTCATTTACCTCGTCTTTCTTGTAAATGATGGAATACTGTAGTTCTTTCTCGACTTCCGCTAATACCGTTTTTAAAGGAACATTTTTAAATTGCCGGGTAATCCGCTGTGCATTCATGGAGGTAGCCCCAGAAAGCATCAAGGCAGGATTAACGCCCTTCCTACATGTTTTCTATACATAAACCAATAAATTAAAGAATTAGATTTAATAATATATTAACAATTGCGCTATTGTTTTCTAATATAAATATCCCGGTCCCGCCGTTCATAACGGATCGGAATAATCTCGGATAGAGCGTGAAAGACATCTCCGACCGTCTCTTCATTGCGAAGTGATACGCGGAAAGCTATATCTTTTTCCAAGTCGTCTCCCAAATGAATCTGAACGTCATATTTACGGGATAGGCGGACTGCCAGCTCATTGAGCGTGATTTTATCATATTCAACTCTCCCTTCTGTCCAGGATTTATATTGAGAAGCCTGAACCTTCTGACGGGAAAAACTTCCGTTTTGTTTGTCAAGACTCAGCAATTCTCCCGGTGCAACCGGAATATGCCTCCCTTTATATAAAATATCGATAGAGCCTTCCAATAATGTCGTTTTAGCAGAAATATCTTCAGGGTAAGAAGATACATTAAACTTTGTTCCTTTCACCAATACACTATACTGATCCGTTTAACCACAAAAGGAGTTCCATCTGACTGTTTAGTCACTTCGAAATAAGCTTCACCAGTTAAAAAGACTTCCCTGTTTTTAGAATTGAAGTTACCGGCATACTGTAAGGAAGAACCGGCATTCAACCATACAACTGTTCCATCCGCCAGTATCAGCTTGCTTTTTTTCTCCATAGGCAGTTTCTAAAGCAAACCGGTTATCGGCAGTTTCCGTATTCCGATAAAGATAGAAACTATATGTTCCACTCAATAATAGAACACATGCAATTGCAGCAACAGCGATAAACCGCTGCAATTGCATGTGTTTAGTACTAAACACACCATTCAGCGATTGACGCACCTGCATCCGGCGTTGCAACTGTTTCCATTCATTCGAAACTTCAGGAATCAGTTTATAGGAAAGCATCCACTCCTCCTCCCATTGGCGGAACATTCTTTCATTAGAAGGTGCATCATTCACAAACCGGAAAAGAATCTCTTCTTCGGAGGGAGTAATGCGTCCTTCAAAATAACGTATTGCCAACTGGTGATTATAGATCTCCTGCTCTTTCATAATTTTTGCTTTCTATATGATGTAACAACCCAAATGAATTTTACCCAACCCCCTTCCTGAAAAAAATTCCCCAAAACAAAAGAAACAGGACTTCGTTCATTCGGAAAGCAGCCAAGCTAATATCGCGATATAGACATCCAACGGATATTTATCTTTAAAATGTGCGGAAAAGCGTGCTAAGGCTTTGGCTATATGTTTTTCCACTGCAGTAGTCGATATTTGGAGAGCATCTGCGATCTCCCGGTTTTCATTTTCTTAAAACGGCTCATCTCAAATACTTCACGGCAACGGGAAGGCAAATCACTCATAACAAGACTGATCTGTTGTTGCAATTCCTTATACAGAAGCGTATATTCCGGACTTAGGTTAAAGTCCCAATAATAAAGTTCTTCCTGCCCGACCACCCTATCCAAATGTTCCAGATTATGCTGCTCGACCAGTTGCAGATGCTTCAAATAATTCAGACAGGCATTCCTCACCATTGCGAAAAGAAGAGATGAAATGGAAACAGCTTCTATCAGATCACGTTTTTCCCAAAATCTCAAAAAACTCTCCTGTATGATATCCCTGACTGCTTCCTCATCCGTCACAAAACGAGCAGCATATCCCCGCAACCGAGGATAATAGCTATTGAACAGAAATTCGAATGCTTCGCCGTTTCCGTTCTTTATCTCCCGAAGAAGAGTCTTCTCGTCTGTGAAGTTTTTCATAATGATTATCTATTATGTTTCATCTCCTTATTCTTGCAATTATAGAAACCCTCTATATAGATATTCAAATCTTTGTCTATCTCAATGACGGCAAAACTATTATTTTCGGGAAGGCTTCCTTCTATCATTCCTTTCATTGTAAAATAGTGGATTCCATGCCGGAAACTATAGTTACCCGCGTGATGATGTCCTTGGATAACGGCTACGACCTTGCCGCTTTGCTCAAGTATCGAAACGATCTCTTCCGCATTGCCGATACAAAGTTCCTTACTAATACCCGAAAAAGTATCCAACAGTTCATGGATAAAGATCACGACAGGCAAATCGTCTTTCTTCAGTTCCTGCTGCAACCATTCTCTTTGGCCAACGGGGATAAACGCCTTGGTCCAATCGAAATTACCGGAATCATAATCAGAACCATCCTCGTTGCAGTTACCGTCGAGTACGATAAACTTAATCTGATTCCGTACGAAGGAATAATAAGGTTTTCCTTTCGCATTCCCGTAATTGGCCGTATGCGCGAGGAATTCAGGTTTTGAGATGCTATCCATATCATGATTGCCCAACACATGATAGACAGGGCCGTCGAATGTCTGGAACTTTGCTTCTATCTCATCTAAAAACGACAAAGTCTGCCCTCTTTCAGGAGTATCACCCATATCCTTCAAATCTCCAAGTTCAATCATGAAATCTAATTTCCGCCTATTAAAAACGTCTATTGCTTCCGATAATTTTGTGATGGATTGTTCATAATAGCGGGTTCCGTGTACATGCCGATGAGCAAACTGTATATCCGTTACCAAGCCGAAACGCAGTCTCTTTTCATTTTCCCGCGCCAACAAGCCCGGACAGGATAAAAGCAATGCCCCAGCGCATGATCTCTTAAAAAATAATCGTCTATTCATGGTTTATCAGATTGATCAGGGCAAATGTAAACAATATTCCCGGAGAATTGGATAAAACTGTTTACCTTTGCCTTATCAAATACGAATCTGCTATATGAAACTAAAAGTAATTATCCTGCTTATCAGTCTGTTATCCGGCTCTATCGAAGCCCAGACAATTCATTACAATGCTTTCTCACACAACGATTATGAACGTCCCCGTCCGCTATTCGATGCCCTTTCATTCCAATTCAATTGTGTGGAAGCGGATTTATGGCTAATCGACGGCGAACTGTATGTGTCCCACGATTCGGTCGCCCCCAACCCGGATATCACATTCGAGAAACTGTATCTCTTGCCATTAGTCGAACGGATCAAAAAGAACGGAGGCAAAGTATATCCGGACAGCGACCGCCCGTTTTACCTGATGGTCGATTGCAAGACAGACGGCGAAGCAATGTACCCCGTCTTGAAAAAGAAACTGAAACCATACGAATCTCTTTTCTGTCATGAAAAGGACGGGAAACTGCAAGAAAGTGCCGTGTTGTTCTACCTGTCAGGAAAAAAGTCCCCGCAAAGCTATTGCCGCCGAAACCAACCGTTTTATCTTTCTGGACGGTACGATAGAAGATTTAGGGAAGGGCATTCCGGCCGCCCAAATGCCTGTCATTAGCGATAATTATTCCAAATATATCGGCTGGAAAGGCCAGGGAGAGATTCCCGCTGAAAAGCTCGAAAAGGTGCGAGAATATATCCGGCAAACCCATGCGGAAGGCAAACTGTTCCGCTGGTGGGGCGCACCGGACACACCACTGTTCAAGAAACTTTTATTAAAGAAGGGGTGGATTTGATCGGGGCCGACGACTTAAAAGCGTTGAGTTTGATTTTACAGAATCCCTAAAAAATCTTTTTTCATCCCGAATAATTCTTTTTTAAATGTCTACTAATTCTGTAATCGGCGTCAGTGATTACAGAATTAGTAGGCACTCCGATGTTTTCTTATGCTATGTAGATAAGTAAACCAGGACTACTTATAAGACGAAATATTGAATAACTTCTTCATCTCACCCGTTTTCACCTTAGCCGTAAACAGGTCTTGCAAATCCTTAGCAGATAAGGAGTAAGAGGGAGCGAAAGCAGAGGATTCCATGTATTCCAAAATGCTACGGTAGAACTGCCGGGCTTCCGGTTTGTCCTGTACTGCTTTCAGATCAGACATGCAAACTAAGAGTTTGCCGTTCCCAACCTTGAATTCAAACAACAGACCCAACTTATGGTTGCGTTCAACATTGTCGATTACCTGCACGATCGGCCGGTAATCGTCGGACAGACGATCCAGAATCATAGGGTAGCTCTGCTTGATGATTGGGAACCATTGCCAGTTGGTGTGGAACTCGGTCGGGAAATCAGCCAATGCAGGGTGGCCGGGATCAGTCAAGATTCCCAATGTACCGGGAGAAACTGGGCGGTCCAAGTTTTCGCAGATAGTCCGGAACATACGGTAATTCCAATAATCCGTCTGGAAAAGTCCGCCTACCGTTTGATCCTTATGTTTGTCTTTCGAAGGGAACCAAAGGACTTTGCCCCCTCTGTCAGGTATTTCAGATGGGCATCTAAATCATCCGTCACACAAATGTCTTCAGATGGTACAACCTCTTTATCAGCCGCCGGATAAATCCAAAGGGAATAATCATTCCGGTAAGGAGTGCCGTCTATCGACAAGGCGAGCGTGACTTTTTCAGCCTTCCGGACAGAAGCGATAGCCGGTTTCAATGTGCCTACCTTTGCCAGCTCTCCTTGTTTGACCTGTAAAGGTAAAACACCCTTGTCCAAGACCTGTTGTTTGCTGTCGGTCAATACCCAAGACAATTGTTTGCCATTCAAATCACTTTCGGAATAATTAGCGATCTCTACCTCTCCGGTGAGCGCCTCATCGTTCGTCCAACAGAACTTCTCCGTGCAGAACAGAGGAACCACTTCCGAACAGAAATGCCGCCATTCTTCCGGCGCGATCAACCCTTTACTTTCCATAAAAGCATCCAAGATTCCGACATAAGCTGAGCCCTGTCCGGGATAATCCTGCAAATCGAGCAACTGGAAACCGCCCCATTCCGGCGTACGCAGGTTCATCTCGATATCCGCCCGGTACAACAGGGCCGACCATTTACCGGAAGCCATCATAAAGTCATGCGCCTGGTCGATCATACCGGCCTCTTCCAAGCGTTTTCTTGAAGATTTCGAAATTGCGAGGCTTCAATACACCCGTATATTTCTTGATCTCTTCATAATTCGGATATACCTGGAACTGCCCCGTCTCGTGGCTGATAATCGGAACATCGCACAAAGCATTGGCAGACGAGAAATCCATCTCCGAATTCGGGTACGTGTGATTCAGATACCCGCCGTCATAAGCATCAGCAAATGAGAAAGAGGCACGGGCATGGGTGTTGAACTGCTTGTCGTCTTCACGCCCGACACGGCAAGTCGTGAAATAATCTTCATCCGCCTGCTTTCCTTTAAAGCCTAAATAATTATTCGAACCGGAAGCATAGATATGGCGGTTATCCTCCTTTTTGAAGGTCTGGATCAGCATGGCAAGCCCTTCCTCGCCGGACATCTCATTTCCTAATCCGAACATCACAAAAGAGGCATGATTACTATAGGCCCGATGCAGGTTTCGCCCTTCTTTTAACAGATAATCGCATAATTCGGTATCATCGATATCGATATTTCCCCAAATAGGAAGTTCCGGTTGCAGGTAAATGCCTTCGATGTCGGCTGCCTCAAAACAGGCTTCGGGAGGACACCAGGAGTGGAAACGATAATGGTTGATACCGTACTGTTTCGCTACCTGGAAATAGTGCCGCCAAGTCTTCACATCCATTGCGGTATGGGCAATCAGAGGGAAGACACAGGCGTCATGTTTTCCGCGCAGGAACGTAGTCTTGCCATTCATGGTGAACTGCCGTCCTTTTGTTTTGAAATCGCGCAAGCCGAAAGTCGCCTGCTCCGTATCGACCGATTGATCTGTTTTTAGTGAGACAGAGAGACGGTATAGAGCCGGTGTAAATTCGCTCCAAAGCAAAGCCTTATCCCCCAGCGCAAGTTCGAGCTCCTGTTCCGGCTTCGTCCAGTCCACTTCAACTGTCTGTACCGGTGTTTTATGTTGTTTATCCGTATTCCAGGCTTCGGCATAAAAGGACAATATACCTTTTCCCACCCCTTTGTCCGGGTTACGAAGGTTTACTCTGGCAGTCACGACTTTTTTCGCGACATCCGGATAAAGCTGGATCTCATCGATCCCGCAAAGAGGTGCGCTTTCAGATAAAAATCACCGATAATTCCATTCCAGTTTGTCTGTGTGGAAGCAGAATAAGCATGTGAAGAGCCGTAGACCTTTTCTGGCACGGCCTGCTTGCCGTTATCGACTAAAATAGCAACGGTATGGGTTCCGGGAAACAGATAAGAGGACAGATCATATTGTTGAGCCGTAGAGATATCGTTATTTGCCCCAACTTCTTTTCCATCGATCCAGATCGTCGTAGGCTTCGTGCGTTCCATCACTAAGCGGACGGATGTTCCGTCCCATTCTTCCGGTATACGGATCTGCTTCGTGTACAGTGCTTTCCTTCAAACACATATTCCCTGGAAAGGCCTGTAGTCAGTGTCATATCCGTATTGTAAGTTCCCATTTTCCCCATATCGGTAGTACCGGGCAGGAAAAGAGAATCCGTACAAGACTTTGTCAACCAATCAGGAGCAATCCCCGTACCGGCAGTATCCAGTTGCAATCCCCAATTACCCTCCAAGGAAATGCGACTCCGGGTATCAGGAGGCAGTTGTTGGGTACAAGCGGAATAAAATCCGGCGGTTAACAACAAGGCAACAAGTTTAATCGAATTTTTCATCTTCTTCAAGTTTCTATTTATATGCTTCAGCTGTTTTCGTTTCACCCGGTTTACAAACAATATCGAGATAACTGAACGGATTACCCAGTTCATCGTTCGTATGCTTGGCATCCATCCCGCTAATCATGGCGACATTACCCGGAAACATGGCTCTCCAAATCAATTCTTTCCCGGACTTGTTCGCGAAGGTACTACTTCCGGCAGATTGATGCAAGATAGATATTTTTCCTGAGAATACAGGAATATTTTCTATCGAAATCCAACGGGTAGCATCCGTAAAGCGCGGAAGGGTGGTAATACGGTTTGCCGTGACATCGGCATCTACGCCGGCAAGTCCACACACAATTCCTTCGATCACACCGCTGGCTACTTCGGGATAATCCCGACGTTCATTCGCATAAAGCTCCTTTAGATAATGATAGCCCATATCCTGCCTGCCGTATTTATAAAAGATCTTCGGATAGTAAGACATGCTTTCCACGTTTGTCTCTTTCTCCGACAGGATCGCCAATAAACGATTGATACGTTCCGGCTTGTCTACGATACCGAACCAAAGAGGAAAAACATTACATCCGCCTTCTTTCAGGTTTTCATTCTCCAACTTATAGGCATAATAGTTTTGAGTCTCTTCATTCCACCAACCGGTATTATATAGGCGGGCATACTCTTCCGCCTTCGACTCATAGTGGAGGGCGGCCTCTTCATTTCCTCCCAGCCGTTGAATCTGTGCATACGATTTCAATCCTCGGTAGATCGTAGCGATCAAATCGCCGGTTACCGTCAGCCCACGAACCGATTCCTCATAAGAAGGGAGCCCACGGAAGGTTTTGAACTTCGGATCGACACGTGCATCGTCTTCGTGCATCACCCCCGGACGTTCCATGATCTTATCCGCCTGCAACTGCCATCTGTCGATATATTCATTGGCCGATAAACGGAAGAACTCTTCAAAACGAGGATCATTGATGTAGACTTCATCTCCTGTCCAGAGGTACAAACGGTAACAAGCGTTCATCACATCGAAGTTCGCATTCAGGTTATACCAGAAATCCTGATCCGAGACATAATCAGCCGAAGCCGGCAGGTTATTCCTGTCTATCTCCCAATAGCTGCAATAGTCCTTCGACTCGGAAATATTCTCGACAAACTTACCCATCATATTCACATTTTGCCTGCCATGCCGTTCAGCTCCTCGCCTATACATTGATGAGAGACATCCCGCATGCAGAAAGCCTGGCGATTCGGCAAAGCCGCTTCATACCAAGGTCCGACCGGATCGGAATCCTCCCCGACATACCAATTCGAATTACTTACGGCCCAATCGAAGATCTTCACCAGGGCCGTATCATCGGATGCCACACAAAATGAGGTACGCGCAGCATCCGCTATATCAGGATACATCTCCCTGCCCTGGCTGGCCGCAAGCACAACTTAAAACAAGGATAAGAGATAAATATGATAATTTCATTTTTATACGATCATTATGTTATTACAAAAAAAGCGCATCAGAATATCCTCGGATAGTCCTGACGCGCTTTCTCCCTATAATTCAGAACCGGTTATTATTTCCAACCTTCGTTTTGGGTGATACGACCTGGGTTCAAGTCGATCTCTGCTTGCGGAATCGGCCACCAGAAATCTTTTGCCGTATAAGCATCTCGCTCCGCTGGAATCAAAACGGTATGTTTAGGCGTCCCGCTCGAAAAGTCGCGATATTCGATACCTTCGATCGGCTTGTTCATCACATCCAACAAAATGTTCCAGCGACGGATATCGGCAAAACGAAGGCCTTCCTGCGCAAGTTCCACACGTCTTTCGTTGCGAACCAGATCCCGGAGACTACCGTTATAACGTTCGGCTACCATCTTGTCAATATCATTCGTATTACCAGCACGGTCACGAATCACTTTTATCAGGGACTTGGCTTCGTCCGTACTTCCTCCGGTTTCCACCAACGCTTCCGCCCTCAACAGATAAGCTTCCGCATAACGGAAAATTATAAACGAGTTGTAAGTTGTCCATGTTTCTTCTTCCTGACAATATTTTTCCAAGACAGGCCGGTAGGCGTCTTGTTCCATTCGCCACCGCCGCCTTCTGCCAAGACATCACCTACGCTGACTTCCTTGTCTTGCAAAGCCCCGTAATCCTTGTTAGGATCAAAATAAGTTTTACCATCTTTTTCAACCACATTGTTCGGAATCGTATTAAAATACTTGCCACGCATTTCCATACCCGGAGCATAGATAGTCTGGTAAAAACGGGGATCTTTATTCAGATACGGCATAGTTTCATTTCTCTCGCCCACATATTCAAATGCATCAGCTAATGCCTTCACCGGAGTTGTCACGCAATAACCACCGATAGACTGATTATACCAATTACCCCAACTGTTCGTCGCATCCAATGAATAGCGTCTTACCAGGATCACTTCATCCAAGTCTTCACAACCAGTTACAAACAACTTGTCAAAATCGGCCAGCTGCGGAGCAGATGCAACCAATTGGGCCGTTTCATCCAACGTAATCTGGAAATAAGATTTATCATTCAGATAACCGGCCGCATAAGCAGCAGCACGTGCACGAAGCAAGCGGGCAGCCGGTTTTCCGATCTTCGATTTATTGCTTGGCTTGTCCGGTAATCCGGCAATTGCCTTGTCCAGGTCATCCAGGATAAAATCGAACACTTCCTTCGGGTCCTGTACTTGCTTAACGTTTTCACTTTCCGCTACTGTAGCCGGATTCTCGGTATAAAACATGATATGTCCGAAGATAGAAACCAAATCCAGATAAAAATAGGCACGCAATGTACGAGCTTCACCCAAAACCTGGTTCCGGTTAGCATCGCTTTCCCCCGCCCGGCCATTGGTACTTATCAATATTGTTGATTACGTTATTCGCACGCTGGACGGAAATATATCCCTTATCCCATTTGTCAGCCGGGAAAGAAGAGGCTGTACTCCCGATGCCTCGCCCCAAGTCATATCCTCTATTCCAACTATGCGTAACCAAACCATTATCTGTCACGCCATCCATCCACAAATCATAACTTTCGACGTTCAGTCTCTCATACAAGGCGGTCAACGCCTTTTCATAGTCTTCTGCCGACTTGAAATAACCGTCCGCCGTAATAATACCTTCCGGTTCCAGATCAATATTACTGTTACAACCGCCTGCCATACAAAGGGTAAAAGCCAACGCCCCATACAGCAACGATTTCTTATATATTTTCATAATGCTCTATTTATTAGTTTAGATTAAAAGATAATGTTTACACCGAAGTTTACGATTTTCAACGGAGGAAAATCATTGATTCTATCACTTTTTCCTTCTGGGTCCAGACCTTGATACAAACTACTGAATGTAAGCAGGTTCGAGCCAGAAACATACAATCTCAGCTTTGTGATTCTCAGCTTGTCCCTGATATCCTTTGAGAAGGTATAGCCCAACTGGGCGTTTTTCAGACGTAGATAATTTGTCTTTTTCAGGAAGAACGAGTTGTAGGTAGATGCATTCCGGTTATTGGCTGCTTCCAAACGAGGCATTTCGGCATTTCCATTCTGGTTCTCTTCCGTCCATCTGTCGCGGAAATGTACACCGGTGAAGGCCTCATAGCTTGGTCCTTCGATCCATTCCCCATACATCATACGATTCGCGCCACTTGATCCCTGGAACAGCAAACTCAAATCGAAACCTTTATATTCGCCGCTGATATTCCATCCATATGTGAACTTAGGGATATTGGAAGCAAATATCTGACGGTCGTCCGGTCGATCGTTCCATCGTTATTCGTATCGACCAGTTTCACATCGCCAGCATGAAGATCAGACATACCACGCGGGTCCGATTTATATTTGGCACGGTATTCTTCCAATTCCTGTTCGTTCGCGATCAAACCGTCTGCCTGATAGATGTAGAAAGCATTCAAAGGCGAACCGATCGTTTGAATATTATAACCGCTGATATTCTTGTCATCACCACCGCGGTCGATCCATTCGTTCTTGTTATAAGCCAAGTTGAAAGAAGTGTTGAATGTAAACTCTCCGAATGTTTTACGGAAACCGACCATAGCTTCTACACCTGAGTTACGAACCACTCCGGCATTTTGTTCAGGAGCATCCAGACCAATGAAATGAGGGATACCCAGTGCTAACAAAATATCTTTCGTATCTTTTGAGTACCAGTCCAATTCACCATAGATCGTGTTATTTAGGAAACCAAAGTCCAAACCGATATTAGTCTGTTCCACTGTTTCCCAAGTCACATCCGGATTCGCCATCTTCTTCTGGTAAACAGCAGAAACAAGGCTACCGTTCATGACCACATTCGAGGTGTTATACTGAGGCAGATACATGAAGGCATCGATACGCTCGTTACCGGTCTGCCCCCAGGAGGCTCTCAGTTTCAGATTATCCACAAATCCCAGATTTTTCATAAACCCTTCTTCCGAAATACGCCATGCAGCAGAGAAAGACGGGAAAACACCCCACTTATGGCCTTTAGCAAAACGGGAAGAACCATCGGTACGGATATTCGCTTCAAATAAATACTTATCCTTAAATCCGTAGTTTACACGTCCGAAGAAAGAGTTGATACCCCACTTGGTCGGATATCCTTCCGCAAACTGACTACCGGCCGAACCTAAAGAAACGTCCGGTAAAGCATCAGAGATCAAATCTTTACGCTGAGCCATTGAATAATAGTTGCGGTAAGAGATTTGCTCCATACCGTAGAGCAACGCCAAATCATGGTCGTCGCCGAAACGCTTTTTGTAATTGGCCAGGAAACGAAGTGTCATCTGGTAACTGTTGTTACGTGAATCTTTTACACTATTCGGATTATTACGTTGTGTAACCAGTTCACCAGTTTCGTTGTAATATTTATAATTCTTATAATGGATCTTTCTTCTGTCCCATGAACCGTTCAAAGAAGCCATACCCGTAAACACCAAATCCTTGATCGGTTCGAAATCGGCTTTTACCTGTCCATAAACCACATCCATATTATAACGGTCTTCCCCTACGACATCCAAATCCATAAGAGATGGCATTTCTATTCTGTTTATCCAAACGGTAATCGCCATTTTCATATCTGACCGGCGATGTGGGCTGCATGCTCCATACATCATACTGCACGCTACCTAAAGATTCCGGCCATAGGCGGTCAACGTGACGATATGTTACGTCACTACTCACCTTCAACATTTTGCCAATGTTCAAATCTGTATTTACACGATAACTATAACGCTGATATTCCGTATTTTTAACCAAACCAGGCTGATCTAGATAGTCAAACGAAACCAAATAACGTCCGACTTCACTACCACCCGTCAGGTTTAATGTATGCTGTGTGATATAAGTAGGTTTATACACCTCATTCGCCCAGTTCAGATAAGAATGGTTATACGGATCATCGCCTCTTTCCGTTGCCAGAATATCATCTTCCGAATATTTGATCGAACCACCGGAATTGACTAATGCTTCATTAACCATCGTCATATATTCGCGTGCGGAAACCTGCTCGGCTCTCACCGCCCGGTCTTGGAAACCGATAGTACCGTCATACGATAATTTCACTTTACCTTCCTTACCGCGTTTGGTCGTTACTAGAATTACACCGTGAGCAGCACGTGAACCGTAGATAGAAGCAGATGCGGCATCTTTCAAAACAGAAATATTCTCGATTTCGGAAGAAGGAATCTGGCTCAAAGACATTTCGATACCGTCCACCAATACCAGCGGATTGGTATTGCCAGTCGTACCGACACCACGCAAGTAGATTTCAGGATCGTCACTACCTGGAGCACCACCACGGTCGACTACTGTGATACCGGGACTCAAACCCTGCAAAGCTTTTGTAGCATTTACCACTGTCATTTTATTGATTTCATCACCTTCCAGCTTTGTAACGGCACCAGTAGTCGTCACTTTACGCTGAACACCGTAACCGACAACAACAACTTCGCTCAATGCTTGGGTATCTTCAACCAACTGGATAGCCAATGTCGACTGGTTACCTACCTTTACTTCCTGCGTATTATAACCGATATAGGATACCTGTACAACCGCACCCGGAGCGACTTCCAGTGTAAACTTGCCATCGATATCGGTGATAATACCGTTTGTAGTTCCTTTTTCAATGACATTGGCGCCAATAATAGGTTCACCCAGATCGTCCGTAACGACACCCGTAATCGTTTTCTTCTGCTGAGCAATAACCGGAGCAGATGTTTCCTTTGCCTTATAACTCGACAGAACAATATAAGAACCTTTTTTGGGAATAATTCAGTCCCCTAACTGGGTAGAGAGGTTATCAAAACTTCCTTGATGGACTTACCGACCATATTAACGGATATCCTTTTATTTACATTTACACCAGCATCATAAATGAAAAAGATAATCCGTCTGTTTTTTTCAATAGTATTCAAATAATCTTTCACTGAAAGATTATCACCCTGCAGGGTGATAATCTTTCACTGAAAGATTATCACCTGCAGGGTGATCTTTTGCGATATCGCATTCTCTGCATGCAAGCAGAAAATGGCTGCAAATAATAACATATAGGTTATTCTCATAATCCTAAATAAATGTTTATGTCGTGATTTTAATAAGAGACAAAACCCCGACAAAGGTATTTTATTCATAACTTTGTGATATTTAAAGATTAATACTTGTGTTAGACATGTGTTAGTTGTAAGGCGGTGAATTTCGCACATTCATCGCCTTTTACATTGTTTTTCGTGTTCCACTTCATTCCATAGGCATTTTCGTTTTTAATTTAAGGTTACACATTTACTTTATATAGATAATCGTATTATCGTCGCTGCGGGAAAAAGTAAAACGCGTACTGCGTTGCAACACCTGCAAAATGAAATCCACCGTCGAAACACGACATTTACCACTACATTTTATAGTCATGCAGACTTTTGTTTTTGGATTACAATACGGATATCATACGTCTTCTCAAAGCGTTTCATCAAATCGGCAAAACGGATATCCTCAAAGCAAATCAATCCCTCTTTCCAACGATAATCATCCAAGTTACGGATCGATTCCACCACCATTTTACCTCCCGTCCATTCCGCTTTCTGCATCGGAGCAAGCCGGATGGAAGGACCAGGCTCCATTTTATTTGTTAACTCAATGGAACCTTCCAGCAAGGGCAGCTAAGAAAGATTTAAATCCGACTCCTCATTCCCCAGACATTAAACTCAAATCCCAAAACTTTTTTTATATCCACATTTCTTTGTCTGTACGACAAATGGATGTTCACATCTTTAGATACATCAAAATAGGAACTTCACCTTTCAACTTTGACACACGGCGAGATACTCCTCACTAAAAGAGGCCCGGATACAGTCATTTCACTACAAGCATTCAGCCAGACATTCGTCCCGTCGGACAGGGTTGAGGTTCGCCTGCTGCCCCGGAGGAACGACGATCTTGTTCATCTCCAATACAGGAGCCGATTTTCCCACATTATTAGATATGTATAGGGCAGACACTAGCAATACG
>VOFB01004362.1_pt1 | contig 15786 bp, 31 predicted proteins | sample 5384141 | NCBI WGS metagenome assembly VOFB01 (sample SAMN12384721, study PRJNA508395) | human gut metagenome | isolation source: healthy gut A | host: Homo sapiens | reverse complement strand
CTCAATGCGTAATGCTCTTTTCAAGTGGTTTTTGAGAAATCCCTAATGCATCTTTTCAGGCGATCCGGTTTCTGTCTATAATTTATATATTTTTTTTACATGTTCTACTGAAATTGCGATGTTATCCATGCAGTTACCTTTCTATAACACATCTGCAAAATGTGGCTTTAATTTTTTGAATATTTTTGTCCCGATTATGAATAATACAATTGTAAGTATCCAATAATAAATTGTCATGCCTGGTTGTTCCCAAAATCCAGCCTTATTGATCAAAGAATCCCTATATCCTGCCACAATATAATACATTGGATTTAACTTTAAAATTGTAATCAGAATCGGATTCAATTCCATCCCATCAATATTCCACATAATTGGTGTCATCCAGACGCCTATCTGCAAAAAATAATGTTAATGATCTGTCCAAGATCTTTGAAAAAATACTACTATTGCAGATGTTGCATATATCAGTCTAATAAAAGAATCATCATCGCAAAGGTATAATATAACATTTGCAATGTATACAAATCGGATAATACCCATAACACGCATATAAAACAATTGTAAATACAATAAAAACAAATGCACAAACAAAGCCGATATCAATTTAATAATTGGTAAGATATCAATCTGGAATACTACCTTTTTTACCAGATAGCTATACTCCATCAGCGCATTTGTTCCGCCGCTCAGTACCTCCTGAAAGAAAAACCATGGTACAAGTCCTGCTATCAGCCACAAAACAAAAGGTGCTGTAATTCCCGATCTGAGATTAATGCCACTTGCATGCATTCCCTTTTCAAATACAAACCAATATACCAATACTGTTACAATCGGCTGGACAAAAGCCCAGATAATTCCCAGATAGGATCCTGCAAATCTGGTTTTAAAATCATTCTTTGACAAGTCCCATATTAATTTTCGATTACTTATTATTTCTTTCAGCATATTGGCTTGTTTTATTTCCGTTGGCATGCTTTTCCTCTAACTTTCATTCTCTTAAGCTATAACTTATTTACGGTTTTTGACATATTCTGAGATTCCACCCATACTTTATCCTTATCAGATAATGTCAGATCTGCTTCTGTCATTCCTTCCGGCATCGGCCATTCCACACCGATTTCCGGATCTTTCCACAACAGTCCGCCCTCATCATTTGGATGATAAAAATCTGTTACCTTATAACAGAATTCTGCATAATCGGACAATACGATAAATCCATGGGCAAAGTCCCTTTGGAATAAAGAACTGTTTCTTATTCTCTGCAGATAAAGTTACACCAAACCATTTTCCATATGTTTCAGAACCCGGGCGCAGATCCACTGCAACGTCATACACCTCCCCGTTTACCACACGCACCAGTTTGTCCTGGGGATAATTAATCTGAAAATGCAGTCCTCTTAAAACTCCTTTTTTGGATGCAGACTGGTTATCCTGTACGAACTGTACGTCGATCCCTGCCTCTTTAAAGTCGTTGTAATTGTATGTCTCCATGAAATAACCTCTGGAATCTCCAAATACGGTTGGCTCAATTACTTTTAATCCTGCAATTCCATTGCAATTGTCTGTTACTTTTATTTTTCCCATTTTTTATACTTCCTTTTCAATCTTTTCATTTTTTATCCATAGATGAAAATAAAGACTTTATAATCCCTCCGCAATTTCCATCAGATATTTTCCATAGTCTGTTTTCAACAAAGGTTGTGCAAGTTTCACAAGCTGCTCTTTGTCAATGAATCCACGCTTGTAAGCAATTTCCTCAATACAGGAGATATATAAGCCCTGACGTTTCTGGATCGCAGACACAAAATCTGCAGCGGCAAGCAGCATGTCGTGGTTTCCGGTATCTAACCATGCGAATCCTCTTCCCAATGTTTCAACATTTAAAGTTCCACGGTTCAGATACTCATTATTTACGCTTGTGATCTCTATCTCACCCCTTGCGGATGGTTTTTACATTCTTAGGCGATTTCTACAACATCATTATCATAGAAATACAGGCCCGGTACTGCATAGTTTGACTTCGGATGTTCCGGTTTTTCTTCAATAGAAAGAGCTTTGCCGTTCTCATCAAATTCTACAACACCATATTCTCTAGGATCTCTTACATAATAACCAAAAATGGTTGCACCGGCTTCATTTTCTGTACGCTCAGCGGCGCTCCGAAGAACTTTTGAGAAACTCTGTCCGTAAAAATATTGTCTCCTAATACCAATGCCACTGCATCTTTTCCAATAAATTTTCGCCGATAATAAATGCATCTGCCAGTCCTCTCGGCTGTTCCTGTACTGCATATTCAAATCTCATTCCAAGCTGTGATCCATCCCCTAATAACTCCTCAAACACCGGCAGATCCCTTGGTGTAGAAATAATCAGTACTTCTCTGATTCCAGCAAGCATTAAAGTTGATAAAGGATAGTAAATCATTGGTTTATCATAAACCGGCATGATCTGCTTTGAAATTGCTTTTGTCAATGGGTATAAACGTGTTCCGGATCCTCCGGCTAAAATAATTCCTTTCATTTTTCATCCTCCTAAAAATTCATTTTATCACTTTTTGGTAAAACGCAAACAAGCAGTATCATCCGACCTACGGACGGTACTGCTATTTGTGCTATTATTATTTTCCCTGATACATATCTTCATAATATTTCTGATAATCACCACTGGTAACATTGTTCATCCAGTCTTCATGTTCTAAATACCAGGCGATGGTCTTCTTAATTCCATCCTTGAACATCGTCTCCGGTTCCCAGCCTATCTCAGCTTTTATCTTGTCAGGTGCGATTGCATATCTGCGATCGTGTCCCTTTGCGATCCTCTACATATGTGATCAAATCTTTGCTTACATTTGCTTTTCTTGGATCAGTATCAGGAAGAATTTCCTGTAGAGTCTCAATGATAATATTGATAATCTCAATATTACGCTTTTTCATTATGTCCGCCAATATTGTAAGACTCACCAAGCTTTCCATGTTCCTGAACCATGTCAATTCCCTTTGCATGATCATCTACATATAACCAGTCACGAATATTCAATCCATCTCCGTACACCGGTAATTTCTTTCCGTGCAAAGCATTGTTAATAATTAATGGAATCAACTTCTCCGGGAACTGATATGGTCCATAATTATTAGATGTATTCGTCACATTAGCTGGAAAATGATACGTATCAATATAAGCCTTCACTAACATATCAGAAGACGCTTTACTAGCAGAATATGGACTGTGTGGCTGATATGGAGTTGTCTCATAAAAATAGCTTTTCCATCATCAGGAAGTGAACCATATACTTCATCTGTCGATACATGAAGGAACTTTTTACCAGTTTTAAAACTGCCATCCGGCGCTCCATGCTTTTTTTGCACAATTAAGCATAACTGCTGTTCCAAGAACATTTGTCTTGACAAAACTTCCGATTTTTAATACTTCTGTCAACATGACTTTCTGCCGCGAAATGCACAACACGGTCAATATCATTTTCTTCAAAAATCTTCATGATAGCATCCTTGTCCGTGATGTCCGCTTTAATGAAAGTGTAATTATCTCTATTTTCAATATCTTTTAAATTCTCCAGATTACCTGCATATGTCAATGCATCTACATTGATAATTCTGATTTCATTATCATATTTGCGAAACATATAATGAATGTAGTTCGATCCAATAAATCCAGCTCCTCCAGTTACCAAATAAGTTCTCATTCCGAGATCCTCCTATCATCACAATTATTTGTCATTTTACCATATTTTATATACTAAGACAAGTTTTACACATCTTAGGATTTTATTAACTATTTCAGCTCTGCCATATAAACATCCAATGCGTCTTTCCAGTCAGCCATCTGATAACCATCCGCTAATCTCATCATATAATTATCCAGAATAGAATATGCCGGACGGTCAGCCGCTGCCGGATTCATCTGTTTATACTGTTTACTTGTTACATGATTTACCTTTGTGCTTTTTCCTGCTCTTTTGAAAATTTCCTCTGTAAAGTCCGCCCAGTTTGTATCTCCCTCGCAGGTAGCATGATACAGACCATAATTTTCCGTTCCCTCAAAATGATGGATTGCCTTTGCAAGCTCTACTGCACTTGTTGGCGATCCAAGCTGATCGCAGACAACACTCACTTCATCATGAGTCTCCGAAAGGTTCAGCATAGTTTTTACAAAGTTTTTTCCATCTCCATATAACCAGGCTGTACGAAAAATAAAGAAATGGTTTGAAAACTGTTGAACAAACTTCTCTCCCTCGAGCTTTGTTTTACCATAAGCACTCACCGGATTCGGTGCATCAAATTCAGTATATGGTTTTGTACCATTTCCCTCAAAAACATAATCTGTTGAAACATGAATCATCTTTGCGCCAACTGCCTCTGCTGCAATGCTTAAGTTTCTTGGACCCAAAGCATTGATACGATAGGCTGCGTCCCACTGCTTCTCACATGCATCAACATTTGTATGGGCCGCACAGTTAATGATCACTTCCGGCTGTTCTGCACGTACAAGTGATAATACCTGCTCAATTTTTGTAATGTCAAGTGCTGTCACACCTTCCCCTTCCACTACATCTGTATTAATAAATGTCACATCACTTCCTGCGTATTCCTTATTGATCGCACGACCAAGCTGTCCATTACATCCTGTTACCAAAATCTTTTTTACTCATTCTCTTCATTCCCTCTTTCTTTTTATAAAATTTTCCATCTTTTATCACACTTCAGTTTTCTTCTTCCTGTCCTTTACGACACAGGATGTTATTATTAAAAATACTATAAATACTACTCCAAACGAAAGGGTACAACTCAGTGCCGCTCCAAGCATTCCAAGACTGTTTACGAAACCCGATCCCAGAAATACTGCAAATATAAGTCCGGCTCCATATCCCAGCAATAAAAAAATCTGTTTTCCCGTAACTGTTACCACATAATAGAGACAATATACATAGGCATTCAGTCCTCCGCATATCATAATGATCACCAATTCCATTCGATATGCCCTCAGATCAACTCCATACACAAGAGATAATATTGGTATTCCCAAAAGATAAGCACCCACACATGCTTTTTGCAATCGTAAGTGCACCAATTAAAATCATCATTTTTTTCACAATGTCTGTAAACTCTTTTATATTTTCCCCCTCCCAATCTCTGGCAAGATCTGTAAGAAGTGGCCGGAATACAAAAAAGGCTTAATAAATTAATCACAAATGCAGGCATAAATAAAATATTATAGCTGTTCTGAACCGTCTCATCATAATATGTGTTAATCGCATATTTGGGTGCATTGTTCAGATAATTCATAATAAAAGATGACACAAACAATGGCCAGCATGCATTATAAATACCTAAAATCCCTTTCCATTCCAGATGCACCGGCGTTGGTTCAAAGTATTTTTTCATATGTAAATCATAAAACAGCATAATAACCAGTGACGTTAATGTAAGTGTCATAGCCGCATATAACAGGTTGTCTGTTAACCATAATATAATTGTGAATGTAATCGTTGAAATTCCGCTCCGCATTAACATCTCTTTTCCGGAAATATCAATGCGTTCTCTCTGTTGGAATAGTCCACTATATACATCTGCCACAGCCTCTACCATTCGATACCCCAGAATCCAAAACACGGTAAGTGCTTCTACTCCAGTATAACCATTCACAACAATATAGCCTATCATGCAGATCAGCATAATAATACAATTTAACATTCTGCTGGTAAAATATTGATTAAATGTAAATTTATTTTTTATATCCGTCGACTGAACTGGTCTGATTTCAAATCCACCGACAGAAAACAAAAGCTGCGCTGTAGAATACGCCAATGCAAAAAATCCACCTCTGCTCTCTCCGCTAATCCGGTTAACGATAATCAACAGAAGCATAGAGGAAAGTGAATTGCAAAGACTTCCAGCCATATTCCACATAAATTTCTTCTTTGCTGTTGTTTCCTTCATTTATTTCTGTTCCCTTTTTTCTTTCTCATCAATTGCAATCTTCTGTACTAATTCTTTTTACTTTATTGTCCAGTTTAGAAATGTCCATAGTAAGTTGAAAACATTTGACAAGTAATATAAATATAATCAAAAGAAATATGAAATTAGTTGTGGAATATACGCCTACCAACTCTGACATCCAATCTGCAATCTGTGGAAAAATACTAAACAAAACGAGCATTATCGCAAACAATGTCCAAAAAATAGAATACTCTATCTGTAATTTTTCCTGTTTTACTTTTTTGCACATATAAAGCAATGTAAAACAGATACGATAATCAATGTAATTCGAAATGCTATCGACATTCTTTTCTCCTTTATCCTGTCTATTTTGTAAAACTCCACTTTCTTTTATTGCGAAAGTTCTGTATTAATAATATAGAGATCAACATTCTGGCCATATATTTTGCAGCATTGACGGCATTAAGATAACTTTTGTCCGGCAATTCTTTCATCCATCTTTGCCTGTATTTCTGCCACTTTTTGCTCCCATTTTAATCAAATACGATACGGTATCCGGTTCCGGTCCAAAATTTATGTTGTTTGCCAATACTTCTATTAATTTTTTATTATACATACGCATTCCAGATGTCGGATCCATGATTTTTGCACCTGAAGTAAGTCTGATCGCTGTGGTGATCAATCTGCTTCCAATCATCCTTGCTGTAGTCGGTTTCTTTTCTTCAACAAATCTGATGCGATCACAATATCATTTCCTTCTTCTATTTTCCAGGATCATTGCTTTGCAATATATTCCGGTCTGTGCTGTCCATCTGCATCAAACTGTACTGCGCAATCATATCCCTTTTGATATGCATATTTCATACCAGTCTGAAATCCACCTGCAAGTCCTAAATTTACCGGAAGATCTATAATATTGTAATGATTTGAATGGCATATCTCAGATGTTTTATCCATTGATCCATCATTAATCACCACATAATCATACTCTGGATAATTTTCTGTCAAATGCTTCACCACACGTTCTATATTGTCTTGTTCGTTGTATGCCGGAATGATGATCAATACTTTCATTCTTTCTCCCCATTCATGTCTTTTGCAATCTGCATAACCTTTTCAGCAGTGGCATCCCACGTGAAATATTTTACTAATCTATCATAACTTTTACATTCTGCCTGTGTTCGGTATGCATCATCTTCTATTACTTTTTCCAAATTTTTCTGAATTGATTCAACTGTATTATCTCTCATGATAATTCCATACTGTTCATCTACAAGTAACTCTTTCGCTCCCCCCTGATAGGTTGTTATCACAAAACACTTACATGCCACAGCCTCCAGGACAGAAGTTGGAAAGCCTTCTGAATCCGATGGCAGGCAAAATATATCTGACGCATCCAAAATTTTAACAATATGTTCAAAATCAACTTGTCCGGTCAATATGATATACGGATCTGACATTTCTATCAATTCCTGATATAATATACCATCCCCTGCAATCATTAAATAAACTGGTGCCTGTCCGTTTTTGTCCTGCTTATATTTATCTTTTTTACCGCTGATACAAGCTGTTTAATCCTTTTTCCGGAATTAATCTGCCAGTAAAAGAAATTACTTTTGCTTCATTCGGAATCTCATATTCCTTCCGATAATCAATGTCAGACTCTTTTAGAATCCGCTGAAATTCTTCGATTTCTACTGCATTATATAGTGTTCCCTTTGATTTTATATGGAAATGCCCGCTCCACTCACAACAGGCTTCTGAAACACCATAATAATCATTACAATATTTTTCAACAAAAATGTAAGGAAATGTTCATACCATCCCCCCACTGTGTCAAACAACTTATTATTTACACTCAGGTGAGATGTTCCATGCTCTATTACAATGGATGGAATTCCCTTACTTTTTGCAAATTTTGTCCGTATAATGAATGCAAATAGAATCTCGTATTAATAATCACAAGATCATACTGATTCATCCTGATCAACTTTTTCTACTTTTTTAAACTCTTTATTTTTTTAAACACCGGATATCTTCCACCTAACAAATCGTAACATGGCAGACGATAGATCTGTATTCCTTCTTTGTATTTCATCTCCTGATAAATTACCCGTATTTGATGTTACTATAGTAACTTTGTTTCCAGCAAAGAATCAATTTTCTGCTCAAATACAAAGTATAACGTTCTACACCACCAACATGTGGATAGTATTGTGCAGAAAAATACAATAATCTTTTGACATTTTTTCACCTGTTCAATTTTGCTCTAATGTATTTTTGTTTTCATTATGAATAATAAACTTTTAATATATAACATTAAGATTCTTGATGTCAATCCAAATCCTAATATACGATATACCCTATGAACCATACGAACTGCCGGATTTATATCATAAGTTAACAGATATGCATATTTTTTCATTATCTCACGATCATTTTTAATTTGCTCATCCTGTTCTATCAAATATGCCTGTCCCATCCAGACTGCAAACGGATAAGCTAAATACGCATAAAAAACTTTCCGATATTCTTGATCCAAATATTTTTCTGCATATTGGGTATATTCTATTATAATATTTTTCAGATCATTCACCATATAATATTTCATCTTCTGACTTGTCTGAGCTGTTTCATGGCCTTTGCGGTACACATAAAATGGTTTATCATACCATTCAAACCGTTCTGCGCAAATCAGCATTCTGGCAATCCAGTCTGTATCTTCATTGCGGATTCCCTTTTAAAATACAGATCATGTTCCCGTATCAAAGAGGTTTTTACAAGTTTTGTCCAAACTGTAACGCTAAGCATTCCAGCTTTTATCAGATTTTCCACTGCCTCTTTTCTTTTCTTTCCCGATACAAGTGTGCGATCAAAAGAAGACGGATTTACAGTTCTATTTTTATCCTGCCAATACACCATGTTTGCGTGCATCACAACATCCGGTTCTGTCTCACTTATCACTTTTATGATATCACACAACGCATCTGGATCACTCAATAATCATCATTGTCCATAAATGTGATGTAATCACCACTGGCTTTCTCCAATCCGACGTTTCTTGCATCTGATGTTCCACCGTTCTGTTTGTGAATCGTAACAATTCTATCATCTTTTTTGGGCATATTCATCACATATCATCGGACTATCATCCGTAGATCCATCATCTACTAACAAAATTTCGAAATTGTGATACGTCTGCGCCAATATGCTTTCCACACATTGTTTCAAATATAAAGTTGAGTTGTATACCGGTATAATAATGCTTATTTTCATATCTTACTTAATATCTTTTTTTTTAATTTTTTTGAAAAAATATCCCTTACTCTCCCAATCCATCCTCAATCGCTTCCACGATCGCTTTTAAAGCCTCTTCCTCGTCTTCGCCCTCGCATATGAGTTCAATCTCATCTCCGGACTTGATACATGCGCCTAACACGCTTAAGACACTTTTTGCGTTTGCGATATTATCGCGGTAGCGGAACGTGATATGTGATTTAAACTGCATTGCATCCTTACATAAAATTCCCGCAGGTCTCAAATGCAGTCCTGTTGGATTTTTATTACTACTTTCTGACTAACCATGTTGTATTACCCTCAAATTCCAGTCCCCTGATTTTTTATCCGTATGCCGGTCTGAATCACCATGTTATAATCAGACCAGCATTTTGGTATTCTATAACATAATTTTTGTGATCAATTCCGCCAGTTTCCTTTGCTTCTTCATCGATCACTTTCTGATCTTTCCCCTCGATCATGACACGCACCAGCGGCTCTGTTCCGGATGGGCGGATGAGAACCCTTCCCTCGCCCTTGAATTTTTCTCAACATCTGCCACGGCATCTGCAATTTCCTGATATTCCATGAATTTTTCTTTTTTATGGTTTGGAACTTTTGCGTTGACAAGAGCCTGTGGGAGTACTTCCATAATCTCCGCAAGTTCTGACAATGGCTTTTCCGGTATTGACCATAACTTCTAATAAATGCAGGGCACTTAACAATCCGTCACCGGTTGTATTATCGTCTAAGAAGATCACGTGGCCGGACTGTTCTCCTCCGATGTTATAGCCATGTTCTCTCATATTTTCAAGAACATATCTGTCGCCAACTTTTGTCTTTTCCACATGGATGCCCTCTTTCTGTCCCCATAAGGGGTAAATCCAAGGTTTGTCATAACCGTAACTACAATGGTATCTTTCTTCAAAGTTCCTTTGGACTTCATGTAGTTGCCACAGATTGCCATGATCTGATCGCCGTCCACAACATTTCCATGCTCATCCACCGCAAGCATACGGTCTGCATCACCGTCAAACGCAAGACCAACTGCTTTGCCTTTTCATATACAACACGCGCTTTCAGCTCATCCATATGAGTGGAGCCACAATTGGAATTGATGTTGGTACCATCCGGATCGGTGTGGATTGCGATAAGATCTGCTCCAAGATCTGTCAGTGCTTTGACAGATGTATAATGGGATGCGCCTTCTGCGCAGTCTACAACAATTTTCATACCTTTAAGATCCACCGGAACACATTTTTCCATGAATTTCACGTATTCATCTCTCAGGTCAAAGCGGTAATCAATCTTTCCTACGCCAGAACCGATCGGAAGTACCACGTCTTTCATGTTATTTTTGATCAGAGCCTCAATCTCATCTTCCATCTCATCCGAAGCTTGTAGCCCTCTCCATTGAAGAACTTGATTCCGTTAAATTCCATCGGATTGTGTGATGCGGAGATGACTACTCCGGCATCTACTTTGAGTTTTCTGGTGAGATATGCGATCGCAGGTGTCGGCATCACTCCGACAAATATTGCATTTGCGCCAACCGAACAGATACCTGCCATTAATGCGCTCGCTAACATTCCTCCTGAAATTCTCGTATCACAGCCAACGATAATCGTTGCCTGATGTTCCTGCTCTTTCGTAAGCACATAAGCTCCCGCCTGACCTAACTTTGTTGCCAGTTCAATTGTCAGTTCCGAGCCCGCCACACCACGGACACCGTCTGTTCCAAACATTCTTGCCATGTTACTATTCCTCTCTTTGTTCCTTATTTTAAATTTTAGATATCTGTGAAAACTGGTTATCAGCTTCTTTTGACCGTTTCCTCATCTGTATTATCAGCAGAAGCTGATGTATCAGATGCGCTTTCAATGGTAACCGCTGCATAGGTATCCGCATAGCTGACCGTATCCTCATCCAGTTCAAATGTAATCAGTACATTATGTGCACCCAGCTTTAAATCTGTCAGATCGATACTGCCGGAAATCGTCTTTTCGTCCAGCGCATCGATCACACTGCTCCTTCCGGACACAGTCAGGCAATGTTGTCTTCCTCATACTGTACTTTTCATCTGCGTCAAGTCCGATCACCTGAAGATTCGTCACCGGGATCTGCAAAGTCTTTGTCTTCACTGCCTCCACAACAACCGTAACATCGATCTTTGAGTCCGAACTGATCACCAAAGCAGTACCTGAAGGAAGATATGTGGAAATGTCCACAGTCTTTTCAATATTTGAAGTTGCATCTGTAAGGTCTAACACTTCTTCCGGAATCGTGATCTTATTGATGGTATTTAAAAATAGCCGCCTCGCCTTTAATACGTACTTTCTGTGGTGTATAGGTGATATTCCCTGCCTGGTATCCATCTGCCGGAGTTCCGGTTGTCAGAATTCCAGTTCCACATCTTTCGTATTCAGGATCTGTGCACTGATATTGACTGTGCTCACACTCAGCGTAATCTTTGTCGTATCTACAACCTCTCCCTGTGCATCATAAAATACAGGTGTTACACGGTCTGTGATATCCGTTGACATGCCATCTACATTAATAGTCGCCACAACGGTATCGATCTGATTTACCACAGAAGCCGGACCGGATACTTTCATAACATTCGCATCTGTGATCTCAACATCACCAAGTGCGCATCCCGACGCAACCGTACCGGTTGTGTTTGTCTTGATCGGGAACTGCTTTGAAGCAGAATCCTCCAGTTCAAGATCCAGATACAGATCTTTGCTGGTAATATTAATACTGCTGCTGTTACGGTTACAGGTCACGACAACCGGCACACGGTAAGTCCCTGTTTTCTCATCATATTCAATTTTCTGTGCATCCGCCGTTGCTGTAAAGTTCGCATTGGTAAGTGTATTATGCACAGAGCGTTTTGCATACACGCTGAACGTGATCGTATTCTTTCCATCCAGATAATCTGCCCATTTTCCCATGGAGGTGATATAAGATTTATTTTCCAGTGAGACACTGGTTGTGTAAGGTTTTGAGGTGCTCGGATCATCGATATTCACGACTACGATCCATAAAACAACAGCAAACAAAACAGCAAGGATCTTAAGGCCAAAGTTATTCATTACTTTCTTTCCGAATTTTTGTAACATCTTTCAGCCTCCTTCTCCATGATTTCACTTTCGAAGTGTCCTGCTCACGTTTCTGAATGTAAGCCAGTTTATTTTTTAAGAATTCTGCATCTACATTCCGGTAAAGTTCACCGTCCAGTGCAATGGATACTTTTCCGGTCTCCTCCGATACTACGATTGTGAGTGAATCGCTCACCTCACTGATACCGACTGCCGCACGGTGTCTTGTTCCAAGGTCTTTGCTCAGGCTTAAGGAGTCCGTCAGTGGAAGATAGCAGGTGGCAGAAACAACTCTGTCTCCCCTCACAATGACTGCTCCATCATGCAGCGGTGTGTTTTTTTCAAAAATATTGATCAGAAGCTGGCTGGTCAGGATACCATCTACGGCAATCCCTGTCCTCTCATACTCCGAAAGAACAATTTCATCTTCCACTACGATGAGTGCTCCTGTTTTTTACTTTTCCCATCTCATAGCAGGCCTTCACCAGCTCTGTGATAGTCTTGTCGGAAAACTTTCCATTCTCCACTTTGTTGAAATCAAAATTAAAAAGATTTACCAAAATGTTCTTCCGTCCGAGATTCTCAAGCGCCTTGCGCATCTCCGGCTGGAAGATCACGACCACAGCGATCATTGCCACGTTAAACAGTTTGTCGGCGATCCAGACGATCGTATTCATTTCAAACAAAACTGCAAGCAAAACAAAGGCAAGGATCACAAGGATTCCACGGAGAAGCATCCACGCTCTCGTATCTTTGATCCAAACCAGCATATAATAGATCAGAACTGAAATGATAATGATCTCTATAATATCTGTGAGGGACATCTGAAGCGTCAGGTAAGACACCGCTTTTTCCCCCAAACGTCCGCAATATTACGCCTAAATTCTGCACCGGATTCACTTCCTTTTTAATCTAATAAATTTTCGTCTATGTCCATCTCTTCTGCAAATTTCTTCTTGTTCAAACGTTCCTTCTCGTTTTTGCCGTTAAAACGTTTGATCTGTTTATCCTTCTCTGTCACCAGAGACTTTGGAACTGCTTTTACATAATAATAGTAATCATCATCCTCGAACTGGAGTCGTTCCGTTCTGGAGTAATCCAGATTAAAAAAACAGAAACTGGATGATCATGGCGATCACACCGGAGATCACGCTTCCAATGATCACACCGGCAATTTTGTCTGAAATCCCAAGTAAAATGTATCCTGCTGTCAGTCCAATCGCTTCAAATAAAATACCGGATGCCCATGCAACCGTCCATGAATGCTCAATGTCAAGCTTTCTCACCACATAGACAATGAGTGTCGTAATGATAAAAATGCCAAGAACAAGGTACATCTCTTTATTTCCAATCAGCTGGTTCAATGCCACTACTACTTTTGATACCGAAGAATCCGTCTCTTCCGCTTGCATCGCTCAATGCGCTTGCATTCTCGCTCACTCCATGGATAAAGAAATAGATCACCGTACCGCAGGCAACAGACACTACAGAATACGCCTCACTCAGCAGACCGGAGCCAACCGGTACCGCATAAGGAATATGCAGCTTAAAGCAGACCGGTGTCAGAACCGCATTGATACCACTCTTTGGGGAAAAACGGAAATAAATAAAATAGATGATCGCAAACATGAGAAGTCCTACCAGACATACCTCAATGGATAATGCGTACAGATCCGCCAAAACGACCAACGCAGCAATTGCGATCAGTCCATTGACCGGAAGCATGGAACACACAAGTGCAAGAATGACTGCAACCGGAGTCTTGCTGACCAGTTTCATATATCCAATACTGTTGTTGATCATAAGGAATGTAAACAATGCAAGTACAAACCGGATCGCCGGTTTCACATATATTTCATTTTTTCCGTAAAAACGGATCAGTTTCTCTTTCAATTCTAATAAGGTTGTCATTTTAGCCTCCCGCCGTTTGTTTTACTCCTGATTTTCCTGCCCCCCGGCAGCGTTCAGTGATTATTCCCAGTCTTTATTCTCAGACATTTTCAGCTTGTCTTCCTCTCGTATAACTGATTCAGCTTCTTCAGATTGCCATAATACTTCTTTACCTCACGGCGTCCCTTTGTATATCTTCTATTATAAACAAAATACGTGATCGCCATGTAAGCAATCATAAACACAATATACTTTACCAGCACGGATGTCAGCAGTTCCTGAATATCCATTGCATTCAGATTCTCCATTAACTGGTTCATGGAATAAATGCCCCATGTCACAAGGATCAGCGCAAAGCCAATCGTTCCTGACACAAAAAGCTTCCAAGCATACGCGCACGAAACATAATCTTTTCTTGCATACTGTGTCATCGGCTTACATTCTTTTCCCTGATCGGTGTCAAATATCGCCATTTTTATCATATGATGTAAACGTTCTTCGTTAACCATGCAGATTTCCTTCCTGTCTGTCACACAATGTATCTACTATAAAATAAACCCATCTCATTTTCTGAAAAAGTACATTCTTCACGCAATTATGCATTCTTATTCATCATTATAACACAGTAGGCGGTATTTTCAAACAAAAAAAAAAGCAGATGCGACCTTTCTACGTTTCTATCTATATAAATAACGTAGCTATGCGCCCTGCTTTTTTATAAATTCTGTCCTTATTTTCAGATATGTGACATTCTGTTCCCGGTTCTATCTCAGGAATCTCATCTTATCCCCTTCATCACGCTCTCCGCCCGATCTCTGCTGCATTGGACGTGGTCTGTTCAAAGCACTCCGCAGATTATTTGCCATAGCAGCTTTACACTTGTCACAGAAGCGTCCGCTTGTGATCGGTCTGCCACAGTGTTCACACAACACACCATCTAAAGAAGCTTCCGAGAGGATCAGTCTCTCCTCTTTCACCCACTGTTTGATCTGTTTCACAGAAACATCCATATCCTCTGCCACCTGACTGATGGATGCCTGTGGATGTTCACCGATATAATCTTTCACGCTGCTAAATTTCTTCTCAAGCTTTGCCCTGCATTCAGGGCAAAGCTGTGCGCCACTCATATAATTAAAGAGTTTTCCACAGCCCTTACAATTTCTTACATCCATAGCATATTCCTCCTAAAATCCCTCGCCGATACTGATACATAGGAAATAAATCTCATCCACCCCTGCCTGCAAAAGTACCTCTGCCACTGCATCGATCGTGCTTCCCGTCGTATAGATATCATCTACAATTAATATTTTCCTATATTTTACTATATTTGGTACTAACTGGAAAGCTTTTTTTAGATTTATCTTCCGTTCGACATCATTTAATTCTTTTGCGGCGTGGTATTCCATTTCGTTTTACCATGCGCTTTTCCACCGGAAGATTCATTTTTCTCCCAGAGTCCGCGCAAATACGGCTGCCTGATTATACCCTCTCCCCTTTTCCTTCAAACGGTACATGGGAACGGGTACAATTGCTTCGATCTGTTTTCTCCGGATCCAGTCTCCATA
>VOFB01001760.1_pt1 | contig 15789 bp, 27 predicted proteins | sample 5384141 | NCBI WGS metagenome assembly VOFB01 (sample SAMN12384721, study PRJNA508395) | human gut metagenome | isolation source: healthy gut A | host: Homo sapiens | reverse complement strand
ACCGTATCAGGTCAATGAAAACGTCCTTATCCCCGTCAGGATACGGAAGTATTGATTGAAGAAGCATTGCAGCATCTGGAGCCGGGGATGCGTATTCTGGATCTTTGCACGGGGAGCGGCTGCATTCTTCTGACACTGGTACGCCATGCTTCTGTTACCGGTGCAGGAAGTGATATCTCACCCAAAGCACTTGAGGTAGCCCGAAAAAATGAAAAAGCACAGCATCTGAAAGGCTGTACCTGGATTGAAAGCGATCTGTTTGAAAACATCGGCGGAGCTTTCGACATGATTGTATCAAATATCGCAACCAAGGTAATCCCAACCCTGATGGAAGAAGTGCGAAACCATGAGCCAATCCTGGCTCTTGACGGCCACGAAGACGGACTCTATTTCTATCGAAAAATTGTAGAACAAGCTCCTGGGTATTTGAAGCCGGGCGGCTGGCTCTGCATGGAAATTGGATACGACCAGAGAGAAGCCCTGTATACCCTGTTAAATGATACAGGATATATAAATGTAGAAATCAAAAAGATCTGGCAGACCTGCCCCGTGTAGCAATCGCACAGTGGAGGGAAGCGGAGCATTAGAGCGTGTTTGAAAATTCATTCCCGCAATCTGCACGCCCCACTTCGCGTGGAATTTGCCCCAAATTCAGTCAACGTAGCCCGCTACGACTCCTGAATTTGAACAAATTCTCCGCAAACTGGAACGCCCACCTTGCGGAAAGCAATTTTCAAACACGCTCTATGAGTATTAAAAGCAACGTCTGCCAATACACAGAACTTGCCGCCCTACGGCCTTTCGTCTTCCCGTTTCTGAGACATGTGGGAACGCGCCCGAAGACTACAGGCTGAGGGGAAGTGAGCACGTCGAAGAAACGGGAAGACGAAAGGCCGTAGCGGGCGGCAGATTTTCGTACCATAGCCAAAGGAGAAAATAGAATGTTTGATAAATTAGATGACATCCTGATTCGTCTGGAAGAGATTTTAAGACAGTTGGCAGAGCCGGATGTAGCCAATGATTCGGCGAAATTCCAGCGACTGATGAAAGAACAGGCAGAATTGCAGCCAATTGCAGACACTTATCGAAAATATAAGGACAGCAAGCAGACAATAGAGGACAGCCTCCCTTGCTGGAGGAAGAGAATGATGAAGAAATGCGTGAGATGCTGAAAGAAGAGCTGTCAGATGCCAGAAAACAGGTGGAGGAACTGGAGCGGAAATCAAGATTCTCCTGTTCCGAAAAAGACCCCAATGACAGTAAAAATGTTATTGTGGAAATACGTGCCGGAGCCGGCGGAGATGAGGCGGCGCTGTTTGCGGCAGAGGTTTACCGGATGTATGTGAAGTATGCAGAGAGCCGGCGTTGGAAGACTGAGATGATCAGCGTGAATGAGAATGGAATCGGCGGATTCAAAGAAGTTACATTTATGATCAACGGAAGCGGTGCGTATTCCAGAATGAAGTATGAAAGCGGTGTTCACCGTGTACAGCGAGTACCGAGACAGAGCGCGGCGGAAGAATCCATACCTCAACCATTACGGTAGCGATCATGCCGGAAGCAGAGGAAATTGACTTTCAGCTTGATTTGAATGATTGTAAGTTTGATGTATTCCGTGCATCAGGAAACGGTGGACAGTGTGTCAATACAACAGACTCTGCTGTACGACTTACACATATTCCTACGGGAATCGTAATTTCCTGCCAGGATGAGAAGTCACAGCTCAAGAATAAAGATAAGCACTGAAAGTTCTTCGTTCCCGTCTGTATGAGATGGAACTGAGAAACAGCATGATGCGGAGGCGGAAGCCAGAAGAAGTCAGATCGGTACGGGAGATCGTTCCGAAAAGATCAGAACTTATAATTTCCCTCAGGGAAGTGTGACAGATCATCGTATCAAACTGACCCTGCATCGTCTGGATGGAATCCTGAACGGAGATTTGGATGAGGTTTGACAGTCTGATTGCTGCCGATCAGGCAGCAAAGCTGAGCAATCTTCAAAACAGGTAAGCTGCCGGATGCTAAAGACAGACGCAGTAAAGAATGGGTGCCCAGGTACAGAATGCATTCAAAGAATGGAGAGGAAATTTTTATGAAAAAACAACGTTGGTAATTATGGCGGCAGGAATCGGAAGTCGTTTTGGAAAAGGAATTAAGCAGTTGGAACCGGTAGGAAAGAATGGCGAGATCATTATGGCTTATTCCATTCACGATGCTCTGGAAGCTGGATTCAATAAGATTGTTTTTGCAATCAGAAAGGATTTAGAAGAAGACTTTAAGAGTGATTGGTTCACAGGATTGAGGAAATTGCGGAAGTGGCTTACGCTTATCAGGAACTGGACGTTTTGCCGGCAGGTTTTGTAAAACCGGAAGGAAGGACGAAACCATGGGGGACAGGTCAGGCTGTACTTTGCGCAAAAAATTGATTCAGGAGCCTTTTGTGTAATTAACGCAGATGATTATTACGGAAAAGGAAGCCGTTTGTAAAGCTGCATGATTATCTGATTCAGGAGCATACCTTGGAAGATGGCGATGTATATGATTTGTATGGCCGGCTTTGTACTTGGAAATACCTTGAGGATAACGGAGGGGTTACCCGCGGAGTCTGCGAAACAGATGCAGAAGGGAATCTGATTGGAATTCATGAGACCTCAAATATTGTAAAGACTCCGGAAGGAGCAGCAGTGAAAAGGATGAAGACATTGGTTCCTGTTGATGTGAATTCCCTTGTTTCCATGAATATGTGGGGATTGACAGCCAGAGTTCCTGGATTCCCTTGAGCGGGGATTTACAGAGTTTTTATCGAAACAGCAGCCGGGAGAACTGAAGGGAGAATACCTGCTCCCAATCTATATTGATGAGCTTTTTGAAGCGGGAGAGGTACAGGTGAAGGTTTTAAAGACCGATGCAACGTGGTTCGGAGTTACTTATCAGGAAGATAAGGAAGCGGTAATGGAAGCATTTAAGCGGTTGATTGCGGAAGGGGGTTTACAGCGAGAAGCTGTATAATTAATGTAGGTTATCAGTGTAATTTTGAAAGAGAGTATAAGGAGAGCAAAAAGATGGGAAAATATTTTGGTACGGATGGTTTCCGGGGGAGGCAAATATTGATCTGACGGTGGAGCATGCTTACAAAGTGGGACGTTTTTTGGGATGGTATTTTGGAAAGGATCACAAAGCATCCATCGTGATCGGTAAGGATACCCGCCGTTCCAGTTATATGTTTGAGTATGCGTTGGTTTCCCTTACTTACGGCATCCGGTGCAGACGCCTATCTGCTGCATGTTACGACCACGCCAAGTGTTTCTTACGTTGTACGGACTGAGAATTTTGACTGCGGTATTATGATTTCTGCCAGCCATAACCCATTTTATGATAATGGAATTAAAATTATCAATGGTCAGGGGCAGAAGCTGGAAGCATCTCTGAGGAGCAGATTGAATCTTATATTGATGATGAACAGCCAAAGATTCCATTTGCCACAGGGGAAAATATCGGAAGAACCGTAGATTTTACAGCGGGACGTAATCGCTATATCGGTCATTTGATTTCTATTCCCACGCGTTCTTTTAAGAATGTACGTGTTGGCCTGGATTGCTCCAACGGAAGTTCTTCTTCTATTGCCAAAAGTGTCTTTTGATGCGGTTGGGGCGAAAAACTTATGTCATTAACAATGAGCCGGATGGCACCGAATATTAACAAGGACTGCGGCTCTACCCATATCGAGATCCTTCAGCAGTTTGTCCGCGAAAAGCATTTGATATTGGATTTGCATACGATGGTGATGCAGACCGATGTCTCGCTGTGGACGATCAGGGAGAAATTGTGGATGGAGATCTGATTATGTTCATCTGCGGAAAATACCTGAAGGAACAGGGACGTCTGAACAATGACACCATTGTGACCACTATTATGTCAAATCTGGGTCTTTATAAAGCCTGTGACCGCAATGGCATCCGTTATGAGAAGACCGCGGTAGGTGATAAATATGTATGTGAGAATATGATGGCAAACGGTCATTCGCTGGGCGGAGAACAGTCCGGACATATCATTTTCAGCAAACATGCAACAACCGGTGATGGTATTCTGACCTCTTTGATGGTTATGGAAGTGATGCTGGAGAAGAAGGTTCCCCTTCATGTTCTGGCAGATGAGATTACAATTTATCCGCAGCTTTTTGAAGAATGTAAGAGTTGCCAACAAGGCAGAGGCGAGGGAAAATAAAGCAGTTCAGAAAGCGGTTTCAGACGTGGCGGAAGCCCTTGGCGATAACGGAAGAATCCTGGTAAGGGAGAGCGGTACAGAGCCGTTGATTCGTGTGATGGTGGAAGCTTCGGATGATGCAATTTGTGAGAAATATGTGAATCAGGTGATTTCTGTCATGGAGGCGGAAAACCTGGTAATTCAATAAGAACCGGAGTGGTGGCAGTGAAAAAAGCGATAACGATAATTGGTTTATGCTGTATGATGAGTATGGCTGGTGCCTGCGGGGACAAGGTGGATTCCGGGGCATACGATGCAGGTCTGAAAGCGTTGGAGCAGAAGAATTATGTGGAAGCTCTTGCACAGTTCCAGGTTGCGGCGAAGGAAGACGGACGTGAGGTGGAGGCTTATCGCTGTGAGGGCATCACATATCTGGAGATGGAGGATTATGAGCATGCGGTAATACTGCTTGATAAATCTCTGGAAGAACTGGATTATAAGGATGAAGCATTTGAGAAAGATGTAAATTATTATCTTGCGGCCGCCTATCAGGGAGGGGGCAGACAGATAAGGCAGTGGAGATTTATGGCAGGCTGATTGAACAGTATGAGGATGCTGAGGCATACTTTCTGAGAGGAAAATTGTATCTGGAGCAGCAAGAAGAGCAGAAGGCAGCTTCTGATTTTCAAAAATCTCTGGAGAAGGACTCCGGGTATGAGAATTATCTGAATGTCTATCTGGTATATGCAGGAAAGAATCGTGGTGCGGATGGGGCAGCTTATCTGGAACAGGCGGTCGAGAAAACTCCTGAAAATGTAACAGAGCAATACCAGCAGGGTCGTATTTTTTATTATCTGGAAGAGTATGACCGGGCAAAAGAAGTGTTGAATAAAGCGGTCAATGAAGGGCATCAGGATGCGGTGCTTCTGCTTGGCAAGATTTATCTGGAAACCAATGATGCGGCCAATGCAAGGGCGTTGTATCAGAATTATCTTCAGAAGAATAAAATTCTGCAAAAGCCTATAATGGATTGGTATTGTGTGATATTGCAGAAGAGAATTATCAAAGTGCGCTCCTGAATATCCAGAGTGGTCTGGAATGTAACGATGAGGAAGAGCAGGAGAATCTGTTGTTCAATGAGATTGTGGTGTATGAGAAGCAGTTGGATTTTAATACGGCAAAAACAAAAGATGTCTGAGTTCCTGAGTAAGTATCCGGATCATGAGGATGCCATACGGGAAAACAATTTTTACAGAGCCGATAGTGGGGAATGAATGGAAGCGTTTTATAAATCCGAACAGATGAAAGAGCGGGTGATTCTGGTTGGAGTCCAGACCTCAGGACAGGACGAGACGTTCTGGTCTCTTCTGGAACTGGAAGAATTGGCGCAGACAGCCGGAGCGGAAGTTGTGAATCGTCTGGTGCAGAACCAGGAAGGAATTCATCCGGCTACTTATGTGGGAAAAGGGAAAATAGAGGAAATAAAACAGATGTTGTATCTGATGGATGCAACGGGAATTATCTGCGATGATGAATTATCACCGGCCCAGCTGAATAATCTGAGCGGGAATTGAATGTAAGGTGATGGATCGTACCTTATTGATTCTGGACATCTTTGCGGGAAGAGCCAACACCAGCGAGGGTAAGATCCAGGTAGAGCTTGCCCAGTTGAAATATCGTCAGGCCAGACTGGTAGGATTACGTTCTTCACTGTCCCGTCTGGGCGGCGGAATCGGTACGAGAGGACCGGGAGAGAAGAAACTGGAGATGGATCGACGTTTGATTACAGACCGAATCGCAGCCTTGCGAAGAGAACTTGAGTGCAGCGTCATCGGGATCTGATTTCGTCAGAAGAAGCGGAAGAAGGGACAACGAAAGTCTGTGCGATTGTCGGGTATACCAATGCCGGAAAGTCTACGCTGCTTAATGTGACGACGGGAGCAGGCGTTTTGGAGGAAGATCAGTTGTTTTGCAACACTGGATCAACGACCCGAATTTAAATCTTCCGGGAGGGCAGATTTTGTTGACGGACACCGTTGGATTTATCCGTAAACTGCCTCATCATTGATTGAAGCCTTTAAAGTACACACTGGAAGAGGCACGATATGCGGATATTATTATCCATGTTGTAGATTCCTCCAGCCCGCAGATGGAGCGGCAGATGCAGGTGGTCTATGAGACTTTGAAGCAGTTGGGGAGTCGAGGAGAAGACAGTTATTACCATTGTTTAACAAGCAGGATATGGTGAGTGAGGAGAAAATCTTCACGGGACAGCAGAGCTGATTATGTACTGAATATCAGCAAAGATCACGAGGGCTTGAACCTGAGGGCGCTGTTGGAGGAGATTTAAGAAAGCAGCAGATATTTATCGACCGGATTTAGGATACCAGGAAGCTTCCAAGATTGCGCTGATTCGGCAACATGGACAACTGATGCTGGAAGAATATCTTCCGGAGGAATTAAAGTACAGGCTTACGTACCAAAAGAAATTTACGGAAGTATTTAGGAACTGTAGGAAAATAACTCATGCATCTTGACTTGCTCCCCGGACGGCGGAGCAAGTCAAGATGCATGGTGAGGTCTGTTTAGAAAACAAAACTATATATTGTATATACCAATAGAGAAACACAAGATATTGTGTTTCTCTATTGACGTTTCCGGCCTTCTCTGCTATGATAAGTAGTACTGGTACTGCAGTGTGAGAACTGCGGTTTGTTAACCTTAATAGCAGTCAGGAGGCATATACAGAATGTTTCAGGTAGAAAAGAGAGACGGAGCAATTGTAAATTTTTAGCTTGATAAAATCACAGATGCTATCGGAAAGGCATTTGAAGCTACCGATAAGCAATATAGTGAAGATATGCTGCAGATGCTGGGACTTCGGGTGACGGCCGACTTTCAGAAAAAATCACAGAGAGCAGAATCTTTGTGGAAGATATTCAGGATTCCGTAGAGAATGTGTTGATTCAGTGCGGATATTCGGACGTTGCCAAAGCGTACATCTTGTATCGGAAGCAGCGGGAAAAGATGCGGAATATGAAGTCTACGATTCTGGACTATAAAGAGATAGTGAACAGTTATGTGAAAGTGGAGGACTGGCGGGTAAAAGAGAATTCTACCGTTACGTATTCGGTAGGAGGACTGATCTTAAGTAACTCTGGTGCGGTGACTGCGAATTACTGGCTTTCCGAGATTTATGACGAGGAGATCGCCAATGCCCATAGAACTGCTGCTATCGATATTCATGACCTGTCGATGCTGACTGGATCCTGTGCGGGGTGGTCGTTAAAGCAATTAATAACAGAAGGGCTGGGCGGAATTGAGGGTAAGATTACTTCTGCACCGGCAAAGCATTTAAGTGTACTGTGCAACCAGATGGTGAACTTCCTTGGAATCATGCAGAATGAATGGGCGGGTGCGCAGGCCTTCTCATCTTTTGATACGTATCTGGCCCCATTTGTCAAGGCAGACAATCTGACTTATCCGGAAGTGAAGAAGTGTATTGAATCCTTTATCTATGGTGTAAATACGCCCAGCAGATGGGGAACCCAGGCGCCATTTTCCAATATTACCCTTGACTGGACCGTACCCCCAGGATCTGGCAGAATTACCCGCGATCGTGGGCGGAAAGTCTCAGGAATTTAAGTACAAAGACTGCAAACCGGAGATGGATATGATCAACAAGGCATTCATTGAGACCATGATTGAGGGGCGATGCCAATGGACGCGGATTTCAGTATCCGATTCCGACTTATTCCATCACTTCTGATTTTGACTGGTCGGATACGGAAAATAACCGCCTCCTGTTCGAGATGACCAGCAAGTATGGAACGCCATATTTCTCCAACTATATCAACAGTGATATGGAGCCGAGCGATGTGCGGAGCATGTGCTGCCGTCTGAGACTTGACTTAAGAGAACTGCGGAAGAAAACCGGCGGTTACTTTGGTTCCGGAGAAAGTACAGGATCCGTGGGGGTTGTGACAATCAACATGCCTCGTATTGCTTATCAATCAAAAGATGAGAAGGAATTTATAAACGTCTGGACAGACTGATGGATCTCTCAGCCCGTTCTTTAAAAATCAAAAGGGATGTGATTACCAAACTGCTGAACGAGGGACTGTACCCTTATACACCAGAAGATATCTGGGCAGCTTTGACAGTCATTTCTCAACCATAGGGCTGATCGGAATGAATGAGGTTGGGCTGAATGCAAAATGGCTGGGCAAAGATATGACAGATCCGAAAACGCAGCAGTTTACAAAAGAAGTTTTGGAACATATGAGGGAACGTCTGGTGGGTTATCAGGAGGAATACGGAGATTTGTATAATCTGGAAGCTACGCCTGCGGAATCCACCACTTACCGTCTGGCAAAAACACGACAGGGAACAGTGGCCGGATATCAGGACAGCCGGAAGTAAGGGTGATACCCCTGTTACACCAACAGTTCCCATCTGCCGGTAGAGTATACGGAGGACATCTTTTTGATGCACTGGATATTCAGGACGAACTACAGACCTTGTATACTTCAGGTACCGTATTTCATGCGTTTTTTAGGCGAGAAACTTCCGGATTGGCGTTCGGCGGCTTCTCTTGTACGGAAAATAGCGGAAAATTACAAACTTCCATATTATACATTGTCGCCTACGTATTCCGTCTGTAAAGATCACGGCTATATCACCGGAGAACACTTTACCTGTCCAACCTGCGGAAAATCTGCAGAAGTATACAGTCGTATCACTGGTTATTACCGGCCGGTCCAAAACTGGAATGACGGGAAATCTCAGAGTACAAAAACCGTACGGTATATGATATTACCCATTCTCATTTAAAGAAAAAAGCAGCCCGGTCTGCAGGGAAAGTTTCGACGGTACTTCCGGAAGTACAGGAAGAAGACGGAATCCTGTTGTTTACCACCAATACTTGTCCAAACTGCAAGATAGCAAAACAGATGCTGGAAGAATGGACTATCAGATCGTAGATGCCGAACAACATCCGGATCTTGTTTCCAAGTACGGCATCATGCAGGCACCAACCCTGGTGGTCCGAAGTGATGGCGTAATGAGAAAATATATCAACGCTTCCAATATTCAGAGATTTGTCGATGAACAATAGAAGGGGTAAGGCCTATGAAATGCCCATATTGTGATAATGAAATGGAAAAAGGATATATCACAAGTGATGCACGCTGCATCGCTTGGAGAAAAAGAACGATATGAATCTGCATGGGTATCCAAAAGAGTGATGGAATTCAATTATCACGAACATTTGCAAGTGCTGTAGCCTTGGATCATGCCTATTGCTGTAAGAAGTGTAAGAAAATAGTTATAGACTATTTGGAAGAAAAATAGAATATATAAGAATTCTAAAAGAAGAAGGAGAATAGGTGAAAATTAGCTTATACTCTTTCTTCTTTTAGGGTAATTAGAATATGATCACAGCAGAAGTCAGGAAAAGGGAGGAGCCCAGACGATACTGCCCGGAGATTTGCGATGACTTCGAGTGCGCCGAAGATCCACTTGCTGTGAACACTTAGTGAAGAGCCCATTGGCGATGAACTTAGTGTGAACGTAAGTTAGCTGAGGGGAAACGCAGAAGCAAGCAAATCTCCGGGCAGTATCGTCTGCTCCTCCCTTCCGTTCGTCCTACTTTTAAGCGAAGCGTCTTCCCAAGAGCCCCCAGATACGTCATCCCCATAATTGCAATGACCAGAAGCAGTCTTAAAACCTCACCTTTCAGATGAATCCCATTCAGAACCCCCGTAACTGAAAAGCTAACCCCCAGTGAAATCAGCAGCCAGATCACAGGTTTTAAAATACATTCCGCTGCATCAAATGAAAAAGAAGCAGCCTGCTTAAGAAAAAAGAATGTTCAGGATGGCAGAGATCAATTCGCTTGCCAGAATACCCCATAAATATCCTTGATTCCGAATACCGGAATTGCAAAGAGGACAAAGAGAATCCGCGTTGTAAGTCCGGCAAGGTTTTGATAAAAGCATAGCCGTGTTTTGCCAAGTCCATTCAGAATACTGGAAAGTGTGGAATTCAGATAGAGGAACGGACTGATAAAAGCAAGAATCTGTAAAAATGTCCCGGCATCTTCATTGTCAAACAGGAGGGTTCCGATTGTATGTCCATAGACACAGAAAACACCGGATGCAAAAATACCGAGAATCAGGCAGTATTTTATGGTTGCTTCTATCGTGCGCCTTACATTCGCCAGATTGCCGGAAGCCTGATCCTCCGCGACACTTGGAAGGAGCATAACAGCCACGGAGTTTGTGATAGCGCTTGGGAAAAGAATCATAGGAAGAGCCATGCCGGTCATGACCCCGTAGATGGAGAGCGCCGCATCGTTGGTAAGGCCGCACATCTGCAGGCGGCTGGGAATCAGAACTGCTTCCACACTGTGCAGCAGAGTAATACAAATCCGATTGGCAGTCAGAGGTAATGACAGCCGGTACAATTCCGAAGCTGAGGAAAAAGGGATAGCGTGGATCTTAAAGTGGTAATTGTGTTTAGAGCTTTCCCCAGGCAACTGCAATTAAGGTAAACAGACAGGCGGCAGCTTCTCCTGCAAGCAGACCGATGACGGCTACCTGTGCGTCTGGCTGTATCCCCTGATTACGCATCATCTGATATACCAGATAAGAGGAAAGAACTCTGACAAGCTGCTCCAGAAGCTGCCCGATTGAGGGATTCCTGTCTTTTTGTGCAAAATAATAGGACATTGCACAGGTATGTATTGTGGAGAGTGGAATACTGTAGGCGAGAATATCCACCATAGGGCTTAAATCTTTTTCACCAAGAATGCGTATTGCCAGAAAATCGGAAAAATGATGGAGTCCCAGTGCAGCACAGATGGAGAGAATCAGACAAAATCCGGTTCCAAGATATAGAATATCAAATCCATCTTTTTGGATTTGGTGGCGGTTTTGGCTGCAATCGTGCGGGACATCATGGTGGAAACACCGCCGATACAAAGAGCGGCACAGAGTGCATTTACCGGTGACAGGAGTTGAAAGAGTCCGATTTCCTTTGCACCAATGGTACGTGAGAGGAATATTCTATAGAAGAAGCCAATAATCCGGGCTAGAAAGCCCGTGGCGGTCAGTATCACTGTTCCGAGAAGCAGTGCTTTTTACGTGACATAATCGTGCTCCAGCTTTTTGTTTTCTTAAAACTAAATATATGTAAAAACTACCTTGACAGAACCAGGTTCCGGTGCTATTCTTTAAATGGAATTAATTCCGAGTAAAATACTCGGATTTAACAATAGAAAAGGAAGGGGCGGCACTGACGCCAAAGTGACAAGATATGAAGCTATCTACAAAGGAAGATATGGGTTACGGGCATTGATTGATCTGGCTGCATTTTCCAGTGAGGAGGAAGCTGTTTCGATTCAAAGTATTTCCGAACGTCAGAACATATCCGAGAGTTATCTGGAACAACTGGTCCGTCTGTTAAAAAAGCAGGTCTGGTGAAAAGTGTGCGGGGCGCCGGCGGAGGCTATATGCTGGCAAAGCCCATCAGTCAGATTTCAGTAGGGGAAGTATTGCGGGCGCTGGAAGGAAATCTGGATGCAGTGACCTGCCCTGCAAATGAAGGTGAGGGAGGCTGCGAAGAGGCAGATTTCTGTGTGACCAGATTTGTCTGGCAGAAAATCAATGACAGCATCACATCGACGGTAGACGCTATTATGCTGGACCAGTTAGTGGAAGAAGGCCGAAAGATACAAAAACAGGGCAAACGAGCCTGTGAAGGATCAAGAGATTGAAAAGGAGATGGACGACATGATTTATTTAGATAATGCAGCAACTACAAAGACAGCGCCGGAAGTAGTGGAAGCGATGCTCCCTATTTTAGCGAACTGTACGGAAACCCATCCAGCATTTATGAAATTGCTGGAAAAAGCAAGGCGGTCACAGCCGCAAGAGAACAGATTGCAGAAGTGATTGGAGCAAAACAGAGGAAATCTACTTTACGGCAGGTGGAAGCGAGGCAGACAACTGGGCGCTGAAAGCAGCATTTGAGGCATGCAAGAATAAAGGAAATCATATCATAACCACGAAGATTGAGCATCATGCGATTCTGCATACCTGCGATTATCTTGAAAAGAGCGGGGGAGCAAAGATTACTTATCTTGATGTAGACGAAAATGGTGTTGTAAAGCTGGAGGACCTGGAGCAGGCAATCACACCCCGAGACAATCTTGATTTCTGTGATGTTTGCCAATAATGAGATTGGTACGATCCAGCCGATCAAAGAGATTGGAATGATTGCAAAGGAGCATAATATCCTGTTTCACACCGATGCGGTACAGGCATATTGTCATGTTCCGATCAATGTAGATGAGTGCCACATCGATATGCTCAGTTCCAGCGGACATAAGATTAACGGACCAAAGGGAGTCGGAATTTTGTATATCCGTAAAGGTGTGAAGATTCGTTCCTTTATCCACGGCGGAGCACAGGAGCGTAAACGCCGTGCAGGTACAGAGAATGTTCCGGGTATTGTAGGATACGGAGCCGCTGCAAAACGCGCAGCTGATACGATGGAAGCAAGGACCCGCAAAGAAACGGAACTCAGGGATTACATGATTGGACGGATTTTAAAGGAAGTTCCTTATTGTCGTCTGAATGGTGATCCGGTGAAACGTCTTCCGAATAATGTAAATATCAGTTTCCAGTTTATTGAAGGAGAGTCTTTGTTGATTATGTTAGATATGGAAGGAATTGCAGCTTCCAGCGGATCTGCCTGTACATCCGGTTCTCTGGATCCGTCCCATGTACTGCTGGCGATCGGCCTGCCTCATGAGATTGCCCATGGCTCCCTCGCATGACTTTGAGTGATGAGACAACAAAGGAAGATCTTGATTTTACCGTTGAAAAAATAAAAGCAATTGTGGAACGACTTAGAAACATGTCTCCGTTGTATGAAGATTTTATGAAAAAACAGGGAAAATAAGAAAGACAAGAAAGTACCAGAAAAATTTGGAGGAAATAGAATTATGTACAGTGAAAAAGTAATGGATCATTTTCAGAATCCCAGAAATGTTGGTGAGATTGAGAATCCCAGCGGTGTAGGAACGGTTGGAATGCAAAATGCGGAGACATGATGAGAATGTATCTGGATATTGATGAAAATGGAATTATCCAGGATTGTAAATTTAAGACGTTCGGCTGTGGTGCTGCTGTAGCAACCAGCAGCATGGCAACTGAGCTTGTCAAAGGAAAACCATCCAACAGGCGTTAGAAGTTACAAATAAGGCAGTTATGGACGCATTGGACGGACTGCCGCCGGTCAAGGTACACTGTTCTCTGCTTGCAGAAGAGGCGATCCATGCGGCACTTTGGGATTACGCAGAGAAAAATCATATTAAAATTGAAGGATTGGATAAGCCCAAATCAGATATCAGTGAAGAGGAAGACGAGGAAGAGTACTAAGATGGCAAAGGAACGAGTGGTAGTTGGCATGTCAGGAGGTGTGGATTCTTCGGTTGCTGCTTATCTTCTGAAAGAGGCCGGTTATGATGTAATCGGTGTCACAATGCAGATCTGGCAGGAGGAAGAGGAAGCAGTGCAGCAGGAGAACGGCGGATGCTGCGGTCTTTCCGCTGTGGAGATGCCCGCCGGGTAGCGCAGATGTTGGGGATTCCGTATTATGTCATGAACTTCAGAAAGGAATTTAAGCGGGAAGTCATGGATTATTTTACCTCAGAATATTTATGCGGGAGAACTCCGAATCCCTGTATCGCCTGTAACCGGTATGTCAAATGGGAGGCGCTTTTAAAAGCGCAGTCTGGATATCGGTGCGGATTATATTGCCACCGGACATTATGCCAGAATTACCCGTCTCCAAACGGCAGATCTGCAATCTGCAATTCTGTTACGGCAGCAAAGGATCAGACGTATGCACTTTATAATCTGACCCAGGAGCAGTTGGCGCATACGTTGATGCCGGTGGGAGCTTATACGAAGGAAGAGATACGTTCGATGGCTGCAGATATCGGACTTCCGGTTGCGGCGAAGAAGGACAGTCAGGAAATCTGTTTTGTGCCGGACAAGGATTATGCTTCCTTTATTGAGCGGGAAACCGGGAAAACGGTTCCGGAGGGAAATTTTGTCAATACAAAAGGTGAGATTATCGGACGGCATCGGGGAATCACCCATTATACCGTAGGACAGAGGCGGGGGCTTCAGATTGCTGCGGGACGGAGAATCTTTTGTTCTGGGAGATCAGGCCTGAGACCAATGAGGTGGTGATCGGTGAAGGGGACGAGGTTTTTCTCATACAGTGAAAGCAAATCGCCTGAATTTTATGGGACTTGAGGAGTTCCCTATTGGTACGTCTGTGGAATTGACAGGGAAAATCCGCTATGGACATAAAGGAGCCGTCTGCACCGTCACAAGAACCGGGGAAGACGAGCTGGTCTGTCAGTTCCCGGAGGCAGTCCGGGCAGTGACACCGGGACAAGCTTTAGTCCTTTATAAAGACGGATACGTGGCGGCGGGAGGTACGATTATACGATGATTGCAGATTCTCATATGCATACGAGTTTTTCCAGTGACAGTGATACTCCCATGGAAAAGATGGTAGAACAGGCCATTGCTCTTGGGATGGAGAGTATCTGTATCACAGATCACTATGATAAGGACTATTTTAACGGGGAATTTCAACTGGATACCGATGCTTATCAGAGAAAGGTTTGTGAGCTTCAAAGCAGATACGGTGACAGGATCGAGATTCGTTTCAGGGGGTAGAATTAGGGCTTCAGAGTCATCTGAAGGACTGGATGGAGACGTATGTAAACCAGTATCCTTTTGATTTTGTGATTGGTTCCATGCATCTTCTGGAGGGGAAAGATCCCTATTACAAAGAAGCGTTTGCAGATCGGGACGAAAAAGTCCTTCTGAGAGAGTACTTTCAGGTGACAGCAGAGAATCTGGATTCTTTTCAGGGCTTCCAGAGTCTTGGGCATCTGGATTATCTGGTACGCTATCTGGGTCCGGATGCGGAAGCTTATACGTATCAGGAATATGCGGACGAGATTGATGGGATACTGAAGCGCCTGATCCGATTCGGCATCGCATTGGAGGTCAATACGGCAGGATATCGTTATGGGCGTGCCTGTCCGAATCCGGGAGCCGATGTAGTGAACCGGTATCGTGAATTGGGCGGGGAAATGATCACCATCGGCGCCGACGGACACTTTCCCGGTATGTGGGATATGGATTTGACCGGGCGGAGGCTCTGCTCACCGCATGTGGATTCCGCTATTATACGCTTTTCCGGCAGAAAAAGCCGCATTTTATAAAAATATAATTGTTCTTTTTACCTTTTTTCCAAAATAGGGATTGAATTTTTGGTTAGAATTAGGTACAATACGCTATAGGTTGATGTTTCTTTCACAAAGTAAGAAGCACAATGAATCTAAACACTTTTAGGAGGAATGAAAATCATGGCAGTAAAAGTAGCAATTAATGGTTTTGGACGTATCGGTCGTCTGGCATTCAGACAGATGTTTGGAGCAGAGGGATTTGAAATCGTTGCAATCAACGACCTGACATCTCCGAAGATGTTGGCT
>VOFB01002101.1_pt1 | contig 15798 bp, 29 predicted proteins | sample 5384141 | NCBI WGS metagenome assembly VOFB01 (sample SAMN12384721, study PRJNA508395) | human gut metagenome | isolation source: healthy gut A | host: Homo sapiens | reverse complement strand
TCTGGATGTGTTCTGCTGCATCCGCAGAATATCCCTGGGGCTTTTTCCACATCCAGGTAGCGCAGATTTGCCAGAAAGGCGGCCATAAATCCGTTGTTGCGGTAAAGCACATTGGGAGTAAAGAGAATATCATCCATTCCAAACGCATCCTCCACTTCCTCAACCTGTATCAGGCTGACATAGCCAAACATGAGCACAACACTGACCGCCAGAGCAATCAGCCTGATCCTGGTCTTCCTTACCGTAAGACGCAGCTTTTCACCCAAAATCATGAGCCAGACAAATCCCAGGATGACAAACACGAACCGGTAGCTGAGGCTGAAGGTGTAATTATCTGTGATCGTCACCGCCGTCCCCAGGGAAAATACATCCCATGGAACCACCGGTGAGGAGCGAAAGCTCACCACAAAATAGTTCACAGCCCCGAACAGCATGGGCAGCACAGGCCCTGCCACATATCCCCACCTGGCATTGCCGAACAGGAAGGTAAAAATCAAATACAGGATCAAATAAAAAAGATAGTTCAACACAGTAATCAAAACCGTCAAGTCCCACGGAACATGCGTATAAAATTCCATACAGCACAGCGCTCCGAAGGGAAGGAGTGCCGCAGTATGTATCCCAGTTTTTTGGGGGAAACTTCCCTTCACCGCCACCGCCACTCCGGCCATGACAGACAAAAGCAGTGCGAGTGCCAGTTTACCTCCCTGTAAACCATCGCCCCACACTGCGCCAATGCTCATTCCTGATAAGAGGACTGCCACTGCTGCTGCAATGGCAATCCTTATCTTAGATTTTGTAAATATATTCTTCATGTCAACTTATTCCATTTCTATTTCTTATTTTTTAATGTCTGCGCACGTGTTCATGTGTAAACAGGTGATCCTGACAATATTCGTAATTGCCCTCACATTTGGAGCAGAACCGAAATTCCAGATCGTCTCCGTCCAACTCCGTACGCCCGCAGATGGCACATTTGTGTTTAGTCACACCTTTAGGTCTTGCCTGATTCACTTCCCTCTTAAAAGACTGCTTTCTGTGGATCTCCTTTGGGGATACCCTTTTGTAATTTCTGGTCATCAGGAAGAAAATAATAAAGTTTGCCAGTGATGCAATGATCACCACTCTCTCAGCCCAGTTGCTGTTAATCATATCATAGATCAGCAGTACTCCGTAAAAGATGCCCAGCCATTTTATCTTAATCGGTATCAAAAAAGTACAGTAACAGCTGCTCATTGGGATAGCTGGCTGCAAAAGCCAGAAAAATTGACATATTAATGTAATATGTGCTGAAAGCAGCTCCCATCCATCTCACACCCAGAAAATACAGAATAAAAGCGCCTATTACCGTGGCAATCATTCCCGTAAATATATACACATTGAACCGGAACGCCCCCCAGGTGCGCTCCAGAGTGTTGCCCAGGGAATAGTACAAAAATAGCATGATGATGGTAAAGATACTCAGCGTCTCCGGTGGCATGAGAACCCATGTCACAATTCTCCAGACTTGTCCCTGCAGAATCAGGGCTGGCTCTAAAGTCAGCCAGCTCATCGCCCCGGGGCAACCAACACCAGAATATAGCTAATTACATAGATGCCGATGATATAAGTAGTCAGATTGCGGATCGCATATCTGCCAAACTTTCGTTCCAGTTTATTCAAAAATTCATTGCTAACCCTTTCTTAAAACAAGTTTTTCTTAGAGAAGATCAGGGCCACCAGAAGGCTCAGCACTACGGAGAACAATATCACAATCAAAAATCCCCATGGGCTTCCCGCAAAAGGCATTCCCGCAGAGCTGACATTCATGCCGTAGGCGCTGAAGATCATTGTGGGAATGGACATTACAATGGTCACCGTGGCCAAAAACTTCATGACAATATTTAAGTTGTTGGAGATTACAGATGCAAATGCGTCCATGGTTCCGCTCAAGATTCCGCTGTAGATATTGGCCATCTCGATCGCCTGTTTGTTTTCTATAATGACATCCTCCAGAAGCTCAGTGTCCTCCGGATAATGTTTGATGCTCTCTGTCTTTAAGAGCTTTTCCAAACCACCTCATTGGACCGCAGGGAGGTGGTAAAATACACAAGGCTCTTTTCCAGCTCCAGCAGCTCGATCAGCTCCCTGTTTTTAGTGGAACCGTGGGCTTCTTCTCCACCACTTCACTCTTCTTGTCAATAATGCGCAGGTAGTGCAGATACATGGTCGCGTTTTTGTAAAGTATCTGAAGTATAAAGCGTGTCTTTTTGTATGTGTAAAATTGCGCACCCTTCCGTCCATGAATGCGGAGAGGATGGGAGTATCTTCGAGGCAGACAGTAAATATAATCTCATCCGTCACAATGATTGACATAGGTATGGTGCCATACCAGTCTTTCTCATTTCTCTCCTCAATCACTGGAATATCCACCAGGATCATTGTATAGTCGTCCTCCACTTCGATACGGGAGCGTTCCTCCTCATCCAAAGGGCCCTTAAATCATCCTGCTCAATGCTGTACTCCTCCGCAATCTCCAGTATTTCAGTGGCCGTGGGATTAATCAGTGCAATCCAGCAGCCCTCCTGTGCCTCATTTACCTGATGGATCACTCCATCGATTGTCCTGAAAATTTTTATCATGACTCCATAACTCCTTTCGATTATCCCCAGGACAGGATAATCGTCCCCGAAGCCTGTCCTGCGGATTAATTGCGTTTTATTCTGTTTCTTTTTTTCTGTTCCCTAGGACTAGGCCCACCTTCCATGGAATCACACTTCCTTTCTGCTTTTCGCGTGAGAAATTTCGTATGTACAAGCTTTACCCAAAAGAGTGCTGCTCTTTGGGTAAAATATTCTGGTTTTTGTATACTATTGCCATTATAAATATTAATATTCTATTTGTCAATCGGTATTGAATAACAATGGGACGGATTTTGGGTATACACAGTTCATCTCCAATTTGAAGATTGTATACATTCACATAGGGATTTGCGAACATCAGCGCAGATACCGTAACCCCCGTATTTTTTTCCCAGTTTGTACAGCGTATCGCCCTTTTCAATGACATGTATGAAACCAATGCAGCGTCTGAAATTTTCTGCCACGAGCCTGCTCCTTTATAAAATACTCTCATTAAATAATATGCAGCGTACAAGGCTTATGTCAAAATTTATGCAAAAACTCCCGGTTACTATATACTTTTCTTCAAATTGAGGCATTGAAAACCTCATCTTTATTCTGTATAATGGGAAAAAACAGTTGATGAGGTGAAAAGATGGCAGGCTCTACATTTGGAAATATATTTAAAATTACAACCTGGGAGAATCCCATGGAAAAGGTATCGGTGTGGTGGTGGACGGATGTCCCCGCAGGTCTTTCTCTGTCTGAGGAGGATATACAGAAATATCTGGACCGCAGAAAACCGGGACAGAGCCGTTACTCCACTCCCCGCAAGGAGGAGGACTGTGTGGAGATTCTCTCGGGACTTTTTGAGGGAAAAACTACGGGTACACCCATCTCCATGGTGGTCTACAACAAAACCCAGCGCTCTAAGGATTACAGTGAGATCGCCAACTATTACCGCCCCGGTCACGCGGACCTTACCTACGATATAAAGTATGGCTTTCGGGACTACCGTGGGGCGGCCGCTCTTCCGGCCGGGAAACCATCGGGCGCGTAGCGGCAGGTGCCATCGCATGTAAGATTTTGGACCAGCTGGGGGTGCGTATCCTGACTTACACAAAGTCCATAGGTCCTGTGACGGCGGACCCTGCAAGGTTTGACCCCATGACTGTGTTTGACAATCCCCTCTATATGCCGGATGCTGAAGCTGCCGCAAGGGCGGCCGAATACCTGGATCAGTGCATAAAAGCGCAGGATTCCTCCGGTGGAATGATTGAGTGTATTGTCAAAAATATGAAACCCGGTGTGGGCGACCCGGCTTTTGAGAAGTTGAGCGCCAATCTGGGAAAGGCAATACTCTCCATTGGCGCTGTCAAAGGCTTTGAAATAGGAGACGGGATGGCGGCGGCCGAGGCCACCGGAAGCGCCAACAATGACCAGTACACCCTCTCCCCAGACAAAAACAGGATAAAGCTCACCAACCACTCGGGCGGCATTCTGGGGGTATCAGTGATGGGAGCGACATTGTACTGAGGGCCGCGGTGAAACCCACTCCCTCCATAGCTGCCGCACAGTCTACAATTACCCGGGACGGCAAAAGTATACAGGTAAATATTAAGGGGCGTCATGATCCCGTCATAGTCCCCAGGGCCGTGGTGGTAGTGGAAGCTATGGTGGCAATAACACTACTGGATATGATGTTCTGTTCTGTAAACTCAAAGATGGAAAATCTAATCCGGTTTTTCCGCTGACAGCAAAGGGACTTTTTTTAAACAAAAACAGCCACCGAGGTGACCGGTGGCTGTTTTCTTAGCAAAATTACATATCTACTCCAATTAAAGGGGTGTAATGTAAATTTTTATTTACGCCATTAAAGGGGTTAATGCCGCATGACTTTATTTTACATGAACCGACTTTTTTTCTGTCAAGTTCTTCTCCTCATTTCTTACTCCTGGTCCCCCACTTTTGAGATCAAAATACAGTTGGGCGTCTCAATTTTAATCGGCTTTCCATGCATGGTCATAATCTTCTTTTCATAGTCAATGCGGAAGAATGTGATATCGTTCGACTCGTGGTTGAGTACCACCAGTGTCCTCTCATCCGGAAACACGGCCACATCCTTGGGATATTTGCCGCTGATCGGAAGAATAAAGAGCTGATCCAGCATCCCCGTGTCCGGATTAATGCGAAAAACTCCGGCGCTGTTGTCCCCTGCTGTGGAGCAGTAAAGGTACTTCCCGCTTGAGAAATGCGAAGTCCGGATGCCGCACACGCGCCTTCCGCAGCGTCCATTACAGTGCTCACGGTCTGTATCAGCTCAAACTGGGGAGATTTTCCGTTGCCGTCATAGGTGTATACCAGAATCTCATTGCTCAATTCGCAGATCACATAGGCATATTTTCCGTCACGGCTGAAACGAATCCACCGTGGACCGGACTCCAGTTTACAGCGTAGGATGTCGTAGAGCTTTTTAGCTTACCGGTTACCGGATCTACTGTGTACAGCTTGATTTGGTCAATTCCATTGTCCACCACGCAGAGATATTTACCGTCCGGCGTGGGCATTGCACAGCTGACATGAGGTCTGAAATTTCTCTCTGCCACACTTCCCAGTCCCTGGTGAAAGATTCCATCCATCACACTGCCCAGGCGGCCGTCCTGGTGAATACGCACCACCGTAATCTTTCCATCGTGATAACCTGCCACAAAAAGGAACTTACCGTCAATGTCTGTGGAGAGAAAGCATCCGCGCATGCCGTCTATGCCCACCTTATTGATCTCCGACAGATCCCCGTTCTCGTCAATCTTCAACACTTCCACGCCCTCATCCGCAATGGAATACAGATACTTTCCATTATTGGACTTTGCGATATGGGAGGCATTGTTAACTGGGATCACATTCCTCTCTGTCATATATCCGTTTTCCACATCCAGATCATATACATGTATACCGATACTGCTTCCATGGGTGTAGGTCCCCACATACGCGATGTATTTATCTTTGCTCATCTCTATTTTCCTCCTTGTTTTCTGTCTGTCAACTTGGCTTGTTTTTATCTTACCATAAACTCTTTCTTTTGTTAATAGCAATTACTTGTTTTTTCCATAACTATTCAACAGGTCTGTACATTTACTGCACTGACCGTAAGAAAATGATTCAGGAGTGTAAAAATCCTATCAAAAATGTATTGACATTGGGATACGAATCTGTATAATCAGTTTTAGTGTCAAGTTTATTTTTACTAAACTTTGAGTTTATTTTTACTGTCACTCTCTAAAAGGACCGTAAATCAAGGAGGTCTCTATGAATATAGGCGCAAAAAATCAAGGGAACTGCGGGTCGCAAAATCCCTGACTCAGGAGGAATTGGCCGACCGTGCAGAGCTCTCCAAGGGCTTCATCTCCCAGTTGGAGAGGGATCTCACATCCCCATCCATTGCCACACTTATGGATATTCTTCAATGTCTGGGTACAAACCTCAACGAATTTTTCTGCGACACGGACCAGGAGCAGATTGTGTTCCACCCAGATGACTATTTTGAAAAAAGTTGACACGGAATTGTCCAACAAGGTTGAATGGATTATACCAAATGCGCAGAAGAATATTATGGAGCCTATCCGTCTCACTCTGGAGCCGGATGGTTCCACTTACCCGATCTGCCCCATGAGGGGAGGAATTCGGGTATATTCTGAGCGGTTCTGTGATTCTTCACATAGGAAACCAGACATTTAGGGCCAAAAAGGGGAATCTTTTTTTTTGTCCCGTCGAAGCGCCACTATATCGAAAACAGAGGCAAGGTGCCCGCTGTCCTGATCTGGGTCAGCTCACCTCCCAGCTTTTAGTCAACACCCCCGCTGCAAGCACGGCTGCTTTGCCCGTTGCCCGCGGGAATAAACGTTACCAGGAGGACTCTTATGAGCAACAAATTAATTGATCTGATCAACATTACCAAATCCTATGGCAATCAGACCGTACTGGATGAACTGAATCTCTATATCCGAGAAAATGAGTTTCTTACGCTTCTAGGCCCTAGTGGATGCGGCAAAACCACAACCCTGCGCATCATCGGCGGCTTTGAAAGTCCTGACTCGGGAAAGGTGATCTTTGACGGCCAGGATATCACTAATCTCCCGCCAAATAAGCGCCAGCTGAACACCGTTTTTCAGAAATACGCCCTGTTCACCCATATGAGTATTGCGGAGAACATTGCCTTTGGCCTGAAGATCAAGGGGAAGAGCAAGGAGTATATTGATGATAAAATTAAGTATGCCCTGAAACTTGTGAACTTAGACGGCTACGAAAACCGCTCCCCGGAATCTCTGAGCGGAGGCCAGCAGCAGCGCATTGCAATAGCCAGGGCCATTGTCAATGAACCCAAGGTCCTTCTCCTGGATGAGCCTCTGGGCGCTCTGGATCTGAAGCTGCGGCAGGATATGCAGTACGAGCTTATCCGCCTGAAGAACGAACTTGGAATCACTTTTGTCTATGTTACCCATGATCAGGAAGAAGCCCTCACCATGTCCGATACCATCGTCGTCATGAACCAGGGATATATCCAGCAGATCGGCACACCGGAAGACATTTACAATGAACCTACGAACGCTTTCGTCGCAGACTTTATCGGTGACAGCAATATCATCGCAGCAACTATGATTCAGGACAAACTGGTGAAGATTCTGGGCGTTCCCTTCCCTGTGTGGATGTGGGGTTTGGCAAAAACCGTCCGGTGGATGTGGTTATCCGCCCGGAGGATATAGACCTGGTGAAGCCTGAGGAAGGCCTGATCCAGGGCGTAGTCAGCCATCTGATCTTCAAAGGTGTACATTATGAGATGGAAGTCATGGCGAACAACTATGAGTGGCTGGTGCACAGCACAGATATGTTTCCCGTTGGCACAGAGGTGGGAATCCGGGTTGATCCGTTTGACATCCAGATCATGAACAAGCCGGAGTCAGAAGATGAGGAGGCGGTAAACATTGAAGAATAAACGGCTCCTGGCAGGGCCTTATCTGTTTTGGTCAATCAGCTTTGTGGTGATTCCTCTGCTTATGATCTTCTACTATGGACTCACAGATGCAGACGCTGCCTTTACCTTGTCAAATATTGCCAAGATCACCACTGCGGAGAACTTAAAGGCCCTGGGTATGGCTCTGCTGCTGGCCTTCATCAGTACGGTTATCTGTCTTTTGCTGGCCTATCCTCTCGCAATGATTTTGGCAGGGAAAAAATGTAAACCAGTCCAGCTTTATTGTCCTGATCTTTATCCTGCCCATGTGGATGAACTTTTGTTGAGGACTCTGGCCTGGCAGACTCTTTTGGAAAAAACCGGGTGATCAATAATATCCTGGGGGCACTTAACCTGCCCTCTTTAGATATCATCAACACGCCCTACGCCATTGTACTGGGTATGGTATACAACTTTCTGCCTTTCATGGTGCTTCCCATTTATAATGTGCTCATAAAGATTGATCCAAATGTGATCAATGCAGCGCGGGATTTAGGCGCCAACAATATACAGACCTTTTTAAGATTACTCTGCCGCTCAGCACACCCGGTATCATAAGCGGCATTACCATGGTGTTTGTTCCGGCGCTCACTACCTTTGTGATCTCTGACCTTTTGGGAGGCGGAAAGATTCTGCTGATCGGCAATGTCATAGAGCAGGCCTTTAAGCAGAGCAGCAACTGGAATGTGGGCAGCGGTCTCTCCCTGGTTTTGATGGTATTTATTATTGCCAGTATGGCTGTTGTGGCCAAATATGACAAGGATGGGGAGGGAACAGCGTTTTGATCAAGAAATCACTGGAAAAAGATCTATTTGGCTTTGATATTTATACTGCTGTATGCCCCCATTGTCACTCTGATGGTGCTCTCCTTCAACGCCTCCAAGACAAAAGAGCAAAGTGGGGCGGCGCTACCCTGAAATGGTACTATGAACTCTTTCAGAACAACGCCATAATGAACGCACTCTACAGCACTCTCCTGATCGCACTGATTTCCGCTCTCGCTGCCACTGTCATAGGGACCGCAGCTGCTATCGGTATTCAGGGAATGAAAAAGAAATTCCGCACTCTCTACATGGGACTTACCAATATCCCTATGCTGAACGCTGAGATTGTCATGGGTATCTCCCTGATGCTGCTTTTTATCGCGTTTCGGATTACACTGGGGTTTGGAACCATACTGATCGCGCATATTACATTCAATATTCCTACGTGATCCTGAGTGTTATGCCCAAGCTCAAACAGACCAGCCGGCATACGTACGAGGCAGCTCTGGACCTGGGTGCTTCCCCGGTCAGGGCATTTTTCAAGGTGGTATTCCCTGACATTATGCCCGGGGTGCTCTCAGGGTTTATGCTGGCCTTTACCATGTCCCTGGATGACTTTGTGATCACCCATTTTACAAAGGGACCTGGCATTGACACCCTGTCCACCAAGATCTACTCTGAGGTGAGAAAGGGGATAAAGCCTGAGATGTATGCCCTCTCCACCATTCTCTTTTTGACTGTTCTGATCCTGCTGATCCTCATCAATGTGTCTCCCAAATCTGAAGGGAAGGCAAAAGCCGGTCCAGAAGGTGATCACCAGACGCAGCCGAGCTGTCTTTTTTCCTGCTGCGCAGGGCACTGCCCGTGGCTATGGTTCTGTTGATTGTCTGCGGCGGCTTTTTACTACGCTTCCAGGGGAACCATGTCTACGGACAACAAAGTCATTGTTTACAATTGGGGAGTACATGGACCCGGAGGTGATCACACTCTTTGAGGAAGAAACGGAATAGATGTGATTTATGAGGAATATGAAACAAATGAGATCATGTATCCCAAAATACAGTCCGGAGCCATCGCCTATGATGTAGTCTGTCCCTCTGACTATATGATTCAAAAGATGGTTGACAATAACCTGCTGGCGGAAATCAATTATGAGAATGTTCCAAATCTTAAAAATATCGGAACAGCTTACATGGATAAGTCCAGGGAGTTTGATCCTCAGAACAAATACTCGGTCCCCTACTGCTGGGGTACTGTAGGAATTCTCTACAACAAGACAATGGTGAAAGAGCCCATTGACAGCTGGAGTGTACTCTGGGATGAAAATACAAAGACAATATCCTGATGCATGACAGCGTCCGGGATGCCTTTGGTGTAACGCTAAAGTATCTGGGCTATTCTTTAAATTCAACGGATTTGGATGAACTTACAGAGGCAACCAATATGCTGATACAGCAAAAGCCCCTGGTGCAGGCATATGTGATTGACCAGGTAAGGGACAAAATGATTGGAAACGCGGCGGCAATCGGTGTGATTTATTCCGGGAAGCCATCTACACACAGTCAGAGAATCCGGATCTGGAATATGTCATTCCCAAGGAGGGATCTAATATCTGATTGATTCCTGGGTCATACCCAAAATGCGGAGCACAAAGAAAATGCAGAGGCATTCATCAATTTCCTCTGCCGTCCGGACATTGCACTTATGAACTTTGACTACATCACATACTCAACCCCCAATGTGGAAGCGCGCAAATTGATAGAGGATGAAGAAATCCGAAACAGTGCCATCGCATTTCCCGATGATTCCGAGCTGGAGCGCTGCGAAACCTTCCATTATCTGGGCGAAGACGCTGAGGTGGTTTACAATGAACTGTGGAATAAAGTAAAATCAAAGTAACAATTCAACAGGTCAGCGCATATAATGCGCTGACTGTAAGAAATAATTCAGGAGTGGAAAACTCCCATCACCAAAGGAGAATTAACTATGAATTTCAAAGAAATCAAACCGGAAGAGCTTCCGAAAAACGCATTTACTATGATAGGAAAAAGAATGGCTGCTGGTTACAGCAGAAAAAGAAGGCAAAGCCAACAGTATGACCGCCTCCTGGGGCGGTGTGGGAGTGATGTGGGGCAAAAATGTAGCCTTTGTGGTGATCCGTCCCCAGCGCTACACCAAAGAATTCATTGACGGCTCAGATACCTTTTCACTCTCTGTCCTGGATCATTCCCACCGCAAAACGCTAAGTTATATGGGAAGCGTATCTGGCAGAGACGAAGATAAAATCCAGAAGTCCGGTCTCACCATCTCCCACGATGGAGAGACACCTTACTTCTCAGAGGCCAACACCGTGCTGATCTGCCGCAAGCTCTATGCCCAGGAGTATAAACCGGAATGCTTTATTGATCCTGAGCCTGAACAAAAATGGTATCCGGATAAAGACTATCACACCATGTACATCGTGGAAATTCAAAAGTACTTGTGCAAAACTAACAAAATTTAAATTTCGACCGGGTCATTTTTCAAAACCGACCAGGTCAGTTTTGAAAAAATGACCCGGTCGGTTCTGAAATTTAGATAAATTTTTGTAATATATCCCATAACAAAAATCACAATGACTATGAGTGGCAGAATATACTTCACATATCCCTTCATCCACCTTGGAAATTTCATCCCTTTTCCCGTATTGGCCTCTGCAAGGAAGTTGTCAAATCCCCATCCAATCTTGTAAGTACAAAACAAAAGATAGATTAGACTTCCAAACGGAAGCAGATTATTGCTGACTATAAAGTCCTCGAGATCTAACACATTACTCCCTCCCCAAAGGGCGTAAACCCACTGAGTACGTTAAATCCAAGCACACAGGGCATGGAGAGTACTATGATGCCTATCAAATTGCAGACTACAGCTTTCTTTCTGCTGCACCCTGTTAAATCCATTGCAAAGGAAATAATATTTTCAAATACCGCGATTATGGTGGACAGGGCCGCAAATGACATAAATAGGAAGAATAAGCTTCCCCACAGTCTGCCTCCCGCCATCTCATTAAACACATTCGGCAGGGTGATAAAAATTAGTCCGGGCCCGCTGTTGGGTTCTACGTTGTAAGCAAAACACGCTGGAAATATAATCAATCCTGCCATCAATGCCACAAAGGTGTCCAGCACTGTGACGCTGACTGCCTCTCCCATCAGAGAGCGCTCTTTTCCAATGTAACTTCCAAAATCGCCAGTGCCCCGATTCCCAGACTAAGAGTAAAAATGCCTGGCCCATGGCCGCATAAATCACTTCTCCCAGCCCTGCATCCATAAGCTTTCCAAAGTCAGGATACAGATAAAATTTCAGCCCGGCCTGCCCTCCTGGCAGAAGAACAGAGCGCACTGCCAACACAATCATTAGCACCAGAAGACTGACCATCATTACTTTGGTAATCTTCTCAACACCATTTTTAGTCCTTTTGCACAGATGGCAAAACCTATCACAACCACAAGCACCATAAACCCGGTCATAAGCCACGGCTGACCCATCAGCTCACCGAAAGCCCCCTGCACTTGTTCTGCGTTCATACCCTCAAACTGACCTGTAGCCATCTTTATAAAGTACACAATCATCCAGCCACCGATGGTTGTGTAAAACATCATCAGCAGATAATTTCCCGCCATAGCTCCCCATTTGTACCAATGCCATTTAGTCCCCTTCGGCTCCAGCACATCAAAGGACAAGGCAGCACTTTTCTGGCTCCCCCTCCCCACGGCAAACTCCATGACCATGATCGGAAGTCCCAGCACCAGCAGGAAGAACAGATAAATCAGCACAAAAGCCGCTCCTCCATAAACTCCCGTTATGTATGGAAATCTCCATACATTGCCCAGACCAATGGCACATCCCGCTGAAATAAGGATGAATCCAAGCCTTGAGCCAAACTTCTCTCTCCATTTGTTCCTCTCCTTTTTCTTTATCAGTTTGTCGCGCAAAAGCGCAATTCAGATACAATCTTTGTACCTGAAGCTAACTCATATTGTACAAGATTTCCACTTAGTTGAAAAGGAAAAGATAGAATTTGGCTAATTTTGGTCACACTTTAAAGCGTCTAATTAGTGCCGCTTTAAAGTTCTGATACTCTCCTTATTTTCCAAAATATTGACACGCTTTACACTCTGTTGTATAGTCGTAACAGTGCAGTAAATGTGCAGTTCTGTTAAAATACCTTTGTTTCGTTTATAAAAAGCCAAGGAGCTCTCTCATGAAAAGAACTTTAGAATATCATATAACTGACATAGATACCGGAAAAAGTATCGGCTGCTTTCTCAGGGCAAAGGGCTTTTCCAGACATATACTAACTAGTCTTAGGGAAACCCCAAGCAGCATATGCCTCAACGGAAGTCCGGCATTTACAAATCAGATACTCTCCCCAGGAGATCGCGTCACAATCCTGCTTGCGGAAGAAAACACCTCCACCACCATCCGTCCGATTCCTATGCCCCTTTCAATTCTGTATGAGGATGAGGATCTTTGATTGTCAATAAGCCCGCCGATACCCCGATCCATCCCTCTTTCAACAATCATGAAAATACCCTTGCAAATGGTATTGTTTGGCACTTTTCAAGCCAGGGCATCCCCTTTGTATACCGCTGTATCAACCGACTGGATAGAGACACCACCGGACTTTTAATTGTAGCAAAAGCATATGCTGAGTGCTGCCATCTTATCACAGATGGTAGCAAGCCGGGAAATACACAGAGAATACCAGGCCATTGTTTCCGGGATTTCTCCTTTGGAAGGTACCATAGACGCTCCCATTGCCAGAAAAGAGGGCTCTCTACTCGAGCGCTGTGTAGACTTTGAAAATGGCGCTCCTGCAGTGACCCACTACCGCAGAATTGCATGCAAAGATAACTGCTCCCTCGTATCCCTGCAACTGGAGACAGGACGTACCCATCAGATTCGCGTGCACATGAAATACCTGGGTTATCCCATTCTGGGAGATTACCTGTATTATCCACACACAGAAAGAATGCAGCGCCAAGCGCTGCACTCTCATTGTTTAGAGTTCTCTCACCCAATCACCGGAAGCTCACTGTGTTTCACAGCCCCTCTTCCATCTGATATGGCTTGGATACTCTGACTATTCTTTTGGCTTCTGCGCTTTCTGTTCTTGGAGATCAGAACTCCTCCGATGCAGATTACGCAGACCGCACAGATAATGATCAGCATAGCAATGGGAGATTCATCCCCTGTCTTTACCGCTGTTTTTTTGTGTTTCCATTGTTCGTCTTCTGCACAGTTCCGTTCACGATATGGAAGTTCACTGACTTGGTGTCTGTCGTCTGATCTGACTCCCATTTGCTTCCATTGTACACCTGTCTATTGAAGGTAACTTTCAACGTGTAGGTTCCGTTGTTGAGAATCTTGAAGGTTCCCTCATAAGATCCGCCGGTAAAGCTGGTGGTACGGTCAATAATCCAACTGGTTGGTTCGTATCTCACATCCCCTTTCTTGGGGCTGCTGTTGTCCATGCCGCCGCCGACTGCCTTAAAGGTCAGGTTGGTGTTAGCATTGTAATACTTTCCTTCCTCTATTCAGAAATCTTATTCTCAGATTTACTTGGAACTTCCGGGTCATGTGCCTTTACGGTTACCTTGATGGAAGTCTCCAGAGAAACACCATCTGGATTGCTGACTCCGTCAGGCAGAGTCACTTTTCCCTTTACGGTAAAACGCTGCTTTGTAAGCGTATACTTGCTGTAGTCTGTGCTTCCCACATCCCAGGTAACCTTAGCCTTCTTCTCACCATCTGCGGTCTTGATCCTTACCTTCTCAGGCAGTCCCAAAGAACTGGCGAGTTTTGCCCGGCCGTTTTTGGCGGTTACCTCCGAGGGCTTTACAATGCTGATAAGCTTGTTGCCTGCCACTGTGAACAATACTTTCACCTCACCGGATGCACTTGCCTGATCGGTCGTTACTTTAATTGTATCCTCATAAATCCCCTTTTCCAATCCTGCTTTCGGCTGTACTGTAAAGGTTGCTTTTGCTCCCGGAGCCAACTCTGCCGCGGAGAGTGTGCCCACATTGAAATTTACTGCTGTGGGCTGGGTGAGTTTCAAAGCCGCGTTTCCTAAGTTCACAATTTCAACTGTCTTTGCCTCCGGCTGCTTATATCCAATGGTCAAAGCGCCAAAAAGTCATACTGGGCAGGAGATACGCCGATTGCATAGTTCGCAGCATCCTTCACCGCGAAATTCGCAGTGATTTCAGCAGAAGTATTGTGGTCTGTTGCTACGGTGATCTTCTCCTGATACGTTCCCGCTGTCAACCCTACCTTTGGCTGAACCGTAAACTCTGCTGTCTCACCAGCCTCCAGCTTCGCCTTGCTCAATCCACTAACCACAAAATTCTTTGCCGTAGGATTCGTGAGACTGACGCTGGAATTTCCAGTATTTTTCACTTCAAATTTCTGCGCCTCCGGTGCAGCGTACCCTGTTGTCAAAATTCCGAAATCGCTTGGATGCAGGAGTCACCGCAACGGTGTAGGCAGCTTCCGCCACATGAAGCTTTACTGTCAAAGTATAAGTTGTTCCCTTTAGTGTCCTTGATTACCAGCGTACCGGCATAATCACCGACTGCTTTCCCGTCAGTCACATTTACCTTAAAAACAACGGAACCGCCGGCGGCAATCTTGTCACCCACCTTCAGGTTGGCACACCCGGTTAAAATATCAGAAGGGGTAATCTCTGCAATCTCAATCTCCGCTGCTGTCTCATTTTTTGAGAGTAATTTCCTCAGATTTTCCTGCGTATCCTGACACATAGTTCAGTTCCAGGATCTGCGGTGTTAAGGTCACGCTGCCTGTATCCTTGGCCTGTTTATTATCCGTCTCCTTGGATGTGTCTTTGGGGTTTTGAGTATCCTGGGTCTCTTTCTGAGTCTCTGCTTCCTTGGAGGGTTCTGTCTCTTTTACCCTTGTCAGGCTCCTTTGCCTTCTCAGTTTCTTTGGCTTTTTCGGTCTCCTTAGACCCTTCCGATGCTTTTTCTGTCTGAGTTTCTTTTGTCTCTGCCGTCTCTTTTGTGCTGCCGGTTTCCTTAGAGTTCTCGGATGACTTTGTTTCCTCCGTGCTCTTCTCGGTTTCTTTCTCGCTCTTCTTGTCCTTTTCGCTGTCCTTAGATCCTGTTACCTCTTTTGTCCAGCCAGACACAAGGCTTTTGTCCGAGTCCTTGTTCTCCTTAACAGAAACACGGAACACACTTCCTGCATCCTCCTGTTTCAGAGTATAGGTTGTCTTTCCGTCTCCCACATTTTTTCGCCTTGCTGTCCGAATCTCCTTTGGCCTTTTTCTGCCATTGAACGACTGCCTTATCTTTATCGGAGAGCTTGGAGAGGTCCGCACTCAACTGCTTTCCGGCCTCCGTTGTTCCTGAAACGGAGACCG
>VOFB01003374.1_pt1 | contig 15799 bp, 24 predicted proteins | sample 5384141 | NCBI WGS metagenome assembly VOFB01 (sample SAMN12384721, study PRJNA508395) | human gut metagenome | isolation source: healthy gut A | host: Homo sapiens | reverse complement strand
ATAAGGTTTCAGAATGCGGTTCCGGAATATGGAAAATAGATATAAAGCCGGCGATGCAGACAACCGGAGATTTTCACATATGGCTTCCGATGGAAGAATTCCTGGAGGGAGGTATATTTTCTGGAATCAAATCCCGACACTACATTTACAGAGCCTTCAGGAGGAGGAAAAACAATGACTGTGGCTTTATAACAGCAGAGGAGAATGGAGTTGATATTAATTCGGGCAGGGTATACTAGAGATGAAAAATAAAACCGGATTATGCTGCGCCGGGAGAAGCGGTCACAGGAGCAGTACCTGGCGGGGAATTTAAGAATCGGACCGGTTCGAGCGCCCCGCAACAGCGATTGCAGCAGGTGGATGTGCCCTGATCTGGAATGGATCAGTGAGCAGCCGGGGGCAAGGAAGGAGTGTCGTCAGTCAGGTCAGAAATATTATCGTGATGGGAACACAAAAGCTTCCGGGAATAGAATATCCGAATACACAATGGGGATATGGGACGATGAATTTGTACCGATCATTGGATATTTTTAAGACAGCTGTAAAGAAGAACGAGATAAAGGAGGGATACTAATGGCAGATTTTTTTTGAAGAATTCGGCAGAATGGTTTCAGATGTTGCTAGTGACATCACAAAGAAGACAGGAGATACTCTGGAGATTCAGAAGATTAAAAGCAATGTTCGTTCGTTAAAAGAGAGCGAATGAAAGAGATCTTGCAGATATCGGACGTATGGTATATGAAAAATTCCAGAGTGGAGAAGTGTCAGACATGGATTATGTAACGCTCTGCGAAGAGATAGAAAAACGACGAAGAGATAGAAAAACAGGAAGAAGAGATCGTAAAGATCCAGGGAGAAGTATAAATGCGTACACGCATACCCGGTGCGGTCGGAACACTGTTCGCTCTTGATATGGCTGTAAAACAGTACATAGAAGAGAATATAAGCGAGACGGAAGAAAAAAAAGTCTCTGTGGGACAGGGGATTCTGATCAGAAAAGTATATAAATAAAGGATTTGCATTTAACTCTATGGATTCCGAACCGGAAAAAGTAAAGAAAGCGTCGGTGATGACGACAGCAGCGATCGGACTTCTGACAATTATAGAAGCTTTTAGGAAAGGGCATATGCTTAGTAAGATAGCCCTGACATTCTTAAGCGCAGGAGCTTTAAGCAATACTTATGACCGTGTTGTCAGAGGAAAGGTAGTGGATTATATCGGTATTAAATCCAGTCACAAAATACTGGGCAATATAACCGCCAATCTGGCAGATATCTATATTTTGCTCGGTTCTGTATTTGCATTTTTGAAAAAGAAAATAGATTAGGGCTCAGGGAACAATCTGGAAAATAACGAACCCTGTCATCTTTCAGGTGTCTTCACATAAAGTTAGTGAAGACACCTGAAGATGACAGGGTTCGTTGTTTGTCATGCGGTTCGAAAAAGCCGCCAGATAAATCTAAAATAGAGCATGAAAAAAGCGGGTGATGGGAATCGAACCCACGTATCCAGCTTGGAAGGCTGGTGTTCTACCATTGAACTACACCCGCATAATACATTATAAATCGGGGTGACAGGATTCGAACCTGCGACCTCCTGGTCCCAAACCAGGCGCTCTAGCCAAAGCTGAGCCACACCCCGTTATTTGACGTGTCCTTAAGACAAGTAATATAATATCATGATAAAATGTAAAAAGCAAGTAAAAATGAAAAAAAATTGAAAAAAGTCATAATTATATAAAAAACGACACAAATACGAAAAGTCAGAATCAATATTAAGGAAATGATAAGTTGTATCCGCTGGAATGCTGTTGTATAATTAAGAACGATGTCGAGAAAATAGATTATTATTAAGAGGACTGAATTGACAGATGAAGGAGACTAATAACGTAGAACAACGACCAAGAACTTCTCTTTCAAAAGGTGCAAGAAGAAATCAGATATTAAGGCGTATAACAGTAGTCGGTGTGATAGCAAAGCAGTAATAACTGCTGCTTTTGCTGGCTATTGTCTGCACCGTGAACGTGTAGAAGAAAAAACAGAAAGCAGAAGAGCTCAGAAAAAAAAGCAGGATAAAAAAGAGGCGGCAAAAGTAAAGTCAAAGCAGGAAACTGCCGAACAGAAATTGGAACGTATACGAAAGCAGGCAACGGAACACGGATATCCGAAAAATGTGATTGAACTGTTGGATAAAAAATGTGAAACAGTAGATTTTGTGGCCGATTATGAAAAGAAAAAAGATAAGCCGTATGCAGATACGATAGGAAAAAGATCTTTCGCAGGGAGGGATACCGGAACTTTTGCAGTGGGATGAACGATGGGGGTATGCTCCATACGGAACCAGTATAGTAGCGGCAAGTGGATGCGGACCGACCTGTATGGCGATGGTAGCAGCCGGACTGAATCAGGATGCGTCGATCACTCCGGCAAAGGTAGCTGCTTACGGAACGGAACATGGTTATGGGACGAAGAGAATAACACGTACTGGAGATTCATGGATGAAGCCGGAGCAAACTGGAATCTTAACAGTACTGCAGGTCTTTTGTCAGAGGAGCAGGTAGCTTTAGAACTTTCAGGGGACATCCGATCATATGCAGTGTCGGTCCGGGAGATTTTACCAAGATTGGACATTTTATCGTACTGACAGGTTATGAGAATGGCAATGTGAAAGTGAATGATCCGTTCAGCATAAAGAATTCGAAAGCAACATGGGTATTTGCCAATATCAAAGACCAGATAAAAGCGATGTGGGTATTTTCAAAAAAATAGCTATCAGACGGCAGGCGCCGGTGGAAGATTGTTTTTCAGGAAACAGGAGAGAAAGATATGAGATATGATTTTACAAAGATTATAGACAGGCATGGAAAAGATGCGATTGCAGTAGACGGACTTGGAAAGAATCCGGGATTTACCGGAACCGCCAAAAGACGGATTTGATGTGATCCCCGATGTGGGTGGCAGACATGAACTTTGAAACTGTCCCAACGATTCCAAAAAGCGATCATGGACAGGGCAGCACATCCGGCATATGGATATTTCAGTCCGGTGGAAGAGTATTATGATTCGATCATACGCTGGCATAAGATCCGCAATAATGTAGAAGGACTGATGCCGGAATATATCGGATATGAGAACGGAGTATTAGGCGGAGTAATCTCCGCTCTGACAGCTTTGCCGCACCGGGAGATGCTGTACTTCTTCACAGCCCGACTTACATCGGATTCACCAAATGCATCACAGAGAATGGATACAAGATTGTACACAGTCCGCTAAAAAAAGACGAAAAGGAATCTGGCGGATGGATTATGAAGACATGGATGCCAAGTTAAAGGCAAATAACATCCATGTAGCAATCTTCTGTAGTCCGCATAATCCGACCGGACGTGTATGGGAGCGCCGAGAGATTGAAGAGGCGATGGAAGTATATAAGAACAATGAATGTGTAGTGATCGCAGATGAGATCTGGTCAGATCTGATCTTAAAAGGCAGCCAGCATATTCCGACACAGTCAATCAGTCCGGATGCAAGAAACCGTACGATTGCATTGTATGCACCAGTAAGACATTTAACCTGGCAGGTCTGGTAGGAAGTTATCATATAATCTTCAACAAAATGCTGCGTGACCGGGTGGAGGCAAAAATCAAGAAAATCACATTATAATACAATGAATGTATTATCTATGCATGCGCTGATCCAGGGCTTACGAGGGCAGAAGGATATACCTGGGTCAATGAGCTTTGCCAGGTATTATCTGAAAATGTTGATTATGCAGTGAATCATATCCGTGACTACTACAGAGGAATTGAAGTAAGTAAGCCGCAGGGAACTTATATGTTGTTCCTGGACTGCGAACTGGTGTGAGGAAAATTATAAGTCACTGGATGAGCTGTTAAAAGCAGGATGGGACGTAGGCGTTGCATGGCAGGACGGAAGACCGTTCCACAGAAATATGGAATCCATATGAATCTTGCATTTACCATTGGCAGAGTAAAGAAGCATTCGAGCGTCTGGATGAGTATGTATTTCGTATTAATATCTGGAAAATATACAGAAATAAAAAAAGTATAATGCTGTAGATTCCAAAAGGAAAATACAGCATTTATTAGGAAAATAGAAAGTGAGAAAAAATTTGGATAATATAATGTGTCGTTTGAAATGTAATTGCACCGGTGTTTTTCTTATGGTATTAGGATATTTTCTGGTCAATTATACATCTCTGGCGGACGGAAAGCTTACAAAACAGGCAAATGCCATTGTGTTTAAGATATTTTTTACCATGTATGTTATTCTACAATGTCTACCAGAGTGATATCGGTTCTGAGATACATAGCAGGATCAGGCTGTGCATCTGGGCAGCAGGGGGACTTCTGATACTGTTCGTATTGTTGTCTGATCGTTCAAGGATCGTAACACAGGAAAATCAACAGGGTGTAGTTATCCAGGGAATTTTCGGAGCAATTATGTGATCTTCCGGAGTTGCAGTCGTACAGAATATGTATGGACCGAAAAGTACGACGACAGGCGGCAATTTTAAGTGCCATCCTGGTACCGATGTATAATTTCCTTGCAGTAGTCGTGCTGTCAGTCTTCGGGAAAAAGGGAAAATGACTGGAAAAAGATCATTCTGGATATTATAAAACAACCACCGATCATATCTCGGCAATAGACTACATTTCACTCTCCTTGGGATCAGACTCGAGGCCGTCGCATACAACGGTTCAGATCTGTCCAAATTATCAAATACCGATTGCGTTTATGATCTCTGCGGTGATCTGGACTTTTCAAAGCAGCGAAACTTAAAAAACAGCATTTGTGGTATTGACGATCGTTGGTGTAATCTTTGCTGCTTATCATGATTCGATAAGTATGAGTGGTACTGGGATGTGGACCCGTCCGGGTGTCGCGGTTATCAGACGCCGGTTGCAGTATCCAGCTCATATCATGGCGCAGCAGTGAGTGATGGACAGTTTGCCGGGCAGTCAAGTTGTGTTCTCATGGTGCTTTCGATATTTACGTTGTTTGTGACGATATTCATATTGCGGACGATGGGGCTCCTTGCGGTTTAGTACCATAAGTAATCCTCTCTTTCAAAAAATCTTCCTGAAAAGTTGATTTATCAGGTTAATAAGGTAGAATTATGAAATAGGTATTTCTAAAACAAGGACGTTACAACATGGAGAGAGATTTAACAACAGGAAGTGTATTTAAGACAGTCATTTATTTTCACTGCCATATCTGTTATCGTACTTTACAGACATTATATGGTATGGCAGATTTATTTTGTCGGTCAGTTTGGCGGGGTCAGCAGTACGACGGCGGTATCGAATCAGCCAGATCATGCATATGCCTGACAGTTATGATCGTAGGGCTTGCGATGGGAGCGACGGTTATGATCGGGCGCCATCGGTGCAAAAGATTATAAGAAAGCATCGGAACAATTGGAAACACGGCAACGATGTTCATGGGAATTGCGATCATACTTCGTCAGTTGTATTACTGGCATGATCAGACCGATCGTCAGTGTGTCGACACCGCCGAGGACAGTAGAAGGAACGATCCGTTATCTGACAATCTGCTTTATCGGGTCTTTATTACAGCGCTTATAATATTATCAGTGCAATCTTCCGTGGAATCGGTGATTCCAAAGTCCGATGACTTTATTGCAGTAGCATGCGCGCGGAAATGTCGAAGTCTGGATTATCTGTTCATCGGAGTCATGGGACTGGATGCGGAGCAAAGACTTGGAACGACCATCACTGGCAGTCAGTGTCATTGTTTCACCTTACCGTGGTCATAAAAAGGGCACAGGGATCAAATTAAGAAAATCGGATTTCGTCCGAAGAGACATGATGAAAACATATTGAAAGTCGGTGTGCCGGTTGCACTGCAGGATGGATTTATCCAGATATCGTTTATCTGCAATCACAATATTTGCCAACCAGCGTGGATTAAATGATGCGGCGGCGGTAGGTATTGTGGAAAGATCATAGGGATCCTGTTCCTGGTACCGTCTTCTGTTGTCAACGATATCGGCACTGGCATCGCAGAATAATGGTGCAGAGCAAGCATGACCGCACGCCTGACATTGCGGTATGTATTCTGTATGACAGTAGGATATGGATTAGTTGCGGCAACGGTTGTGCAGTTTGTATCGTTCCGTTTGTTGGACTATTCACGAATGACGGGGCAGTACAGATACTTGAGGACAGTATTTACGAAGTTAGGGACTGCGTATTTGCAGGGAGTACATTTCTGCTTAAGCGGATATTTTTATGCATATGGCTTGTCTATCGTATCATTTATCCACAATTCCATATCTATCGTATGTGCCAGAATTCCATTGTCTTATTATGCGGCAACGCATTTCCGGATACATTATTTCCGATGGGATGTGCGGCACCGGCAGGATCGATCATCTCAATCATTATCTGTGTTGGCGTACTGATATGGATGAATAAACACACGGAAAAATATATGGAAAGAACGTAGTGATCGGAGAGAAAATATATGACGATCGGAATTATAGAAGACGACACATTATTACATCAGGCACTCAAAACAGCACTGCAAAACGTAGGCTATCAGACCGTATCCGCATATACAAAACAAGAGGCTCTTACTACAATTACAGGCAGTGAGAGCCTTCTTCTCATTGACATTGGACTTCCGGACGGCAATGGACTTGCATGTTACAAAAGATCCGGAAAAGGCAGAGATACCGGCCATTTTCCTGACAGCAAGAGACGAAGAAACGGATATGTTGACAGCATTTGACACAGGAGCAGACGATTATGTGGTAAAACCATTTTCCATGAAAGTGCTTCTAAAGCGCATAGAGGCAGTGATCGGACGGAACAACAGAGAAAAACAACTGGCATGCGGAGAAATAATATTATTTCCTGATAAGAAGCAAGTATACAAGAACGAAAAGGAAATTATCCTTACAGCCAGAGAATATCAGTTACTGGAATATCTGATGTACAATCAGGGAAATGTACTGACGAAAGAAAATATCCTGGAATATGTATGGGGACTGGATGGCCAGTTGTAGTGGATAATACCGTCAGTGTTACGATCAACCGGCTGCGGAAAAAGATAGAAACAGATGCAGGATCACCGATATATCTGAAAAATGTATTTGGATTGGGATACAAGCTGGAGTGCGTCTGAAAAAGTAATGGCAGATACAAAAAGGAAGAGAAAAAGAATGAATATCATAATAATCGTAGTGGCAGTAACGGCAGGAGTAATTCTGGGTGGAACTGCCATATATGTTTATCAGGGAAAATGCAGACAGAAAGAACTTAAGTTATTGGCAGAATGCATGGAAAAGATATTGTGAGAGAGGAAAAGATCCGGGAAACAAAAAGCAGGAGAAGAGACATTATATGCAAGACTGGAATCCATACTGGTAAGGATCCAGGAAATGTTAAATGGACGGGCAGAAGCTGGAAGAATGAGTAAAGATGAGATCCAGAAGCTGATTTCAGAGATTGCACACCAGATGGGACACCCCCTTGCCAATATCAGGACATATCAGGAATTATTAGAGGAAGAATGGAGTAAAACCAGGACAAAGACGGATGAAAATGTGATAACTATCTAAATGCGATGAGATCCGGAGAAGAACAACTGAAATTCCTGACAGAAGGATTCGTGAAGATGTCCAGACTTGAGCAGAACATGATTCAGATACGGAAAAGAAGAGACAGATCTGTTAAAGACCGTGAGAAACTGTCTTGGAAGAATTCAAAAGCAGGCAGAAGAAAAAACGATTGCATTCCGAAATAGAGCTGCCGAAGAAGTCAACTGTCCGCATGATGCCAACTGGATTGGGAAGCAATCGATAATATTCTGATAATGTGAAATACAGTCAGGCCTGGCGGAATCATAGAAATGAGAATCCAGAAGAATGAAATGCATGCAAAGATTACTGTAAAAGACAAATACCTGGAATTGAAAAAAGGAGAAGAGCATAAGGCTTCTCAGAGATTCTTTACAGAGGCAAGAACGCTATAATAATACAGAAAAGGTTATGGAATCGGACTTTTGGCGAGAAAATTATCGGCCTTCATGGCGGATTTATCGATTGCAAAACAGATATTCGGAAAAGGTCTGTATGATCGAGATAAATCTTTCCGGTCTGTTAGAAAGTTTGGATTTGTCCTGTATGCTGTATGAGACAAGGAGTTCCGATACGAAACGGACAATTATATGAGAAAACTATGGAAATGATAAAGCAGCAGGATTAAAGAAATATTATGTGACAGATAATTACGAAGTCCATGCGCTGGACGGAGTGAGTCTGTCCGTAGAAGAAGCGTAATTCCTGGCAATCATCGGTACATCAGGAAGCGGGAAGATTTATTATTACTTCGATCCCGCGCCCTGAAACCACCGCAGGTGGCGTCTGGATACGCGGCAAATAGCCCAGCAAAGATATGACGGAAAGATGAACGCAACATATTCGTGGCGGAATATCGGATTCGGTATTTCAACAGTATAATCTGATCCCTGTTATCAATGTAGAGAATATCGTACTTCCGCTCAGACTGGACGGTGCAGATTGATGAAAAATTGCTGGAAGATATTGTTAGAACGTTAAAGATTGAGAAAAGTTAGAGAATCTCCCGGAAGAACTCCGTCCGGCGGACAAAACAACGAGTGGCAATTGCAAGGGCGTTAATGGTAAAGCCGGCAGTACTTTTGTGTGACGAGCCAACAGGAAATCTGGACCTGTCACAATGGAAGTAATTTCATTGTTGAAGACTTGTGAAGCAAGATTCCACCAGACGGTGATTGTTGTGACCCTTTCAGGCGAGCGATTGCAGATGGCAGACCGTATCCTGCGCGTAGAAGACGGGAAAATTATACAATGCGGGAGGTGTAATGAAATGAATGGATTTTACAATACGAAACGAACGTGATCCGGATGCTTTTCGAAGCTATCAGAAAATGTAATAAAAAACCGACTCTATGGGAGCGTCGTTTATGTATTCTACACTGACATTTGTCTTTGAACGGCTTACGGAAAAATAAATGGTGAATATACGAAAAATATTCGGATGGATGGAACAACGGCATCCACTTTACATAGAAGAGGGAACAAAGCAGCAATATGAAAAGCACGTTCCTTAGGATATGTAAGAGAAAACCGGAAGAAGAATGAAATGGGTGAAGCCACAGAATCCGGAAAGAAAGAATCTATCTGTTCCATACAAGTGCTGGATCAGACTGCATGGGAAAAGATGATGAAGCCCGCCTATACCGGTGTCCAGAACCTATCCCAAAAAGCAGGAAATCATGCTTGGTAAAGACATTAAAAAAAGCTTGGAATTGATAATCCGAAAAAGAGGGATGAAGATAGCACTTGATATATCGATCAGCTTTTTTCAGACAGAAAGAAGAGTTCAAATTATCAGGCTGGTACAGCTTATACAGAAGATAATGGAAGAAGCAAAGCAATCGGATATGTGTCAGAAAAGAAACTGAAGGACTGGGGTTATGATATTAAAGATGGTTCGATATTCTGATTCGTCCGTCGAATGACATGGACTGGAAAGATACAGAAGAAAATTATATGAAGATGTACTGATGAAAGACAATTCCCAACAGATCATTGCGACAGATACAGCGAAGAACCAAAAAGAGGACAGGAAGTTACGGATGGCAGCAGGGAGGCAGTTGTGATTATCTGGTGAATGTTTTGCTTGTTCACAATGTGATGCAGATCTCCATGGCAGGCGATATCCGCCGATGGCGCTGCTCCATACGATCGGTACAACGAAAAGCAGTCCTGTAAGATCTATATCCGGCAGATCATGCGGACGATAGTGCCGGGAGGTATTGCAGGTATTTGGTTTGTCGGTTGTGTTATTGCGATATCTGATACCGCAACTATTGGGCAGACAGTATCTGAATGGATATGGAGGCGCAGAAGAACTGCAGATCTTTCGGGTGGAAATCTTGTTGTTAGCGGTAGTCTTCACGTTGTTGGTAATCTTGGGTGCATCGGAACAGGTGATCTGGCAGACTGTAAACAGAACCTGTATAGAGGGAATGCATTACACGGAGCAGAAGGGAAGCAAGAACAACAGCATGGAAAAGCAGGTCATGCAGATAAAGGAGCAAAGTCTTTAAACAAGAAAAAGAAGCGAAACACAGAACTGTGCTTTATGGCATGGAAGAACGTCACAAGATACAGGCAGGATTTGTCATTACAGTTAGTTCATTGTTCCTCGAATAAAATGTTCTGATTGTCATATGGTGATCACAGATGGAAGTGATTATGCGAATATCATTAATCAGAGACCTATTTCCTGATCGCAGGGGAATTCAGTGAGTCTGCAATGTTATGGAAGCAGGACAGAATATCAGACACAGTCGCCGGATCAAGATCCACTGAGGTCAGAAGGAGATATTTTCAGGTTATTATATGACAATGACTACGATGAGTTTTTCACCGATATCAAAAAAGTGCGGAAACAATTATGGAATCTTGACGGTGTGAAAGAAGAAGAATCCCTACATAACCGAAGAGGCATACGTGCTTTCCGTCATATCCAGAGATTGAACGCCCGCTGGAAGAGGAGATACTTATCTGAGGAAACAATGTAGAATATGCGGAAGAAATCAGTATTGATTATGAATCGGGGCAAAAGATGATCGAAGGACTGGATGCCGATGTTCAGATTGTCAGTGAAAATGAGTTAAAGCATTAAAACATATGTAGAGAAGAACAAACTGAAAGTCGATATGGACAGTCTGGAAAAACGGAACAGGGTAATGATCATCCATGATCATAAACTGTCACAAAAGCAGGAAAAACAGGCAAAAAAGCAGTGGGAGAAACGGTATGTTTATCTCCGTTAAAGAACAAGCATCCGGTGGAATTCCATGACGGACAAAGAAAGGGACAAGGAAGATGAGATAATAAAAGCAGAAACGCCGTCTACAGAATATACGTTAAGCGGATATCTGGATAACCAGGCAGATGGCTTCCCGAGATTCACCAGACCTGGCATGGTGCAGAAGAGATATCTATTATCTGGTCAGTGAAAAAGGATTTAACCGTTTATCTACGAAGAGAAAGACATTTTGCATGGAATTAAACGTAGAAAAAAAGAAAGAAAAAAAGATCATGCATGAAATCCAGAAGATTCTTTCGGCAGAAAACCAGCGGCGGAAAAGCAATACACAGACAAGCCCGGACGGAGAAGCAGGCATTTTCTACATTGCAAGATCAGATCTTATGAAGAAAAATGCAGACTACATTCATGGAAACAGGATTATGTTCGGAAGTATCAGTGTGATACTTCTGTGTGTCGGACTGGTTAATTATTTTAATATTATGTTCACGGGAATTGTGGGCAGGAAAAAAGAACTGGAGATTATGAGAAAGATTGGAATGACGCGCCGGCAGGAAAGAAAGCTGTTACTGCTGGAAGGCAGTTATTATGTGCTGCTCATCGCAGGACTTGTAGTGTCAGTCGGATCGATCGTGTTAAAGGGATCGAAGTTTATATGAGAAAACAGCTTTCTTATTTTACCTTTCATTATCCGATAGGAGCGATTGCAGGAAGTATTGTAATTATGGAAATAGTGTGCGTTATAATTTGTAACCTGCTTATATTGAAAAAATGAAAAAGTAGGTTAAATAAATAATTTCACCAACTGCGTCTTATCCAAAGCACAAAATTGATACATCCATAAAAGATGCGCCAGCAGCGTACTAAGGATCACAATCGTTGGAAAGTCAACAGGGAATCACAGTGGAATCCATACCAGCATGCCGATGGCGGAATAACTTCCCATCAGTACCAGAAGCGGCAGATTTCTTTGCGACACCTTGCAGTGTTTCTTTTGATATCTTCCAGTGTAGAATCAAAGTACAGGAAACGGCCGACTGCCAGTGTGATAAAAATACATGATCAGTGAATCATAGTTCGAATCATGGTAGATGAACTTGATATATAATAAGATCGAATAATATAAAAAGGGCAGAGATCAGCCGCACGGACGCCTTTTGTCTGGTCGGAATTGCAGTTAACGGAACGAACAGGATATCGAACCAGTTTGTCATAAATACAGGTGAAAATACCAGAAATAAAAAGTAAGATAATGTTCTATATTTCTGCCAGTAAAAGGCAGCCTGTGGGATCCGCTCATCGATAATATAATAAAGAGATAGGAACAACAGTACCGAAGTAATTGAAAAATACCATCTCATAAAAGCTTTCAATAAGCGAGATTTCTTTTACTTTGTGGATATGAGCCCAGTTTCCGATCTGGTTTCGTATGTAGATCCTGTGTATTAAGTTTATAGTGTTTCGCTTTTTGTCGCCAGAATAACGATCGCAAGCACCGCGATCAGGCAGAGCAGTGGAGATTGCCATGAAGCCCTCCGGCAATTTTAAAGTTAAAATAATGAATCAGATAATATTGGAACATATCATATACCTTTTTGATGTAATATTTTCGGTTACATAGCACTTTGAAAAATATTGCAAAATAGGAGAATTAGTAGTGGCATGTCTTGTAGATATGAAATTGAGTTAAATGTCAAAAAATTAAAAAATTTAAAAAGTACTTGCATTTTATAAAAATCATGCTACTATAAATGAGCATTGTTGATGCGGGTGTAGTTCAATCGGTAGAACACCAGCCTTCCAAAGCGGATACGGGTTCGATTCCCATCACCCGCTTTTTGCTACCCTTTTATGAAGGGAGATATGTTGGCATTTATGGCTATGATTTCCTGGGCTTTATTCCAATCATCAAGAAAATCCGACGGCAGCGGTGACCATGGAATGTTATTCTGACAGTGGCATTCGCGGGATGTGACAGTATTTAAAAAGCCGGAGATTATACTTAATTTTCTGTTCCTTTGAAGTCGGAGCAAGTGCTTTGGGTTTCTTCTTATGGAATCTTTTCTACCAAATGATCGGTGCGATCAAGATGAGTGTATATATTTATGTGTCACCGGTTGTGACGGTTGTGCTATCTGTGGTGATACTGCATGAGAAGATGACGTTCGTATTCTGTGACGGAGCTCTGTTAATTCTGCGGTTGGGACTGACCGTATCGCAGAAGAAAATTAATCAGAAAAAATAAGAGATTATAAGAAGCTTTGAACCGGTGGATTATTGTGCCGGATCCAAGGCTTTTTTTTGCCGTTGATCGCTTTGAAAGAAGCTGCAAAGAAGATGCCGGTAAGAAATTCTGCAGATAATAAGCTGGATAAGAAATGAAAAAAATGGATATCGGGGTTCTTGCGTGGTCAGCTGGAAATATATAGATATATATGAAAAATATACAATAAAAATATGGAAATATCCTGTAAAATAATATTTAGTTCAAAACAATGTTAAGAAATGGAATATTTCAGATAAAATCATAGTAGAGTTTACAGATATACTTAAACGAACTTTTGAAACGCCAGTACATAAGGCATATTTAATATGGCATTACCTTTAGTATTCTGATATAGTGTTTCACTGGTCTATAATATAGTAGATGCATTCTTCATTGCAAGAACAGGAAATACAGATCTATTAGCAGGTGTAATAAAACTTGAGCACCGATGTTCACGGCTATGATCGCACTTGGAGATATCTTCGGACTGGGTGGAAGTTCCCGCTGATCGCAAGATTATTCGGACAGAGGAAGATGAGGATGCAAAACGCATCAGTTCCTTTTGTTTTTATGGAGCAATTATCTGCAGAGTAATCCTTACGGTATTACTTCTGATCTTCCGTACCGATGCTGCATTTATTAGGAGCGGATGCAAATACTTACAAATATGCATCACAGTACTATACATATCTGGTGCTGGGTTCTGTATTTATTATTGTATCATTTACACCAACAACCAGCTCAGGTCAGAAGGATTTTCGAAAAGCATCCATGGAAGGTTCCGTCCTTGGTGCAGTAGTGAATATTATATTAGATCCTATTTTTTTATTTCGGTACTGGGTATGGGGGCCGGCGGGCTGCGATTGCAATCATCGGGTATATTGCGACGGACGCTTATTATGTGTGGATATATTTGAAAAAAGAGTAAAAAGCTGTCGATTGATCCGGGACATATGCATATTAACATGCAAGAATTCAGACAGATCTGGCAATCGGAATTCCTGCATCGATCACAGGCTTTATGCAGAGTTTTGCAGTTACTGTTACAAACAGGAGTCTGCTTGTATATGGAAACAATAAAGTTGCGGCGATGGGAATCGTGATGAGAAAGTAAATATGATCGCGGCGTTGATTTTGGTTGGTTGCGTTCGGATGTCAACCGTTGGTTGGTTATAATTATGGGGCAAGGAATAAGAAACGTCTGAAAAGAGATTCTCGCATTCTGTTATAAATTCGAATGTGGTCTGGCAGTTATACTGGCGGTAATCTTATCCGCCGGTGCAAGACCCTTGATCCGTGTATTCATGAAGACACCGGGATTGTAGATTCGGGTGTGCTGATGTTACGTCTACAGCAAGCAGGAATGATGTTTATGGCGGTCGTTCTGGTTACGACCTGTGTATTCAGTCGGCGGGAAAAGCAATGGAGCATTCTTGTTATCAGTCAGCCGTCAGGGTGTGATCTATGGAATTGTAGTCGTTATTGCTTCGCATATGATCGGATATCATGGTGTGTTGGCCGCACAGGCTGTTTCTGATTCTGACAGCATTGATGGTCGCTATCCTCCCGCTGAAACATGAGTTGTGAGTGAATTAACCGATATAAAAGAATGAAGAAGCAGTATAGAAGTAGTATAATAAAAGAAAGTATAGATGCAGGAAGGGAAGATATGGATCTCATGTCATTAGAGCAAGAGAAATAATCAGAAGAAAAAGGTTTAGTGCAGATCACAGTGACGTTGAACTGGAAGAATCAAGTGCGACGGTACAGCTTTGCAGCAGATGGCTTCTCGGTGTAGAGCAAGGGAATGATCGCAAAGACGATGTCATTTCTGGTTGATGAAGAACCAATCCTGATCCTGACAGAGGAAACGGCGAAGGTTGATAACCGTAAATATAAGGATCAGTTTCATGTGAAGGCGAAGATGATTCCATTCGATGAAGTAGAAGAATATATCGGACAGGCCCCGGGCGGTTTGTGTCCATTTGGAATTAAAGATGGAATTAAAGTTTATTTAGATGAGTCTCTGAAACGTTTTGAGACGGTATATCCTGCAGTTGGTAATGACCACAGTGCAGTCAGGACTTACGATAGCAGAACTGGAAGACGTTGCCGGGGCATGTGGATGGATTGATGTATGTAAAGAAATGTAAAGAAAGAGAGAAAGTGGATTGTCGGTAGATGATCCCGCTTTTTCTATGCATTTGCAAGTCTGTAGTGGAGAATCATTATAACTACTGTACCGTGAAGATGAAAGAAATTGATTCCTATCTGTAAACAGATGAATGTCTCACTGATGCCATATAGCCCGCTTGCAGCAGGACACCTTGCAAGAACGACATGGAAATCGAATCTTTTAAGAGGAAGAACGGGACAGAGTTGCGGTTGGCAAATATGACCGTATGGAAGACGCAGACATGAAGATTGTCACGCGTACACGAACTTGCAGAAAAGTATCGGTGTAAGATGTCGCGAGATCGCAATCGCATGGCAGTGGGGCAAGCAGTTACTTCGCCGATCATCGGTGCAACGAAGATGCAGTATCTGGATGATGCGGCAGGTGCAGTCGAACGTTCGACTGACAGCAGAAGGCATTGCATATCTGGAAGAGTGTTATGTACCACATCCGATTGTTGGTGCGATTGATAAGAATCCGGCGCAGGGTG
>VOFB01003187.1_pt1 | contig 15801 bp, 16 predicted proteins | sample 5384141 | NCBI WGS metagenome assembly VOFB01 (sample SAMN12384721, study PRJNA508395) | human gut metagenome | isolation source: healthy gut A | host: Homo sapiens | reverse complement strand
CAGAAGCGGCTTCCGAGCTGACAGCAGAGGAAGCAGTGGAAGAAGCCCCGCCGCAGCCGGTGAGGACGGCGGCCAGCATCAGAGAAGCAACGGACAGGGAAACAAACTGTTTGCAGTGCATAAACAAAATACCTCAGAAATTCAGAATTTGAAATGGGAGTGTTTCTCCTCATGCGGGAAGCTCTCCATAAAAAAATGCCCGAAAAGATCTCTCCTTCGGGCATTGAATGCGGAATATTAGCCGTTCAGGGAATCAATGGCGGCTTTGGTGTGCTCAATCGGCCATATCGTTGTTGGCGTGGTCACGGCAACGCGACCATCAGGGCGCAGGATGACCTTGGTGTAACCGGCGGCCTTGACAGCCTCGATGACGTTCTCGCAGGCGGCGGCATCCTTCACAGCGGCAGCGGTAACGCGCCAGCAACAGCTTCAACATGACGGCAGCAGATTGGCACCGACCAGCAGGGGCTCAGCAACGGCGACCAACTTGTCCTTGTACTCGTCGCATCATCTCCATCATCTCGTCGTACTCTGCAACTGTGCATCAGGTGGGTGGGCTGGACGACCAGGTTCTTCACGCCGTTGGCCACAGCGCGGTCCAGAGCCTGCTGCATGTTGTCGATCTTCTCGCCGTCGCGGGCCTGAACATGGTTGATGATGATCTGTGCGGTGAAGGCGCGGCGGACAGACCAATCGGGATAAGCTGTCGTCCTGATTGCGTAGATGGCATCGATCAGGTCTGCAACGTTCTTTGCGGCCAATTCGTCAGCCTCCTCGCCGGAAACCTCGCTGCTGGCAGCAGATCCTGCCGTGCTGGAAGCAGTGGTGCTGCTTGCGGCACCGCCGCAGCCGGTCAGTACACCGGCGCAGAGGGCCAGAGCGGTCAGAGCGGCCGCTGCTTTGTGGATGGTGCGTTTTCTCATTTTTGTTCGTTCCTTTCCTGTTTTTGAACATGATTTTTGCTGAACAGAAGGTACAGGAAAGAGTGCCCGGCAAAACAAAAGGGGCCTTTCTGCTTGCGGGATGGCAAAGCAAAAAGACCCTTTTCAGTTTTTTCAGGCTTGGATTTGCACCCGCTTCCCTTTTAACGTGCCTGCCCCCGGCCAGAGCCGCGGGCGGTACGCACCTGCTGTTTTCTATTCAGTTCGCTGTTCAGTATAACATACTCAACGGAGGAATGCAATCACCACCCGGGAAACTTCCGGGCTCACAGGCGGTGTTTTTTCCGATCAGGGCCACCGCCACATCGTTGACATTGGTGCCCGTTGCCCCGGTGATGATCAGGCCATCCACTGCTTTCAGGGCGTGGTAGGAATCGTTGTTCTGCAAAGCGGCGTATCCGCTCCAGCCCCCGGCCTCCAGCGCGGCAAGGGTATCCCCCATCCACATAGCCTCCGGCGGCATCGGTGGGGCCGTCTGTGCCATCGCTGCCCACAGAGAACACCGCCGCGTTCAGCCCGGCAATGGCAGGCGCAGCCGCAAGGGCCAGCTCCTGATTTCTTCCGCCAAGCCCTTTTCCGGTCAGGTGAACGATGGTCTCGCCGCCCGCGATGTAGGCCAGCTTTTTCCCCTGCCCTGCCTGGGTGCGGACAATGGAGCCAAGAAAGCTGCCTACACCTGCGCAGGGGCACAGCGCTGCGCGAACCGCCCGCCCTTCACACCGGAGAGCCGCTTGCGGATGGTATTCATCTCACAATGTCGGCCCGCTTGTGGCAGCTGGCTCGTGATGTCCTGCAGCTCTGCCCCGGAACGAGCGGCTGCTCGAACAGCGCACTGCCGCCGCCGGAAAGCAGGAACAGCACTGTATCCCCCGGCAGTCAGCCCCTGCCCCAGCCCAGCGCCTTGAGTGGCCGCAAAACCGTTTGCATCCGGCACCGGGTGGCCCGCCTCATAGCAGGCCACCTGGCCTCACCTTTCACATGGCCGTACTTTGGTCACGACTACACCCGCCATCCACCCGGCTCCAGCGTTTCAACTGCCGCGTGCCATCTGCCAGGCCGCCTTGCCTGCCGCCACCAGAAGCACCCGGTCTCTTCCTGGGCCGGGAGATCCCGCAGCTGCACGGCGCACCGCCTCATCCGGCAGAACAGCGTTCAAGGTTGGAACGAAGGATCACATCCGCATCCCCGGCGCAGTGCAAGATTCATAGACTGCCCTTCCTTGCGCTGGTGCCCGCCCTCCGGGACAGCGCACCCAGAAACAGCCGAATAGGGAATCAAGACCGACGATTTATTTTGAAATCGTCGGTCTTAGAGCCAATCCGAGTGGCGAGAATCGAACCCACGGCCTCTTTGAACCCCATTCAAGCGCGCTACCAAAACTGCGCTACACCCGACATCTGATCGAGCTTGTCGCTCACAGCTTAATCAGTATAAATTGAAGAATGGTGTTTTGTCAAGCACTATTTTCAAATTTCTTCATTTTCGGGCTGGTCGTTGTGCTGCCCACCGGCTGCGGAAACCCACCGTGGCCAGCGCCACAGCGAACACGCTCTGCGCACCGGCATCCAGCAGAGCCTGCGTGCGCAGGCTGAGGCCGTGGCTCCGGTGGTCGGGACATCGTCCACCGAAGGATGCGCTTTCCCTCCACAGCCCGGCCGGGCTACCCGGAAGTGAAGGGAGTGCCGGGGCGATCTTGGCGATCTGTTGAAGCCGAGGCCCAGAAGTGCGCCGGTGGTGCTGGTCAGGCGTTCCCACGCGGTGCTGAGGATGTCGCCGGAGATAACGCCCCATGCGTATGTGGTGGTGGGTACCATGATGCTTCCTTTCACCTGACTGACGACTGCATCGGTATCAATGGTGCCGTCACCCGGCTGAGCCTTGATGGCGCTGAGAAGGGTGCTGTAGTTGGCGGCGACATTCTTCACATCGTCCAGCACACCGTAGTACCACAGGTCACCGGTCACATCGTTCAGGATGAGCTTGTCGATCTGCCCCTGCGGGTTGGTGGTGTAGTAGCGGACATCGGAAGCCTTTAAGTTTACCCCCGATAGGCGGCTGGGACGAACCGTCCCAGCCACACCCCCTGTACTCGTATCCAGGATCTGCACGTCATCCGCCAGAGCCCTATCGCCCAGCGCGGTGGCGTTCTCGTTCACAGTGCCGCTGACGGAGCGCTCATCGATCGTTTCCACGCTCTCGCCTTCGGGGCTGACCCGCACTTCCACCAGCCAGCCGGTGGGAAAGTTCAGGCTTTAGTCTACGTTCACCTCGCGGGCAAGGCCGTCGGTACACAGGACCTTGACGGTCTGAAGCACATCGGCGCTGTTGTCCTCGTCGATGAGGTTGCGGGCGGACGACTGCACCACGCCGTAGAAGACCTCGTCGGCCTCCTCACCGGTGATGATGCCTGCGGCCACATTGTTCATGCCCAGCAGCAGAGTGACCACCTGGCCGACACCGCCGCCGTTGAGGGAGGACACCTGGGGAAGCAATGGCCGTGCTGCCCAGCGTGTAGGAGGTGCCTGCCACCGTAATGGAAGCGGGAGCGCTGGCCGGGAGACACCTCGGTGATGCGGCCTGCGGCACGGCGGGTATAGACCCACAGGGTCTTGAGGCTCGCTGTAGTAGTAGACGTCGTATTTGTTCAGCTCTGCGGAGCCGGAGACCTTATCGTTGCGGTAGACGCTGGCAGGGACGAAGGGCAGTACTGTGCTCTCCGAAGCCACGAAGGGACCTTCCAGGCTGCTGAGCAGGATGGTGGAGCCGTCCACCTGACCATTGCTCACGGTAAAGCCCAGGGTCGTGCCGTAGGCCGAACCGCTGGCGTTGTTGGCGGTGAGGGCATTGTAGAGCAGGACGGCGCAGTCCTCGTAGTTCATCGCTTCGCCCTGACGGCGGTCGAGGCCGGCACGCAGGCCGAGCTCGCCGGCCTTGTTGAGCTGGGCGTTGGGGAACGCGCCGCTCAGGTCGGTCATCTTATAGCCCATCAGCTTGAGCACTGCGGTGCAGGCTTCTTCCAGCGTGACGGCATTGTTCGGACGGAAGCTGCCGTCGGTGTAGCCGTTCATCCAGCCCTGCTGCACGGCGATGCGGACATAGGGCGCCCATGCCGAGGAGCCGGGCAGGTCGGTGTAGAGGGTCCCCACTGCACCCTGGGAAGAGACGCTCTCCCGGTAGGTAGAGTAAGAGGTCAGCATTCTGGCAAATGCGCCGCGGGTCACGGCTGCATCCAGTGCGCCGGACTGCTCGGAATCCATGGCACCCAGCGTGATGGCAAACTGGACGGCGGTGTTGTTGCCCGCAGCCGATGCCGGCATCACCAGCATCGACACTGCGATGCTGACCGCCAGCAGAAATGCGAGAAGACGTTTTTTCATTGTGATCTCCTTATAAAAAATGTTAAACCTCTCAGTCTCGCTTCGCTCGACAAGGCCGGGTTGCGGCACCCAGCATCCGCTGCGCATTGCGCGCGTCTTGCTGGCCGCTGCCCCAGCAACGACTCCCTGTTTCCGCCACTGGCGGTGGTCGTCGTTGTTGCCCCTACCGAGGGAGCCTCTGGCGAAGAGAGAAAGCTTTCCGTACTGCCAAGGCCTCCCCTCGTCAGGGGGAGGTGGCTGCGCCAAAGGCACAGACGGAGAGGTTAATCATATCTCAACGCGTCAATGGGGTTGAGCCGCGCGGCGCGTTTTGCGGGCAGATAGCCGAACAGCACCCGATGAACACCGAGATGCCGAAAGCTGCCACGATGGAGTTGAAGGACGGACTGACCGTGACGTCCATGCCGTCGGTGAACATGGGAAGCACCTGATTGGCGATGGCCGACACGATATAGCCAAGGACAATGCCCAGCGTGCCGCCGAGGGCCGAAGTGGTAGCTGCCTCGGTGACGAACTGGGCCAGAATGGTCCTTTCCTTCGCGCCCATTGCCTTGCGGATGCCGATCTCGCGGGTGCGCTCGGTGACGGACACCAGCATGATGTTCATGATGCCGATGCCGCCCACCAGCAGCGAGATGCTGGCGATGCCGGTGAGGATGACGATGACCATGTTGATCATCTTATTCATCTCTTCCAGCCACTCGCTGGCGCTGTAGACATAGTAAGCACTGTCGCTCTTGAAGATGTCATACAGTCCCTGCTCCACCGCAGCCTTGGCCTCGTTGGCCTGGCCCTCGTCCACCATGATGGCGGAGTAGGAGTCCGGCGAGCTTTCGTTGGAAAGGCGCATGGCTGTGGTGTAGGGCAGGTAGACGCTGTCGTCGTCGCTGCCCTCCTGCTGGTCGTGATTGGAGATCTTGGCCTTCAGCACGCCCACGATGCGGAACTTGTACGCGCCGAGCTTGATGGTCTGGCCCACCGCATTGCCGCCGTAGGCCGTGCGGTTGATGTAATCGCCGATGACGCAGATCTGCTTGTTGTCTGTGATGTCCATATACTGGATGTTCCGGCCCTTGGCGAGGGTGTAGCCCTTCGACTTGATGTAGTTCTCATCCACGCCGTACACCGTACCGTAACGGTATTGCGTCGTGCCCACCTTGGGGGTGTTGTCGCTGAAATCCAGCTGCGGCGAGATGGAGGAAAGCAGTTCGGGGTTCTTTTTGACGATGTCGTACAGATCATCCACCGTCGCGGTGCGGGAACCATAGCCCCATATCTGGATGGAGAGGGTGTTGGTTCCCATTGCGGAAAAGCTGTCCCGCATGCTTCTGGTCATGCCGTTGCCCAGACCGACGATGACGATGACCGCCATGACGCCGATGATGATGCCCAGCATGGTCAGGAACGTGCGCAGCTTATTGCTCCAGACGTTCTGCAGTGCCTGGCGGAAAGTCTCTAATACCATTATTTTGCTTCCTCCTGTGCCGCTTCGCCGGACAGAGTGGGCTGCACGATGGCCTCAGGCGCGTGGGCGTTGCCGTCGTACACCACCTGACCGTCCTCCAGACGGATGATACGCTCCGCCTGCACGGCGATGGAATTGTCGTGGGTAATGAGCACCACGGTATGGCCCTCTCTGTGGAGCTGCTGAAGCATCCCGATGACCTCGCGGCCGGTGTGGGAGTCCAGAGCGCCGGTGGGTTCGTCGGCAAGGATGACCGCCGGGTTGCGCACCAGAGCCCGTGCGATGGAAACGCGCTGCTGCTGGCCGCCGGAGAGCTGGTTGGGCAGGTTCTTGAGCTTGTCGCCCAGACCCACCTTTTCCAGCACATCCCTGGCCAGCTTGTGGCGCTCGGCGCGGGAGATGTTGGCGTAGACCAGCGGCACCTCCACGTTTTCCAGAAGGTTCAGCCGGGGCAGAAGGTTATACTGCTGGAAGATGAAGCCCAGCATCTCGTTGCGGACATCCGCCAGCTCGTCCCGGTTCATCCTGCCCACATCCCGGCCATTGAGCCGGTAGACGCCGTGGGTGGGGACGTCCAGACAGCCGATGATGTTCATGCAGGTAGACTTGCCCGAACCGGACTGGCCCACGATGGCCACGAACTCCCCCTTCTCGATCTTCATCGTGATGTGGTCGGCGGCCTTTACCAGCGTATCGCCCATCTGATAATACTTGCACACCTGCTCAAATTCGATCAGAGCGCTCATGGGGCACCTCCTTACCAGATACTGTCGCTGTAATAGTCATCCGACACAGAGCTGGTGTCGTAGGCCACCGTGTCGTCCTCCTGCAGGCCGCTCTTGATCTCGGTGTAGCTGTCGTCGCTGACGCCGGTCTCCACCTTGACGTAGACATAGCCCTCCGGTGCGTCCATGTCTTCCACCGCATTGGCTGCGCTGGGAGACTTCTTGCTCACCAGCACATAGCCGCCGCGGATAACGGCAGCATTCGGCACGACGAGGGCGTTGCTGGCCTCGGCCACGACGATCTCAGCGTTGGCGTTCATGCCGGGGCGCAGGCCGTCGGTATCATCGATGCGGATGGTGATGGGGTAAGTCGTGGTGCCGCCGCTGGAGCTGCCCTTCATGGACACACGGGTGACTGTACCCACATAGGTCTTGTCCGTCACAGCGTCAGCGGTGAGCTGGACTTTCTGGCCCACGGACAGTGCGCCGATCTGCAGCTCATCCACATTGATGACCATCTCCAGATAGCTCAGGTCGTAGATGACGCAGAGGGTGCTGCCGGAGGTCAGGGCGTCGCCCTGCTTGGCGTCCTTCTCAATGATGGTGCCGCTGATGGGCGAGGTGATGGTGTAGTTGGACATATTGTCCTGCTGGTTCTGCATCGAGATCTCGGCGCTGCGCAGGGACTCGGAAGCAGACTGGATGGATTCGGTCAGATCGTCGCCGGTCAGCTCGATGAGGATGTCGCCCTTGGAGACCGCGTCGCCCTCCTGCACATTGATGGCGGAAACGGTGCCGCTGGCCAGAGCGGTCAGGGTGCGCTCTGCCTGATAGGCAAAGGTGGCGGAGGCGATGGAGCTGACGCCGTTGATGCTGGCGGTAGCGGCCTGAGCGGTGGTCAGACCGCCGGCATTGTTGACCCGGATGGTGACGGTGCGCACCAGCAGGTTGCCGGTGCTCAGCTCGTCGGTGCCGGTGACGGCGGTGACGGTGCCTTTCAGCGTCTCAAAGGTGCCGTCCAGCACCACGTCGGCGCTCTGGCCCACCGAGAAGCTGGCGGCGTCGGCTGCCGGGAACAGCAGGTTCAGCAGCATCTTGGAGCTGTCGCGGATGACCGCCACCTCCTGGCCGCTGGTCACTTGGTCGCCCTTTGCGACCTTGAGACTGCTGACCGTACCGTCCACCTCTGCGCGGACATACTGGAGGTCTACGGTCTTGTCGTAGCTGCGCTGGGCCTGCTGCAGGGCGATGCTGGCCTTTTCCAGATTGGTGGAGGCGTCCGAGCTGTCGATGGTGTAGAGCACATCGCCCTCTTCCACCTTATCGCCCTCTTCAAAGCCGCCGGTGAGGATCTTGCCGTCCACCAGAGACTTGACGGTATATGTATTGGCCGGGTTCAGCGTGCCGGTGCCGCTCAGGGAGTTGGAGACATCCTGACGGACCGGCGTCGTCTCGGCGTAGGTCACATCGCCGCTGGCAGCTTTATTCCCGCCGCCTATGAGAAAGACAGCGCCCGCTGCCGCCACGACGACCACCGGCACGAGCCATTTCCAGTTCTTTTTGGCGAATGCAGACACACCGGACTTGGCTTCTGCGGTTTCAGCAGCCTCAGCGGACGCATCCTTTTTCTTTTTCCAGATCATGCTTTTCCTCCTATGGTATGCAAAAGGGCAGCGTGACCCCTTTGCACGAAAAATCCGTTATTGGTAGTGTATCGCATTTTTCTGAAATACACAAGCGTCCAAATTTCATTTCACCTTTTATTTACAAAATTATTTCCGGTTTTTATGCAAAAAGACACCCGCAGTGTCCTTTGCAGAACATTGCGGGTGTCTCGGTGTCTTGTCAGGATACGGCTTCGGCCTCGCTCAGCGGAGCCAGCTTCACATACACCCCGGCAGGGACGCAGGCCGCCCATGCACCTTCCTCGCTCAGCTGGCCGAACTGCTCACAGACATGGTCCGGGCATTGGCTGTCCTGAAACGAGATGGTGCCGTCTTTTACCTGTAAATGAACGACATAGCTGCCCACATCGTACAGGTAATCGTAGTCCTTATCCAGCGGCAGCACCTCGGTGATGCCGCCGCCGAAATCCACGACTGCTGCCAGCGGTTCCGCCTTGCTGCGCGGACGCAGCAGAAAGACCAGCAGGACAGCTGCCGTCAGGATGACGGCTGCGAAGAGGAGGTTCGCCTTCCAGCTCAGGCGTTTTGCACCTTTTGCCGGTCGAGGCTGCTTGCGGGTGCTCATGCAGCGTAGTCGCTGGCAGCAGCACCGGCAATGCGGCCAAAGACGGTGAAGTCAGCAACAGCGTTGCCGCCCAGACGGTTTGCACCGTGGACGCCGCCAGTCACCTCACCTGCTGCGAACAGGCCGGGGATGACCTCGCCCTTCTCGTTCAGCACCTCGGTGTTGGCGTTGATCTTCAGGCCGCCCATGGTGTGATGGACACCGGCGGTGACCTTCACAGCGTAGTAGGGAGCGGTGTTCAGGGGGTTGGCGAAGCTGGTACGGCCGAAGTCGGGGTCATTCTTGGCCTCAACGTAGCCGTTCCACTTCTCCATGGTCTCTGCGAAGGCAGCGGCATCGACGCCCATAGCCTTGCCCAGCTCCTCGTAGGTAGCGCCGGTGACGGTGTAGCCCTTCTTGATGTAGCCCTGGATGACGCTGGAAGCATCGGCCATAGCCTGATCGACGACCAGCCAGCTGTAGCTGCCGGTCTGGGCGATCTCAGCTGCGGAGACGACATCGCGGGTGCCGACTTCGTCGATGAAGCGCTGGCCCTCCTCGTTGATGAGGATCGCGCCGTCGCCGCGCAGACCCTCGGTGATGAGGGCAGCGGTGTTGGCTCCACGGTGGGGTGGATCTGAATCTGATCCATATCCACGGTGTCGGCACCGATGGCGGTTGCCATCTCGATGCCCTGGCCCTGGATGCCGGGAGCGTTGGTGGTCATGAAGCCCTTCAGCTCGGGCTTGTACTTGACGACCATGTCGAGGTTTGCACCGAAGCCGCCGGTAGCCAGAACGACTGCCTTGGCGTTGACGGTGACGGTCTCACCGGAAGCGCCGGTGGCCTTGACGCCCACGGCAGCGCCGTTGGCATCGGTCAGGATCTCCGTTGCGGTGGTGTCCAGCATCAGTCTTGACGCCGGCCTTCTCGCAGTTCTCCTCCAGCAGGGGGATCATATAGGAGCCGACGGAAACGGTCTTGCCGTCTGCGTTCACGGGGCGATGGATGCGCTTGACGGATGCACCGCCGAAGCTGGAGACGTTGTGCAGAGTGATGCCGTGCTCGTCCAGCCAGTCGATGGCGTCAGCGGAGTTTGCGCACAGAGTCTCGACCAGCTCGGGGTCGTTGATGCCCTTGCCGCCGATCATGGTATCCAGCTCCATCAGCTCGACAGAGTCGAAATAGCCGGTGGGGTTGGCCTGATAGGCAGCCCACTGCTCAGAGACGGTCTTTGCCAGAGCGGTGATGGTCTCGTTGTCGGCGTACTTCTCGGCAGCAGTCTTCAGGGTCTTCTCGACGCCGGCAGACTCGCCGAACTCGTTCTCATCCTGATAGACGGTCTTGCCGGCGTTCATGCCGCCGGTAGCGCGGACGGAGTTGCCGCCCACCATGGCCTGGCTTTCGAGGATGACAACGCTCTTGCCCTCAGCGGCAGCGGTGATGGCAGCAGTCATGCCTGCGCCGCCTGCACCCACGATGGCAACATCTGCGTCAATGGTGGAATCCTCAGCCTTGGTGTTCTCAGCCTCGACTGCGGTCTTGTAGTCGTCGGGGTTCAGGCCGGCCGCGGTCAGGGCGGCAGCGGCAGCCTCCTTGATGGCGTTGGAGGTGACGGTTGCAGTGGCCACGCCGTCCACGGCAATGCTGCCGCTCTCGGCAATTGCGCCGGGCAGCTGTTCCAGAGCCATGGTGCCGATGCCGGGGGTCTCATCCTTGCCCTCAGCGGTGCAGCCGGTGATCTTGCCGTCGGTCAGGGTCAGGGTGACGGTCACGTCGCCGCCCATGCCCTTTGCGGTGCCGGTAAACTCGCCGGACACGCCTGCGGTGGAGGAGGCAGACTTGCTGCCGCAGCCGAACAGGCTCAGGGCCATGACGGATGCCAGCGCAAGCGCAGCCACGCTCTTGCGAATCTGATTCTTTTTTCATTGTTTCTTCCTTCTTATTTTGGGTTGCTTGTATTCGGATATCTATCAGCAGAAAAAGGGGAGCTGCTCATTCGGAAAGCAGCCCCCTCGCTGAAACTTAGGAAAGACTTAGGCGTTGGCCTGAGCTGCAGCAACAGCGCATGCAACGGTAGCGCCGACCATGGGATTGTTGCCCATGCCGATCAGACCCATCATCTCAACGTGAGCGGGCACGGAGGATGAGCCAGCGAACTGAGCATCACCGTGCACACGGCCCAGAGAATCGGTCAGGCCGTAGCTTGCGGGGCCTGCTGCGACGTTATCGGGGTGCAGGGTACGGCCCGTGCCGCCGCCGGAAGCAACGGAGAAGTACTTCTTGCCGTTCTCGATGGCCCACTTCTTATAAGTGCCTGCAACCAGGTGCTGGAAGCGGACGGGGTTGGTGGAGTTGCCGGTGATGGAGCACTGGACGTCCTCCTTCTTCATGATGGCAACACCCTCCATGACGTCGTTGGCGCCGTAGCACTTGACAGCTGCGCGCTCGCCCTCGGAGAAGGGGATCTCCTTGACGACGGTCAGGGTCTGAGAGGGGATGTCGTACTCGGTCTGCACATAGGTGAAGCCGTTGATACGGGAGATGATGTAAGCGGCGTCCTTGCCCAGGCCGTTCAGGATGACGCGCAGGGGGGTCTTGCGGACCTTGTTTGCGGTGCGGGCGATGCCGATTGCACCCTCAGCAGCGGCGAAGGACTCGTGGCCTGCCAGGAAAGCGAAGCAGGTGGTGTCCTCGCTCAGCAGACGAGCGCCCAGATTGCCGTGGCCCAGACCGACCTGACGCTGCTCAGCGACAGAACCGGGGATGGTGAAAGCTTCCAGACCTTCGCCGATGGCGGCTGCGCACTCGGCAGCGTCGGTCAGGCCGCGCTTGACGGCGATGGCGGTACCCAGGGTGTAAGCCCAGACAGCGTTATCAAAGCAGATGGGCTGCACACCGCGGACGATCTTGTCGCAGTCGATGCCCTTAGCGAGGAGCATCTCGTTGCAGGCGTCCAGAGATTCGAGGCCGTTGGCCTTCAGGCATGCCTCGATTTTCGGCATGCGGCGATCCATAGATTCAAAAGTTGCCATGAGTTGTTCCTCCTCTCTTATTCCTCACGCGGGTCGATGTACTTGACGGCGCCTGATTCTGCGCTGAAGCGGCCGTAAGTGCCCACGTTCTTCTCGTAAGCCTCGTTGGGGGTCTTGCCGTGACGGATGTCCTCCATCATCTTGCCCAGCTTGACGAACTGATAGCCGATGACCTCGCCGTTGGCATCCACAGCCAGCTTGTTGATGTAGCCCTCGGTCAGCTCCAGATAACGGACGCCCTTCTCCTTGGTGGAGAAGATGGTGCCGGTCATGGAGCGCAGGCCCTTGCCCAGGTCATCCAGACCTGCGCCGATGGGCAGACCGTCCTCAGAGAAAGCGGTCTGGCTGCGGCCGTAGACGATCTGCAGGAACAGCTCGCGCATTGCCACGTTGATGGCGTCGCAGACGAGGTCGGTGTTCAGAGCTTCCAGAATGGTCTTGCCGGGCAGGATCTCGCCTGCCATAGCAGCAGAGTGGGTCATGCCGGAGCAGCCGATGGTCTCCACCAGAGCCTCCTCGATGACGCCGTTCTTGATGTTCAGAGACAGCTTGCAGGTACCCTGCTGAGGTGCGCACCAGCCCACACCATGGGTGTAGCCGCTGATGTCCTTGATCTCATAGGCCTTGACCCATGCGCCCTCTTCGGGGATGGGAGCCGGACCATGCTTAGGACCTTTGGTGATCGGGCACATATTCTGTACTTGCTGCGAATAGGTCATAATCATACTCTCCTTTTGACAAATGTCGCTTGGCGGGAACACGGCTGCGCCCTGCCGGCACAGCTCGCCCTCCCGTTTTGCATCGGCTGCGCGGGCCGCTCTCTTTCGGCCGCACAGCACTACCACGCATGATTTTATTATAGAGAATGCGCGCGCATTTTGCAAGACATTTCCGCCAAAAATCCGCAATTCTCTTTTCGGTTATTTTTATCTAACCGTCAATTCGTCCGCTTTCCGCCGGGCATTTGTCATTTTTCTGTCAATTCTGTCAGCAGGTCCGGTCCATGCCCTGCTGTCCGCGCCCATCAGACGGTTCCACCGGCCGCAAGGCCCGGATGCAGGCAAATCCGGCCCCGGCTGCTGCCACGGCCATCCAGTGCCGACCGGCTTCCAGCCCGAAGAAATTGGCTGCAAACGGAAACGCCAGGCTCCCCACGCTCTGTCCCAGAGCCAGAAAGCCATAGTTGACCCCGGCATGGGGAAACCCGAACAGATCGGTGGAGAGGGCGGGCAGCACCGCCGCCAGCGCCGAGTAGCAGAACGTCAGGCCCGCGTACACGGCCACCACGGCCCACCCCTGTGCAAAGGCAAACCCCGCCGACAGCCCGGCAGACACCGCAAACAGCAGCATGTCGGTGGGGCGGCGGCCGATTCGGTCACTGAGCAGAGGCATCAGCAGGCGGCCTGCCGCACTGCCCACGCTGCCCAGTACCACGCTCCACAGCGCCGCCTGCTCCTCCAACCCGCGCTCCATGCCCAGCTTTAAAATAATGGGGCTGAACAGCAGCACTGCGGGGTAGAAAAGCACACCGCTCCGGCGCACAGCCAGTACTGCTTTGTGCGCAGCATCTGCTGCGGGGCAAGGTCAATGGTGTTTTTTGCCGTTCTCCTGCGGTTTTTGGGTCTGCCCGGTCTGCGGCGGGTCCTGCAAAAGCAGACTGCCCACAAGGCATACCGGCAGGGTGACCGCCCCCCCAGTGCCCAGAAGGCCCCCCGGATGCCCTGCACGACCCAAAATCCCCGCACTGCCGTGCGCACGAATACGGTGAGGAAGGCACCGCTCAGGCCCACCGCCCCGCCGATGACGCCGGTGGCCAGCCCCTTGCGGTCGGCGTACCACTTCTGGGCGCAGGACTGGATGGACGGATACAAAACGCCGTGCCCAGCCCCGCCGGGATGCTGAACGCCAGAAAGAACGCCTCTGCGCTGCCCGGCGGCAGCAGGCCCGCCGCAAAAAAGCCGCCGCAGAGCAGGGCGGTGCCCCACAGGCCCGCGCAGCGGGCCGTGCCTGTCCTGCAGGAAGCCGCCCAGCACGCACCCCACACCGAAGGCCGCGATGAGGATGCCAAACGCATACCCCGCCCCCTGCTCCGACAGGCCGTATTCCTCCATGACCGGCTGCTGGAACACGCCCCACGCCGCCGGAAGCCCCGTGAGCACCTGAATGGCGGCCCCGGCGGCAAGGATCGTCCACGGGTGTTTTGCTGCAAACTGCTGTTTCATCGTTTCACCTCAAAATCCGTGCAATTTGCGATAGTGTGCCCATTCGGATTGACAATCCGGCAGTTTCCTTTATAATATGATGTACTGGAAACAATTCAATTGACATATAGAGAGGTATTGCAACCATGAAAACACAGGCATTGAAGGGCATGCGCGACCTTCTGCCCAACGAGCAGACCCTGCGCGACTACATTCAGGGCAAAATTCTCGAGACTTACCGCGCATCCGGTTTCGAGCGCATCTCCACCCCTATGCTGGAGGATATGGAAAACCTCGATAAATCCGATGGCGGCGACAACCTGAACCTCATCTTCAAGGTGCTCAAGCGGGGCGATAAGCTCACCGCCGCTCTGAACTCCGGCGACCCGAAAGAGCTGTCCGACATGGGCCTGCGCTATGACCTGACCCTGCCCTTGAGCCGCTTCTACGCCGCCAACAAGGACAAGCTCCCCCACCCCTTCAAGGTGATCCAGACCGACCGTGTGTTCCGTGCCGAGCGCCCCCAGAAGGGCCGTCTGCGCGAGTTCGTGCAGTGCGACATCGACATTCTGGGCGACAGCTCCCCCAACGCTGAGGTGGAGCTGATCGACGTGACCACCCGCGCTTTGCTGAACATCGGCTTCACCGGCTTCACGGTGAACATCAACGACCGCCGCATCCTGCGCGGCATGCTGGAGAGCATGGGCTTTGCCGCCGATACGCTGGATTCCGTCTGCATCACCTTTGACAAGATGGACAAGATTGGTGCTGACGGCGTGAAGGCCGAGCTGACCGAAAAGCAGCTGCCGGAAGCCGCCATCCACGCACTGGCTGAGTTCATCGCCGCCGGAGAAGTCACGCTGGACGCCGTGGCCGCCCGCTGTGCGGATCCCGCCATCGCCGATGACCTGAAGTACGTTATGGCCACCGCCAATGCGCTGGCTGCCGGCCGCTATCAGGTGGCCTACTGCCCCAGCCTGGTGCGCGGTCAGGGCTACTACACCGGCATGGTATTTGAGATCACCTGCCCGCAGTTCAGCGGGGCCGTTGCCGGCGGCGGCCGCTACGACAACATGGTGGGCAAGTTCCTGGGCACGCAGGTGCCTGCTGTGGGCTTCTCCATCGGCTTTGAGCGCGTCTGCGGCATCCTGCTGGAGCAGGGCTACCAGATCCCCGGTGCCAAGCAGAAGATCGCTCTGCTGTACACGAAGGATGCCGATTTCCCCGCCGTGCTGGCAAAGGCCGCTTCCCTGCGTGACACCTACAATGTCACCGTTCTGCAGCAGGCCAAGAAGCTGGGCAAACAGTTGGGCCAGCTGGAAGCTTCCGGGTTTGCCGGTGCCGCCTTCATGGACAAGGACGAAGTCAAAATTTTTGCACAGCAGTAACCACAAAAAAAGTCGCAGACAGGCCCCCGCACAGTTTTGTGCGGGGCCTGTTTTTTACTTCGTCATCAAATGGTGAACTGCACCACGCAGAAAGCAGCGTAGATGCACAGCAGCGCAATGCCCTGCGGGCGGCTGAGCTTGCCCTTGAGCAGGGCGGGCACCGTCAGCAGCAGCATGACCGCAAACATCACCGGAATATCCATCACCAGCGAGGCGTTCATGCCAGCAATGGTGGAGTTCTGCGGGATGGTAAAGGGGGCCAGCGCGACCGACACGCCGCTCACCAGCACCAGATTGAACACGTTGGCACCGATGACATTGCCCAGCGACAGCGCCCCGTGGCCCTTGGCCAGCGAGGTGATGGCCGTGACCAGCTCCGGCAGCGAGGTGCCCAGCGCCACAAAGGTGAGCGCGATGACCGACTCCGGCACGCCCAGTGC
>VOFB01004779.1_pt1 | contig 15827 bp, 20 predicted proteins | sample 5384141 | NCBI WGS metagenome assembly VOFB01 (sample SAMN12384721, study PRJNA508395) | human gut metagenome | isolation source: healthy gut A | host: Homo sapiens | reverse complement strand
AACATATCCGCCTATCGTTCCTTCCCTGGAATACCCGGTTACGTTTTATGATATCAATCATTTCTTCATGTATGCTGCGTATTTCATCGGGTTTATTCTGGAGAGAAGGTCGCGGACTGCATCAACTTTTGGAATCCTTCCACTGATACAGTTTTTCAGTCTTTTCGACATGCTTTTTCAGACAAATTTTTTTAGGTTATTTTTCCGATATTGTACAGGCGTTTGATACCCTAAGGAAGAATGTATGCGGTGATGATTATACCAGTTTACATAATCCCATAGTTTTATCTTCAGTTCTTCCAGCGTATGGAATGTTTCATTCCATACAAATTCTGTTTTTATAATCTTGAACGTAGCTTCTGCCACTGCATTGTCATAAGGACATCCCTTATGGCTCAGGGAGCGTTCCATATGGAACGTTTCTAACAGTTCTTCAATTGTCTCGTTTTTAAATTCATTTCCACGGTCTGTGTGGAAAATATGGATTTCCGACAGATTTCCGTCTACTTTCATAAATGCCTGTTTTACAAGTTCTGCTGTTTTATGTTCTCCTGCACTGTATCCAATAATCTCCCTGTTAAAAAGATCAATCAGTACACAAATATAATTCCAGCGGTTTCCTACCCTTACGTAGGTCAAATCACTTACCACTACATTGCGGTATGGCTGGTTTTGAAATTGTCGGTTCAACACATTCTCTACTTTTGATTCATTACATCTGTCTTTTTGCGGTTTAAACTGTGCTGTAGTATAGCTTGATACCAGACCTTCCTGTTTCATAATCCGTCCAATCCTGCGTCTTGATACCTGTTTCCCGCAATCAGCCAGTTCTTTCTTGATCTTTCGTGTACCATAATGGTTCCGGCTTTTTCTAAAAATTTCCTGAATGTCTGCAGTGAGTTTTGATTCATCTTTTTTTGCTGCTGCTTCATAATAATAGGTGCTTCTGTTTACCTGTAGGACGCGGCACATTGCTGATACAGAGTATTTGTGGGCATTTGCTTTGATCACATTTACTTTCGTCCTAAGATCAGCGCCGCTTGTTTTAAAATATCATTTTCCATTCTTAACTGCTGGTTTTCTTTCCGAAGCCGGATCAGTTCTTCCTGCTCCGGAGTCCGGTTATCTTTTTCATGGAAAGAACCGGAATTGGATGCCTGCTTTACCCACTTGTCAAACAGGGAAGTAGCAATGTCATATTCACGGCAGATATCACATCTGCGTTTGCCGGAACGATATAGTTCCACCAGTTGCTGTTTAAATTCATCTGTATATTTGCGAGGTTTTCGTCGTTGTTTTTGTTCGGTCATAAAGAGTGCTCCTTCGTGTATTTATTATAGATTATATGACCTTAAAAAGTACTGATGAGTACGAATCGGGTTTATACCTAGATTTGTACTCATTTTACTACCGAGATATGGTAAAATATGCGATTTTATGCTAGGATAAGACCATTGGGTTAGATGTCGTGAAAGTGCGATAAAACCTAGGAAAAATAAGGATATACAAGGAAAAACGAAGATATGCAAGATAAAATTAAAGTGCTTTTTTATCTGCCACGGCAACATCTGCCGCTCCCCATGTCCGAGTACCTCCTAAAGGATCTGGTGGAAAAACAAAACCTCACTTCCCACTTCGAGATCGCTTCCGCTGCCACCAGCAGCGAAGAAATCTGGAATGGCACCGGCAATCCGATCTACCCGCCGGCGCAGGCAGAGCTGAGGAAGCATGGGATCGGGAAAACAGCATACACAAATTTTTCAAAAAAACGTGCACGGCAGGTAACAAAAAGAAGATTACGGGTATTATGACTATCTGCTCTGTGCAGATGCAAATAACATCAAAAACACCATACGCATCACGGGACCGGATGTCGATGGCAAGATAAAACTTCTTTTTGGACTTTGCTACAGATCCCAAAAGAAAAGGAAAATACATTTCAGATCCATGGTATTCTGGCAGGTTTGACGAGACCTACCGGGATGTTGTTTGCGGTTGTGAGGACTGCTCGCATACTTGAAAGAAACAGGGCAGATCTGATAAAAAAATATTGAAAAGACAGTGTCGATGATATCTGTCCGTATCTGCCACGAAAGTCAGTCAGACCAAAATCTGACAATGAAAGGGGTGGAATCGGTCAGAACAGGAGACACTGTTTTTTATTGCCCAAAAAGTAACAGAAAATATTTTCGCATATTTTCGCCTGAAGTCAATACCGAATAATTCATAAAAATCAATTTGTAAAATTGGTCAAACAGACGAAAATAGAATTAAAATACGAAAACAACTTGTATAAATCAACGAATAAATATAAGATATAGAAGTACGAAAAAATACGAAAATTTGAAAGAGGGGAGAGGGACATGTATAAGACCGGTTAATGATCTTATCCGGCAAACTGGGGTATGATCGAAAATCGAAAATGGGGGACTTTGAAAAATGAGAAACAAAAAGATTTTACAGAAGGCCGCTAAGAAATCACTTTAGCTGGCTTTTAATTTTAGGTATGCTGGTAACGTTACCAGAGACGCCGGGAGCCATATCTGCAGCGGCGGCGGAGCTTGAAACGGGGACAGAAGAAACGGTACATGAAGAATCCGGCGATGCAGATCGTGGATGAAACAAAAATGCTGTGACAGAAAAAACCGGGGAAACAGAGACGAAAGCAGATACCGCGGTACAAGAAGAAACTGGTACAAGTCAGAGTCAGGAAACGAAAGAGCCGGAAACAGAGACCCAAGATGCAGAAGCAGAGAACGAAGATGCAGAAACAGAGGATGCGGAAGCAGCAGTAACAGAAGCAGAGACCCAAGATGCAGAAACAGAGGCACCTGTAACAGAAACAACGGAAGATGAGACTGAATTATCCGAGGAAACAGAAGAAACGGAAACAGAGCAGGAAGTGAAAGCTGTGGAAGGAGCAATGAACCTGACACTGCACATGGATAACAGTTCTGCAAAGTACAAAACGCCTGCACTTCAGTTCTGGGGAGATGATAACACAATCGTATCTGGTGCAACGGAAAAAACCAGGAGATTACAGGTTGGGAAGACGCAGTAGGACAGCTTCTGACAGCGGATAAAGACGGAAAATTTTACAGTGTAACATTAAACGGTAATTTTACGGGATTCCAGTTTTTAGATTATGCAGATCCGTCAAAGAACACAGCAGGACAGGGATTTGTCAGCACTATGACATCATATACTGGTGACACTCCGACAGATCTCTATTACATCTGCAAAGACGGTAACTGGGGCTGGTATTTAGATGCAGCAGGCACAGAAGCCTTAAAAGAGCCGGAACTTGTTTACCTTACCATGCATATCAAACCGGAAACAGAAATGGTCAAAGCCGGCAATGCAGCACTGGAATGACAAATTGACTATCACTGATACAAAAAAGGTCAGGAAACGATCACCGGCTGGGACGTAAAAGGGAGATCTTTTCACAGCAGAAGAGAATGGATTTTACAAACTCACTGTCAAAGGAACATTCGGAGGCTTTCAGTTTGTAGATGCAGATAATGCGGATGATACAAAAACAGGTGACAATACTTACGACAAACTGTTGGATAAATTTGTAGCAGAAACGCCAACCGATGTATATTATATCCAGAAAGACGGCACCTGGAACTGGTACATGGATAAAGATGGAACAATTACACTTGCTTCCACAAAAAGAGGTATCGGACCAGGCAGTCGACAATGCAGATGGAACTACCACATTCACGGCTGTTGCAGAAAACGTAAAAGATAAAGTAAAGGTTGTTTATGGTAAAAAATCAGAGGTGGAGGAAAAAGGAACTTCTGCATTAAAGACGGTTACCATGACAGCAGATAAAAGTGTTGCAAATGCATATACCACGGATGCGATTTTCCTTGGAGATGATGCATTGGACATCGTATATTACATCGAAGTAGATGGTGTAAAAAGACATTGAAACATCCGCTGGTGTTACAGTTGGAAAAGATACTTATCTTTCTTATACCAGGGATAAATTTTACCGGCAGAATGGTCTGTATACCGGGTACATTTCCTAGAAAAAAGCTGGGATGCAGCATCAAATATAATGACATACATGGGAGAGGGGTTATATTCCTATACATTTAAAAATGTTCCGGCGGCAAATTACGAGTACAAGATTACGATGGGTGACTGGAGCGAAAACTATGGAGCAGGCGGTGTTATAAGCGGATCTAACATTGCAGTTACCGTGACAGAACCTCAGGATGTTACGATTTATTATTCGGACTTCAGCCATTATTCAAAATGCAGTATTGATTATAAGTTCGGGGCAAGCCTGTTATTGCAGGGAACAGGGATTCCGTTGGATACAAAATTTTCTGACAGCAGACTGACCGGAATTTACAGCGCAACTGTGGCAAACATGGAAGCTGGTACTTATTCCGATACGAAGATCGTATCAGAGGATGAGACTGTTGAAATGGATCCATATACGGTAGATACCACAAAGGATGTTACATTCTATTATGATCCGGAATCAGGCATTTATTATTCGAATGCTTCTGACAAAGAAGTTGCAACAAACAAACTTGTATTTGATTCTAAGGATACAGCTTACAAATCAGTATATGGTGCAGTGGCAACCGGGGAGGAAGTTACCTACTCCATCGATACCGGAGATGAAGTTACTGCAGTCAAACTGGTCGTAAAAGGCGTGGCAAAGAAAACACTTTCCATGAAAAAGCAGAGGGTGCGGAAGATGGAAAACAGAGATGGTCTGTTACTACAAGCTATGACAGACTTGGAGAATATCAGTATTTCTTTGCAGTATACAATGAAACTGCAGTGGTAATGTATGGCGATGATGACGGATTTTATGGGGCCGGTGTGGCAGCCAATCTGTTAAATCTTTTACCATATGATCAGATCGTATATCAGTCAGGTTATAAGACACCCGACTGGATGAAAAATGCAGTGATCTACCAGATCTTCCCGGATCGTTTCTATAATGGCGATGTGACAAACGATACCATCACTTCGGATGCAAGAGGTACGGTACAGTATGAGTATATGAATGACTGGTATATTTTCCCGGAGAACCCGGAGCAGATCACATTACATCCGGATACCTATCCGACTTACGCATATAAGGGCGATGGAAACTGGAGCAATGAGATCTATGGTGGAGATTTAAAGGGTATTACAAAACGGATCGACTACTTAAAAGCACTTGGTGTTACCGTGATATACTTAAACCCGGTATTTGAGTCCATTTCCAGCCACAGATACGATACAAGTGATTATAAAAATATTGATCCGATCCTTGGAACACTTGGAGATTTTGAGGAACTGGTCAGCGTAGCAGAAGCGAATAATATGCATGTTGTATTGGATGGTGTATTCAATCATGTATCGGATGATTCTGTTTATTTTGACCGTTACTATGAGTATCTGGAAGATGGAACCGATACGATCGGAGCTTATCCTTACTGGGCATATGTATACGATGCCATGAGCGAGAAAAAAGATTTCCAAAGAGGAAGCAGAAAAACAGGCAAAAGAATATTTTACGGCAGAGTATGGAATTACAAACTATGACTATACAGAATGGTTTGATGTATTTTCCGATACAACTTTAAAAGATGACAATGACGATGAAGTATGTGATTCCGTAGGACTTCGTGCCGGAAAACCAGTATATGGTTATGATGGATGGTGGGGTTATGACTCCATGCCGATCATCAAGGCAACGAACGGTTCCGAATATCAGACCGGTACCTGGGCAGAAGAAGTAATCGGAAAAAATGAGACAAGTAAGACCGCAGATAACAGTGTAACACAGTACTGGCTGTCAAAAGGAATGGACGGATGGAGACTCGATGTTGCCAATGAAGTATCGGATGAGACCTGGCAGCATTTCCGTAAATCCGTAAAGGCACTTGACAGTGATAACGTGATCATCGGAGAGATCTGGACGGATGCAGTCAAATATCTGATGGGTGACATGTATGACTCTGTTATGAACTATATGTTCCGTGGAGCAGCAATCGCCTATGCAAAAGGCGGAGATTCAAAAATGCGTTAAATACGCTGGAGCGTTTGAAGAGCGTTATCCGAAAGAAGCATTTTATGCGATGATGAACCTTGTTGACTCTCATGATACAACACGTTTGTTATCTTACTTAGATGGTATTGATGACGATAGAAACCAGAAGGAAATTTCAGAGGCATTCCCGACCTATGAAAATACTTCAGATGAGGCAAAACAGAAACAGTATTTAGTTGCATTGATGCAGTTTACCTACGCAGGTGCACCGACCATCTATTATGGTGATGAGCTTGGCATGGTAGGTGCAGATGATCCAGATGGCCGCCGTGCGATGATCTGGGGCGAAGGAAATGAGAATCTGGTAAAATGGTATGCAAAACTTGCTGCAATAAGAAGCAGTTACAGTGCATTGAGAACAGGCTCCGTAGAGCCGGTATATGGCACAGATAAAGAAATTTTAGGCTATGTCAGAAGTGATGATTCGGATATCATGCTTGTTTTGATGAACAACAGTGCAGCAGACAAGTCTGTGACAGTAAATGTTGCAGAACTTGGAATTAATGCAGCAGAACTTGCAGATGTGATCGCAGGTAATAGTTACAGTGCTGCAGGAGGCAGCGTGACGGTAACTGTTCCGGCATACAATGGTGTGATCTTAACAGACAAGGGTCATGTAAAACAGGTTTCTGTGGATGAAGAAAACTTAAAACCTGGTTTTGATCCTGCATATAAGATTAAGGCAGAAGAACGTGCAGTCAAAGTAACAGGAGTTTCACTGAAAAGACAGAGATCACCTTACAGAAAGGTAAAACAGCAAATATTTCTGGAAATGTAGTAGTAGCACCGCAGAATGCAACAAACACAGCAGTAAAATACAAGACTTCTGACAAAAACAGTTGCTTCAGTTGACAAAGATGGTAATGTAACTGCAAATGCCAAAGGAACTGCAACAATTACCGTGACAACAAAAGACGGAATGTTTACATCAGAATGTAAAGTAACTGTAGGAGATCAGGTACAGGCAGCGAAGATCAAATTAAACAAGACAAAACTCAGCCTGAAAAAAGGAAAACATATACCTTAAAGGCAACAGTCACTCCGAAGGATTGTACGGATAAATCCGTGAAATGGAAATCTTCCAAATCCTCTGTTGTAAAAGTAGATGCAAACGGAAAAGTAACTGCAAAGAAAGCAGGAACCGCTACAATTACAGCTACCACAAAGAATGGTTTAAAAGGCAACCTGTAAGATCACGGTTACAGATCCGGCAACCAAAGTATATCTGACACCGGCGATGAGTATCAAAAAGGGAAGTTCCGTAAAACTGACAGCATCTGTATTTCCGAAGACAGCGACAGATAAACTTACATGGTCTACATCAAACAAAAAGGTAGTGACAGTAACAAAGAGCGGTAAGATCAAAGGAGTCAAAACAGGAACAGCTACGATTACAGTTAAAACAACAAGTGGAAAGAAAGCAACCTGTACAGTGACCGTTGTAAAGAGTAATAAGAAGTCAGCTGGTATTAAACTGAGTGCAAAGAAACTGACATTAAAGCAAAATGCAACAAAACAGCTGAAAGCTACTCTTGATAAGAATGCAACGGACAAAGTGACATGGAGCAGTTCTAACAAGAAAGTAGCTACAGTCGATAAAAATGGTGTTGTAACGGCTGTAAAGAAAGGTACTGTAACGATTACCGCAAAGACATCAGGTGGAAAGAAAGCAACCTGTAAAGTGACGGTAAAAGTACCGGCAACCAAGGTAAAATTAAACAAAACCAAGGCGACTGTTGCAAAGGGCAGGACTCTGACCTTAAAAGCGACTATGACACCTTCTTCCTCAACAGATAAACTTACCTGGACGAGTTCCAACAAAAAGTGGTAACAGTTGATAAGAATGGTAAAGTAAAGGCACTGAAAAAAGGAACAGCCACGATTACTGTAAAAACTGCAAGTGGAAAGAAAGCAACCTGCAAAATTACTGTAAAATAAAAAAGTTGTAAAAAAAATTGCAAACAGGAAATCAATGTGGTATAAATGTTACAACGTTAAAACAGTAAAGCGATGAAAGAGACTCTGATCTTTGGGCGTCGACAGGAATACAGCGTCACCGACTGAGAGCGCTGTTTGAAAGAGAAGGTCAAGGGAACACTCTGGAGCAGACTGATTGAACAGGAATTTGCACGAGCGGTTGATCTTAAAAACAGCGGCAGTGGATCGAAAGTAGGTCAGTACGTGGGTGCGCGTTAAGCACAGAGAGCGGAAAGATGATGAGAACGACATCATTTTTCAATGCGGGTGGTACCGCGGGATACTAAGAGATTTCGCCCCGGAAAAGCATATGCTTTTCCGGGGTTTTTTGTATTCATGATAATAGAATGTTCGCGGAGCGTGCATTCTATTATTTGTTGAAAATCTGAAAGACAGAGTTTTGTTTTTCAAAAAGGATTCCCGTCCCGCACCTTATCATATCTAAAGGAGTGTACAGAATATGGAATTCATGACAGGTGTAAACAAAAGGAAACCTTAGAGATCGGTGATTTACTGACCGGCAGCTATGAGGGAAAAAGTGTAAAAGTAAACGGAGCAGTGCATACCATCCGTGATATGGGTGAAGTTGCATTTATCGTCTTAAGAAAGAGAGAAGGACTGCTCCAGTGTGTTTACGAAGAAGGAAAAACACAGTTTGACTTAAAAGATTTAAAAGAGGCAGCAACGATTGAGGTGGAGGGAACCGTAAAACCGGAGGAACGTGCACCACACGGATTTGAGATCCGTCTGGATAAAATCAAGGTATTGTCCGAACCGGCTGCACCGATGCCGCTTGCAATCTCAAAATGGAAATTAAATACCTCCTTGGAGGCGAATTTAAACAACCGTGCGATCGCCCTTCGAAATATCAGGGAGCGTGCAAAATTCCGTATTCAGGAAGGTGTGGTACGGGGATTTCGTGATTTCTTATACGGCCAGGGGTTTACAGAGATCCATACACCAAAGATCGGTGCAAAAGTGCAGAGGGCGGGGCAAACCTGTTCCGGTTGGAATATTTCCACAGACCGGCAGTTTTACAGCAGAGTCCGCAGTTTTACAAACAGATGATGGTCGGTGTGTTTGAACGGGTATTTGAGACCGCACCGGTTTTCCGCGCAGAAAAACATAATACCAAACGTCACTTGAACGAGTACACCAGCCTTGATTTTGAGATGGGATATATTGATGTATTTGAAGATATCATGGCGATGGAGACCGGATTTTTGCAGTATATGATCGCACTGCTCAAAAAAGATTATGCAGAGGAACTTCGGTTATTAGGCGTCACACTGCCGAACGTCGAAAAATTCCGACCGTGCGCTTCGATGAAGCAAAAGAAAAAGTGGCAGAAAAATATCACCGCCAGATCAGAAATCCATACGATCTTGAGCCGGAAGAGGAAGCGCTGATCGGACAGTACTTTTTAAAGGAAGAATGTGATGCGGATTTTGTATTTGTGACACATTATCCATCCAAAAAACGTCCGTTTTATGCGATGGACGATCCCGCAGATCCGACTTATACCTTAAGTTTTGACCTTTTATATCAGGGGACTTGAGATCACGACCGGAGGACAGCGTATCCACGACTACCATATGTTGATGGAAAAGATCGAAAAACGGGGAATGGAGTCCGAGGCATGGAACAGTACTTATCCGTATTCAAACATGGCATGCCGCCACATGGTGGACTTGGAATCGGATTAGAGCGTCTGACCATGAAATTAGTCGGTGAGGACAATGTTCGTGAAACTACTTTATTCCCTCGTGATTTAAGCAGATTAGAGCCGTAAAGGTTAGAACAGATGCAAAGAATCCAAAACAAAATAATTTTAGATCCATATCAGGTTCAAAATTGAATGTAAATTGAGTTTTGCAAACAGGGATCATATGAATGAAAAAGGAGAACAGCCGTGAAACATTTGGGAACAAAAACAATCGAAACAAGACGTCTTGTTTTAAGACGATTTACACTTTCCGATGCAGAACAGATGTACCGCAACTGGGCATCGGATCCGGAAGTGACAAGATATCTGCTGTGGCCTGCACATGAGAGTGAAGAAGAGACGAAAGGCATTTTAAAAGGCTGGATCGCTGCATACGATAAAACGGAAAAAATATGAATGGTGTATCGAATTAAAAGAGATCGGTGAGGCAATCGGCAGCATTGGTGTCGTAGCTGTCAATGAAAAAGTGCAGTCCATGGAAGTCGGTTATTGTTTAAGCTGTGACTACTGGAATAAAGGAATCATGTCAGAAGCATTAGAGGCAGTGGTAGAATACTTGACTAACGAAGTTGGGGCACGCAGGGATCGCGGCGCGATGTGATACCAGAAATCCGTACTCAGCCAAAGTGATGGAAAAGTGTGGCCTTAAATATGAAGGAACAGCGATTCAGGCTGAGTGGAACAATTCCGGAGCCGGGGATGTTGCTTATTATGGTCTGGTGGTTGGACCTGTGATCGTAGAAGAACCGGAAGAAGCTGAAGAACCGGGAATCGAGGAAGAGGGAAGAAATTCCGGCAGTTAAGACCGGACGCAAAAACGAAATCTCAGACGAGACGATCGAGTATGTCGGAATCCTTGCAAAATTAGAATTAAATGAGGAAGAGAAAGAGCATGCCAGAAAAGATATGGAAGAAATGCTCAACTATATTGATAAATTAAACGAACTTGACACCACAGGAGTGGAGCCGATGTCACATGTGTTCCTGGTAAACAATGTATTTCGAGAAGATGTAGTGACAAACGGGGACGGCAGCAAAGAGACACTTTCGAATGCACCGGAACAGAAGGACGGTGGATTTAAAGTGCCAAAGACGATTGGAGATTAATCAGATTGCTCGGTTAACATTTTACGCAGCAGGCAAAGAGGATAGTATACAAGATTTGTGCCTGTGCACAAACCCGATATGCGCAAAAAATTGCGCAGGAATGGAGATTTATATGAACATTATGAGTTTGACTGCCGTGGAACTCGGCAAAAAGATAAAAGCAAAAGAAATCTCAGTAGAGGAAGCTGTTACGGCGGCGCTTGACGCGATTGAGAAAAAAGAAAAACTCGTAAACAGCTTTGTGACAGTAGATAGAGAAGGAGCACTGAAACGCGCAAAAGGAAGTACAAAAAACAGATTGATGACGGCACTCTGACGGGGCCGCTTGCAGGTGTACCGGTTGCCATCAAAGACAATATGTGTACGAAAGATCTGCTTACCACCTGTTCTTCTAAGATTTTATATAACTTTATTCCGACCTACACGGCGGAGGCAGTTTTAAATCTGGAAAAAGCAGGGGCAGTTATTTTAGGAAAGACCAACATGGATGAGTTTGCCATGGGAAGCACGACAGAGACGTCCGCTTACGGTGAGACAAAAAATCCATGGAACACAGAACATGTACCGGGCGGTTCGTCGGGCGGTTCCTGCGCAGCGGTTGCGGCAGAGGAGTGTAGCTTTGCGCTTGGATCAGATACCGGCGGCTCCATCCGTCAGCCGAGTTCCTTCTGCGGCGTAACCGGCATGAAACCGACGTACGGCACCGTTTCACGTTACGGACTGATCGCTTATGGTTCCTCCCTTGACCAGATCGGACCGGTCGCAAAGGATGTGACAGACTGTGCCACGATATTAGAGGCGATCGCTTCTTATGATACGAAGGACTCCACTTCCGTGAAAAGGGAGGATTATGATTTTACCAGGGCGCTGGTGGATGATGTCGCCGGAATGAAGATTGGTATCCCACGCGATTATTTCGGGGAAGGCTTAGAACCGGAGGTAAAAACAGCAGTTTTGCAGGCTGCAGAGGAATTAAAGAAAAAGGGCGCCATCGTGGAAGAGTTTGATTTAAGCCTGGTAGAATATGCGATCCCTGCATATTATGTTATCGCCTGTGCGGAGGCAAGTTCAAACCTGGCGCGATTTGATGGCGTAAAATACGGTTACCGTACCAAAGAGTACGAAGGACTTCACAACATGTATAAAAAATCCCGTTCTGAAGGATTCGGGCCGGAGGTAAAACGCCGTATCATGCTTGGCTCTTTCGTGCTGAGCAGCGGTTATTACGATGCATATTATCTGAAAGCACTCCGCACCAAGGCACTGATCAAACAGGCATTTGATAAGGCATTTGAAACCTATGATGTGATATTAGGACCGGCAGCACCGACCACTGCTCCAAAATTAGGACAGTCTTTAAGTGATCCGATCAAGATGTATTTAGCGAGATCTTTACACGATTTCCGTAAATCTTGCCGGTTTACCGGGAATTTCACTGCCGTGCGGCAAAGATAAAAACGGTCTGCCGATCGGGTTACAGCTTATTGGAAACTGTTTTGAAGAGAAGAAGATCATCCGCGCGGCATATGCATTTGAACAGACAAGAACCTTATGAGCACAGCCCGCTTGCATAGTCCGAAAATGGAGGAATAGACATGATGAGTAAAATATATGAAACTGTCATTGGACTTGAGGTCCATGTTGAGCTTAGCAACGAAAACAAAAATCTTCTGCGGCTGTTCCACGGCATTCGGCGGTGCACCAAACACATACCTGTCCGGTCTGTACCGGTATGCCGGGTTCCCTTCCGGTGTTGAACCGTCAGGTGGTGGAATATGCGATGGCAGTGGGAATTGCCACAAACTGCAGTATCACACAGTATTGTAAATTTGACCGTAAAAACTATTTTTACCCGGATAACCCGCAGAATTACCAGATCTCCCAGTTATATCTGCCAATCTGCAGAGAGGGCAGTGTGGAGATTGAGACGGCAGCCGGAAAGAAGATCTGTCGGCATCCACGAGATCCATATGGAGGAGGATGCGGGAAAACTGGTGCATGACGAGTGGGAGGATGTCTCCATCGTAGATTACAACCGTTCCGGTGTACCGCTGATCGAGATCGTATCGGAGCCGGATATGCGCTCTGCAGATGAAGTTATCGCATATCTTGAAAAGCTTCGCATGATCATCCAGTATCTGGGAGCATCTGACTGTAAATTAAACGAAGGTTCCATGCGTGCCGATGTCAACCTGTCCGTCCGTGAAGCCGGCGCAAAGAAGTTTGGAACCCGTACCGAGATGAAAAAAACTTAAACTCCTTTAAAGCGATTGCAAGAGCTATCGAGGAGAGCGTGCGTCAGATTGAACTGCTTGAAGCCGGAAAGAAGATCGTGCAGGAGACACGCCGCTGGGATGACAATAAGGAATCTTCCCATGCAATGCGTTCCAAAGAGGATGCACAGGATTACCGTTATTTCCCGGAGCCGGATCTTGTCCCGATCGTGATCAGCGATGAGTGGATCGCAAAAGTAAAGGCAAACCAGCCGGAACTGCGCACGGAAAAATTAGAGCGTTACCAGAGAGAGTTTGATCTTCCAAAATACGATGTCGAGATCATCACAGGACACAAAAAATTTGCAGACCTGTTTGAGGCGGCAACCGAGCTTTGCGGCAAACCGAAAAAAGTGTCCAACTGGATCATGGTCGAAACTATGCGTCTGTTAAAGGAAAACAACATGGATCCGGAAGACATCCGTTTTTCTCCGGTCAATCTTGCAAAACTGATCAATCTTGCCGATTCCGGTTCCATTACAAACACGGTCGCAAAGGAAGTATTTGAACGGATCTTTAAAGACGACATCGATCCTGAAAAATATGTTGAAGAGAAAAGGCTTAAAGACAGTCAACGACGAGGGTGCACTCCGTGAGACAGTACAGAAAATATTAGCAGAAAATCCACAGTCGGTTGAGGATTACCATAACGGCAAAGAAAAGGCAATCGGATTCTTAGTCGGACAGACCATGAAAGCCATGAAAGGAAAAGCAAACCCGGCGCTTGTGAACCAGATATTAAAAGAGTTACTGTAAGGTATTATATTTGATACCAACATCATGTGTATAAAAATATGAGGACTGAAAAAAGTCCTCATATTTTTGCGATAGCTTGACAATCTTGTTTATGCGTGCATATACTAAGATAATTGCGAAACTCATTCATGAACTGGCGATGTTGTGGAAAATTGACAGATGAAAAAGAAAGTGCTGGGGAGCCGTCGGTACTTAGTGACCGTATTTTGGTCACTTAGTATCCGCTACGAGCGACACGCAGCGAGAGCGTGCTTTCGTTTCAGCTGTCAATTTCCCACAACGTTCACAGCCTAAAGCAGAGTTTCGCCCAGGTAACTGTTTTATTGAATAGCATGGAAAGAAGGAGCAAAATGACCTATCATTTATCCGACGAGCAGGAAAATACTTTTTTATGACACCTTAGAGGAACTCTGCAGGCAGTCCCGTCTGTTAGAGTCACACCGCTATATGCAGCACGGTGACACCAGCGTGTTCCGCCACAGTGTGTCGGTTGCATATTTCAGCTATTATCTGGCACTGAAAATGAATGCGCCGGTGGATATCCATTCGCTGGTTCGTGGTGCGCTGTTACATGATTATTTTTTGTATGACTGGCATGAGAAAGATGCATCACATAAATGGCATGGATTTCATCATGCAAAAAAGGCGTGTGAGAATGCAGCCCGTGATATCCCGGATTTGAACGAGATAGAGAAGGATATGATAAAATGTCATATGTTTCATTAAATATCGTTCCGCCAAAATACATGGAAGGCTGGATCTTTATGCTGTGCAGATAAGATCTGTTCCGGGGCAGAAACCGTGAAAGGACGCCTGCCGGAGCATATCGTTCTGCCGTGGAGGAAACAGATTCGTTCAGAATTATAGAATGTTTGTGAGTTTGACCCAAAATGGAGAAACGGGCATATATAAAGTTTTCGCTTTATATATGCCCGTTTTTCATGCAAAATGTTAGCCTTCCGCAAGATTTCCTGTAAAGCTGATAATATTTTCCTTTTTCTTCCATGAGTTTGTCATGGTTACCGCGCTCAATGACGCGTCCCTGCTCTAATACGATGATACAGTCACTGTTTTAACGGTGGAGAGGCGGTGGGCGATCACGAATGGTGCGTCCTGCCATCAGTTTATCCATACCGTCCCTGAACGATCTTTTTCGGTTCTGGTATCAATCGAACTGGTCGCCTCGTCGAGGATCAGTACGGCGGATCTGCAATCGCAGCACGCGCAATGGCGAGAAGCTGTCTTTGTCCCTGACTTGTTGGCACCGTCACCGGTTAAAAGTGTGTTGTAACCGTCCGGAAGCTGATGGATACAGGTGTCGGCGTTGGCAAGTTTTGCCGCTGCAATGACTTCTTCATCGGTGGCGTCTAATTTTCCATAACGGATGTTTTCCATGACCGTTGCGGTAAACAGATGTGTGTCCTGCAATACGATGCCGAGAGAGTGGCGCAGATCATCTTTTTTGATCTTATTGATGTTGATGCCATCGTAACGGATCTTACCGTCCTGGATATCATAGAAACGGTTGATCAGGTTTGTGATCGTCGTCTTTCCGGCACCGGTACTTCCGACAAAGGCGATCTTCTGTCCCGGTGTCGCATAGAGATCCACATTGTGGAGCACGATCTTTTCCGGGTTATAACCGAAATTGACATCATCAAAGACTACGTCACCTTTCAGCTCGATATAATCCACACTGCCGTCTGCCTGATGGGTATGTTTCCATGCCCACATACCGGTGCGCTCTTTGATTCTGACGATCTGCCCGTTTTCTTTTCTGGCACGAACGAGAGTGACATAGCCGTCGTCAGTTTCCCGGTTCCTCGTCGAGCAGTTTGAAGATTCGCTCGGAACCTGCAAGCGCCATGACGATATTGTTGAGCTGCATGCTTAACTGGTTGACCGGCTGGCTGAAAC
>VOFB01003096.1_pt1 | contig 15828 bp, 25 predicted proteins | sample 5384141 | NCBI WGS metagenome assembly VOFB01 (sample SAMN12384721, study PRJNA508395) | human gut metagenome | isolation source: healthy gut A | host: Homo sapiens | reverse complement strand
GCTGGAACTGGGCTGTATTTATGCCCTGGTGGCGCTGGCACTGTTCCTGAGCTATTCCATCCTGAACATCGCAGACCTTTCCACGGACGGCTGCTTCACGTTGGGCTGCGCCGTGGCCTGTCAGGTAGGCACTGACCGGCCACCCCATTCTGGCCCCTGTTCGCAGCCATGGCGGCAGGTGTGTGCTCCGGCTTTGTTACGGCTTTTCTGCAGACCCGCCTTGGCGTGGAGAGCATCATGGCAGGCATCATCGTCAACACCGGCCTTTACACCATCAATCTGGCCGTGATGGGCTTTTCCTCCACCATGTCGCTGGTCAAGACCGACACTGTTTTCTCGCTGGCAAAAGGCTCACTGAGCTTCCTTGGCGGCTGGTATAAGCTGGCCATCGCGCTGGCCATGATCCTGCTTGCCGGCGCGGCGATGCTGGGCTTCCTCGGCACCCGGCTGGGTCTGTCCATCCGCGCCACCGGTGACAACGCTGCCATGGTGCGTGCTTCCAGTATTAACCCGGCTTTCACCATTACGGTGGGCCTGTGCATTTCCGGCGCATTGTGCGCCCTCTCCGGCGGCCTGCTGGCACAGTATCAGAAGAGCTGCGATATCAATGTGGGCACCGGCATGGTGACCATCGCACTGGCTTCCCTCATCATCGGCGAGACTCTGCTTGGTAAGCGCACCATGCTGCGCCGGATCATCGGCGTGGTGTTTGGCAGCTGCCTGTACCGTTTTATCGTGGCTGTGGCGCTGCGCTTCAATGTGCCCGCCGCCGCCATGAAAGCTGGTGTCTGCCATCATCGTGGCCATCGCCATTTCGATGCCGGCCATCAAGGAAAAATCGCCTTTGAGCAGCGCAAGCATGGGGCCTGCCGCCGCCGCGTGACCACCGGCAAGGAGGGAAAGTAAGATGGAAATGCTTCAGCTGAACGATCTGCACAAGACTTTCAACCCCGGCACGGTCAATGAAAAAGTGGCCCTGAACGGTGTCAGCCTGCACATGGAAGCCGGGGACTTTGCCACCATCGTGGGCTCCAACGGCGCGGGTAAATCCACCCTCTTCAACGCCATCACCGGCGGCTTCATCGCCGACGAGGGCAGCATCCTGCTGGGCGGACAGGATATCACCTTTGAGCCGGAGCACCAGCGCAGCAAGGTCATCGGCCACCTGTTTCAGGACCCGCTCAAGGGCACGGCACCCAACATGACCATTGAGGAAAACCTTGCACTGGCCTATCTGCGTGCCGGCACCGCGCCCCACGCCATCTTTTCCCGCATCTCCCGCAAGGACAAGGAAGTGTTCCGGGAGAAGCTGGCCCTGTTGGACATGGGCCTCGAAGACCGGATGAAGCAGCCGGTGGGACTTCTCTCCGGCGGTCAGCGGCAGGCGCTGACGCTGCTGATGGCAACCCTTGTTACGCCCAAGCTGCTTTTGCTGGACGAGCACACTGCCGCGCTGGACCCCTCCACCGCAGAAAAGGTGCTGGAGCTGACCAGGAGCATCGTGGCCGAAAAGAAGATCACCTGCCTGATGGTCACCCACAACATGCATCAGGCATTGGAGCTGGGCAACCGCACCCTGATGATGGATTCCGGCCGCATCGTCTTTGACGTGAAGGGCGAGGAACGCAGCCGGATGACCGTGGACGGCCTGCTTGAAAAGTTCCGCGAGAATGCCGGCAAGAATCTGGATAACGACCGCATCCTGCTGAGTAAAGTGGAAAAGTGACCCGGACAGGGAAGCACAGCCCCGACAGACCATGCAGTCTGCCGGGGCTGTATTTTTGCGGAGAGCACACCGCAGGAAAAATAGCGGCCCCTGAAACAGCAAATCCCCCTGCGCAGATGCACAGGGGGGATTTTTAAATATCAGAAATTACTGAACGTATTCGACCGTGTACTCGAAGCCGTACTCTTCCTGCAGCTTCTTCACCTCGGCCTCGCAGTCCTCGATGAAGGTGGGGCGTAGACGGAAGCGCCGTTGTGGGCCTTCTTGTAGTCCTCAACGATCTGCTGCAGCTTTGCCCAGCCCTCGTTGGCCTTGTTCTGGTCGATGCTGTCGGGGAAGTTGATGATGAACTCGCGGTGCTTAGGAATACGTGCTTTCATGGTAGGTTCTCCTTATAACAGTTTGGATTTTGATTGTTGATTTATACAGAAGCACAGAGAAAAACCTGTGCAACTTGCGAAAAACGGATCACAGCCCGTATACCCGGCGGGCATTTTTCGGCTGTGGTGCGGAACACCTCTTCGGCAGAGATGCCCCGCAGCTGGGCGATATACTCGCCCACATAGCGGATGAGGGAGCTGTCACAGCGGGTGCCGCGCACCGGCTCCGGTGCCATATAGGGGCAGTCGGTCTCCAGCACGATGTTTTCCAGCGGCAGGGCACTGATAGCCTTTGCCGCCCGCTTGGCACCCTTGAAGGTGCATGCCCCGCCAAAACCGATGAACAGTCCCTGCTTTGCCAGCCACACCGCATCGTCGGCACTGCCGGAATAGCAGTGGACGATGCCCTTGGGCTGGTATTTTTTGAGCAGGGCGTAAACATCGGCATGCGCATTGCGGTCGTGCACGATGATGGGTTTGTCCAGCTCCAGCGCCAGCCGGATGTGTGCCTCAAACATGGCCAGCTGGGCGTCCTTCGGCACAGGCCAGTGGTAGTCCAGCCCGCATTCCCCACAGCCACCACCTTGGGGTCCTCGTAATAGGGGGCCAGAGCGCGCATCTCGGCGGCCCAGTCGCCGCCATAGACCGAGACCGTAGGAGCCGGGCCTTCCTCGCCGCAGTCGGCGGCGGGCAGCAAGGCTTTCCGGATGGATGCCGACAGCGGCCACCACCCACGGGTAACGGTGCGCCAGCTCCAGCACCCGGGGTGCATCCCCGGAGTGGGTGGCCTGTTCACACACGCCCACCACGCCTTTAGCCGGGCAGGCTGTCCAGCAGGGGATAGCGGTCGGCGTCAAAGGCGCGGGCGCTGTAGTGCGCGTGGGTGTCAAAAATGGGGCCGGTCATTTGCCCTCCTTTTTGTTTGCGGGGCCTTGTTCACCAGCCAGATGCCCACACACACGAACACCAGCGCCGCCAGATACTGCCAGCGGAACAGGGGTTCGCCGTTGAGCACGGCGCTCAGCAGCACGTTGACCACCGGGTTCACGAAGCCAAAAGATGGCAATGCGGCTGACCGGGTTGTTCTTCATCAGCAGGGCCCACAGCACATAGCCTGCCCCGCAGATGAAGGCCAGATACAGCATGACCACCACCGCCAGTGCGCTCTGCACATGGAGGCTGCCGCCCAGCACAGTGCCCAGCACGAACAGTGCCAGACCGCCCACGAACAGGTTGATGAAGCAGACGGCAAAGCTGTCTGCTTTTTTTGGTCACGGATTTGTTCCACGGGCCGGACAGGGTAAAGATGATGGTAGCGGCCATCATGCAGAACACGCCCCAGCCGCTTCCGCTGCCGTGGTTGCCCAGCGTGCCGATGAGCACGCCCGCAAAGCCGATGGCGCAGCCCAGCGTTTTGGCAGGGGGTCATGCGGTCGGCGTTGCCGTAGATGAAGTGGGCAAAGATAACGCCCAGAAAGCTCTGGGTGCTGTTCAGGATGCCGCCAAAGGCACCGGTGAGCATAGCAACAGCGATATAATAGAAGGCGTACTGAAACGTGGTCTGCCACAGGCCCAGCGCACAGCACTCTGCTGCGACCTTGCCCCGGGGCACAGGGCGGGCGGCTTTGCAGCAGCACACTGCCCAGCAGCACCAGAAAGCTGCCCAGCATGAACCGCACACCGGCAAAGCAGAAAATGGACGCGGTATTGCTGGTCTCAATGGAGAACAGCCGGTAGCCCAGCTTTGATGAAAGGGAAGGCCGAGCCCCCACAGCACATTGCAGAAGATGGCCAGCAGCACGGCGAACACCGGCGTGCCGAAAATTTTATCCAGCCATTCCGCGCGGGAAAGCGTTTTGTTTTCCTGCATGGCGGCTCAGTGGATGCGGCTGCCTACGGGGGTGTCGTCGCCGTAGAAAGCGATGGAGCAGCCGCCGTCGGCGGTATCAGCAGCAAAGATCATGCCCTCGCTGACATACTTGCCCTTCATCATGGGGCGAGGTGCCAGATTGCACACAATGCCGATCTTCTTACCGATCAGGTCTTCCGGCTTGAACCACTTTGCAATGCCGGAAAGGATGCAGCGCTCCCGCTCGCCGTCGAACACGGTCAGGTGCAGCAGCTTCTTGCTCTCCTTCAGGTTCTCGCAGGCGCGCACCTCGGCCACGCGCAGCTCCACCTTGCAGAAGGTGTCAAAGTCGATCTCTTCCTCGTGGGTAAAGTCCACGGTGCTCTCCTCGGCGGGGGCGGCAGCCTTCTTCTCAGCTTCTGCCTTGGCCTTGTTGGCAGCTTCGGCAGCGGCCTTGCGCTTCTCGTCCTCTTCCTTCAGATGGGCGATCTCCTTTGCCACGTCGATGCGGGGGAACAGTGCCTCGCCCTTGTGCACGGTGTAGGTCTCCTGTGCGCCGTAGGTGGTCTTGCTCAGATCCAGAGCAGATGCGTCCAGACCCAGCTGTTCCATCATCTTGGGGGCGGTGGGTGGGCAGGTATGCGTTCAGCAGGATGCCGCACACGCGCAGTGCCTCGCACAGGTGGTACAGCACGCTCTCCAGACGGGCCTTGTTGGCCTCGTCCTTGGCCAGCGCCCAGGGAGCGGTCTCGTCGATGTACTTGTTGGCACGCTGGATGACCGCAAAGATCTCCATCAGGGCCTGCGGGATGGTCAGGCTTGTCCATGTCGGCCGTGACCTTGGCGGTCAGCTCGTTGACCATGGTCTCCAGCTCGGTGTCGATGGCCTCGGTACCGGCCACATTGTGCACGGTGCCGCCGAAGTACTTCTCGCACATGGCGACCGTGCGGCTGAGCAGGTTGCCCAGATCGTTTGCAAGGTCGCTGTTGATGCGGTTGATCAGAGCTTCGTTGGTGAACATGCCATCGTTGCCGAAGGGATCTCACGCAGCAGGAAGTAGCGGATGGAGTCCACACCGTAGCGGTCGCACAGGATCACAGGGTCCACCACATTGCCCTTGGATTTGGACATTTTGCCGCCGTCCAAAAGCAGCCAGCCGTGGCCGAACACCCGTTTGGGCAACGGCAGATCCAGCGCCATCAGCATGGCCGGCCAGATGATGGTGTGGAAGCGCAGAATCTCCTTGCCCACCATGTGCAGGTCCGCGGGCCAGTACTTGTCGTAATCGTGGTAGTTTTCGTTGCCGTAACCCAGGGCGGAAATATAGTTGCTCAGGGCGTCCACCCACACATACATGGTGTGCTTGGGGTCGAAGGGCACAGGGATGCCCCACTTGACCGAGGTACGGGACACACAGGTGTCCTGCAGGCCCTGCTTGATGAAGGCGATCATCTCGTTCTTGCGGCTCTCCGGCTGGATGAACTGGGGTTTTCCTCGTAGAGCTTCAGCAGGCGGTCGGCATACTTGCTGGTCTTGAAGAAGTAGGCTTCCTCGTGGGCGTCGTACACCTCGCGGCCGCAGTCGGGGCACTTGCCGTCCACCAGCTGGCTGTCGGTCCAGAAGCTCTCGCAGGGCTTGCAGTAGTGGCCGATGTACTCGCCCTTGTAGATGTCCCCCTGCTCGTACAGCTTGGTGAAAATCTTCTGGCAGGACTCCATGTGGTAGTCGTCGGTGGTGCGGATGAAGCGGTCGTAGCTGACGTCCAGCAGCTTCCACAGATCCTTGACGGTGGCCACGATCTTGTCCACATACTCCTTGGGGTCACGCCGGCGTCGGCAGCCTTGTCCTGAATTTTCTGGCCGTGCTCATCGGTGCCGGTCAGGAACATGACGTCATAGCCCTGCATCCGCTTGAAGCGTGCCAGTGCGTCGCAGGCGACAGTGGTATAGCTGTGGCCGATGTGCAGTTTGTCGCTGGGGTAGTAGATGGGAGTGGTGATGTAGAATGTCTTGTGTTCACTCATAGGTTGATACTCTTCCTTTCCTGATTTGGCGGGGGACGAAAAAGCCCTCATCCTGCCGGACTGAGCCGGACAAGGACGAGAGCCTGAAACTTTCGTGGTACCACCTTGCTTCGCCGCACCCTTGCGGGCGCAGCCTTTGCCGGGCCAAAAGCACGGCGCAGCGCGGAACGGGCGCACCCGTCGCAGGCTCAATGTTCACCTGCGCAGCTCCGAGACCATCTTCGGCATCGCGCGGCCTGCCCGGTTCCATCCTTCGGGCTTTCTGTCAGGCGCAGACGATGCGTACTCTTCTCTTCACAGCCAATTTACATTGTTATGTCTATAATACGCAAAAACGGTGGGTTTGTCAACAAAAATATGAAGAAAGAACCCTCTCAGTCAAAACCTGCACCTTGCTTCGGCCACAGCCACGAAGGGCGGATGGACGGAGTAAATTTTAGGGCCTCTCGGCGCCCCCATCAAAGGTGGTGTCTGTCGAGCGGATGGAAGACTGAGACCGTTTTTGACATGCAGTCCATGCACAGGCCCGGGTCTTGGTGCCAGGCGCACCTTCCAGCCGTCGGCCTGCCACATGGGCGGGATGCACGGCGTAGCCCTTCAGGGCCTCAAAGCTCTCCAGCGTGGTGTCCAGCATCACGTCAGCGTTGGACGTGGGCAGGCCGTTGATGTTCACATGCACTTCCAGCAGGCCGGGCACCTTGCCCACAAGGCCCTCCAGGCCTTCCTTGATGCCGGCCTTCACGGCGGCCTTTTCGGTGTCGGACAGCTCGTCCTTCAGCTGCCACAGAATGATATGCTTGACCATAACAAAAATACCTCCTGCGTTTTTTCTCATTGTAGCAGGGTGAGAAACGAACGCAAGAGGGGAAAGTTATTTTTTGTTTTGTCATCCCGGCTGCCGTGGTAGCACAGGTTGGAGATGACAAAACCGATGCAGGCCAGATATGCCGCTACCAGCAGAATGATATTCCACGGCTCGATGTCCGGCAAAATTGTTGAACAGAAAGGCTGTACCGCCGAGGATCAAGGGTCACACCGGAAAATTTGCGGAAGTTTTTCGCTCGTCCTCGGTTTTCCGGCTGTTCCGCTGCGATCACGCAGATCCTGGATGCCGCGCCAGATGAACAGCAAAGAGGTGACGACACGCAGCCACTCCCAGTCGGAAAGATGCAAATTCATGGCACACCCTTTCCCGGCGGTTCAGTCTGCGCTGTGCTCCCAGGCCTCGTAGGCAACCAGATAGAGAAGATCTCCCACGATGGCGATGCCGAAGATGATGCGGTAGATCAGCGATGTAACAGGTGTGAAGGTTAAGATCAGAAAGGCGATGCTGTTGAGCATGTAAAACACGCCGTTTTTTTTCTGCCAGAAGGCACGATATTCCGGGTCCCGTTCGTACTGGTTGAAGGGGAGACGGATCAGAACGGGTCTTTGCCCATAAAATCACGGACGCCGGAGATCAGCCATAAAATACTCAAAAGGACGTCAAAGAGCTGCCACCAGGAAAAAGCCAACTGCATAAAATGCACCTCCTTTTTTCCACCATTATACCATAGGGGGGTGAAAACACAAGGACGGAATTCAACCGCGCAACGTAAAATTTACACAACAAAAAAGCCAGCCGGACGATGCGGTTGCAAGCCATCGTCCGGCTGGATACTTACTTCGGGTCATAAGCCTCTTCTCCTTGGGTTTCCTCATTTTCGGAGTAAACGTTTCATAGGGTGACTCTCCTTAGAAACATCAAACACACCTGAAAACCGGGGATGGAATCAAGGGGAACGATTTACTTAGTACATTGGATTGACCCTTTTCTTAACTGATGGAGTGCGGCACCGAGATTCTGAAGATGAATTTCATATTACCACATTCTTTCGAGTTAGATTTGCCAGGGACAAACTTGACTAGTACATTGGTAGAACTCCTTTTTGCTATTCAAATAATGCTCTCCGTACAAAAGATACCTTCATAGGAGATCATCTCCGGCGGATCTATTTGAATCGCGGGGGTTTTGTTGATCGACAGGTTGTCGTGTAATCGCATTTTTGATGCTCAAGACTGGCTCATTTTTGTTGTGTTGTTATACGGGGAAACATCCCGTTTGTGGTGAGCTAAACAGACAAAAATGCCGTTCTTTCTGTGAATCGTTTCATCCGTGTCCGGCGATCGTTTTCCTCGAGAGAAACTCTGTTCCCCCCAGGGAGGCTTTCCACAAAAGCTGCCCATTCAGGTCGTTTTGGAGGGGATTTTTCGCAAAACGGGAGAAAATTTCTCAGGGTATTATGTGACGATTTGTTTGTGCTAAATAAGCGGCAATGAATGGTAGTCGCCGCAAAGACAGACGAAGGTTCCGCCCTCGTCTGTCTTTTTTTGTGCGGCGAAGGATTTCGCCTGAATTTTCCCCCATCAACCAAAAAGGAGTTAATCAAACTATGCCGAAAACCCTGCTGGAAAAAGTCGTCTTCACCCTTGTCATGGCCACCATTATGGTCTATGGCATGATCGTTTACAATGTTGCCCTGAACACGGGCGGCGTGACCAACGCCACCTTTCTCATGGCTCTGCATGAAATGCCCATCATGGTCCCGGTTGCCTGCATCCTGGAGTTCTTTGTCGTGGAGAAACTGGCCACTGCGCTGGCCTTTACCTTTATGCGCCCCACAGACCGGCCTCAGTTCATCACCTATGCCATCTCCCTGATGATCGTCGCCATCATGTGCCCGGTCATGAGCCTGGTGGCAACCGTCCTGTTTAAAGAGCCCAGCTTTGGCATGTGGGTGCATACCTTCGGCTGCAATATGCCCATGGCCCTGTGCTGGCAGATGCTCTACTGCGGCCCGCTCTCCCGGTTCATCTTCCGGCTGGTGTTCCGCCGCGGCAAGGCTGAGAACCCCGCCGCCTGAGCTTTTCACTCTATTAGATAGGTATCGCGGCCATACAGGGTGGACATCTCGGAAGAAAAATCAAGCCGCTTGCGCGCCGGATAAGTCATATAAAATTTTATATATCAGATATACCAGCGATATATACTGTATGGATTTTTTCATGGACAATTTGCCTGGTCATCTCCCTTAAACAGTTAAAATTTAGTTAAGATTTTGTGCACTTGTCACATGTTACAAGCTACTTTCTTGTGTAAATCAGCAACAAATATTCATCCATTTCGGTACGGAATATAACAAAAGTAGAAACTTTGCAAGAGGGCTTATCAATCCGCGCCTTTCGTGCTATGATACCAGACGAAAAAAGCAGGCAAAGAGAATACAGCAAAGGAGGGCGTGCAGCGGAGTTTCCGGCCACCTCCTTTCTTTTTCGTAGAGCAGTGCTTTTCTCAATTTCAAAATGTTACGGAAAGGAGATCGAGTGAAAACGGTATTGGATTCAATCTCAACCTCTGACCTCGACCCGGCGGAAGGAGGCAGCACGATGAACGCATTGACGGCAGCTCTGAAAGAAGAGCTGAACGTGGAAATGATCTCCATCGGCGGCCTGCAGATCCCGGAGTCGGTGGTAGTCAGCTGGGGCATCATGGCGTTCCTCGTCATCTGCTCCATTCTCCTCACCCGAACCTCCGGGTAGACCACATCACCAAGCGGCAGGCCATCCTGGAGACCGTCGTGACGTTCATCAACGACTTCTTCGTGGGGCTTGCTGGGTGAAAAAGGCAAGCGGTATGTGCCCTACCTCATCTCGGTAGCGCTCTACATCGCCTGCTCCAACCTCATTGGCGTGTTTGGCATCAAGCCCCCACAAAGGACCTGAATGTCACCGCCGCCCTGGCCTTAATGAGCATCTGCCTCATTGAGTATGCCGGGATCCACGCGCGCGGCGGGGTCGGCTTCCTCAAGAGCCTGACGGCTCCTACCGCCATCATGACCCCCATGAACATTCTGGAGATCGCCATTCGGCCCACCAGCCTGTGTATGCGACTGTTCGGCAACGTGCTGGGCGCGTTCGTCATCATGGAGCTCATCAAGCAGGTGGTGCCTGTCTTTGTGCCGGCTGTGTTCAGCCTGTACTTTGACCTGTTCGACGGCCTGATCCAGACCTATGTGTTCGTCTTCCTGACTTCCCTGTTTATGAAAGAGAATATCGGAGACGAAGAATGATTTCACCCGAGAGCGCAGGGCCCACGCCTGCCGGAAAATCGGGCCCGTTTCCTCCAGCAGGAACTGAACCATCCTGCCAAGGGCCCCCTGTTGGAAAGACTCCCCCGGCCGGGGGAGGTGGCACGAAAGTGCCGAAAGGGGGGCGGCTGGACGCGAAGCGGACTGAGAGGTTTTACGCATTTACAAAGGAGATATTTATTATGAACGGATTGGTAGCTCTGGGCGCTGGCATTGCAGCGCTGACTGGTATTGGCGGCGGCATTGGCATCGGCATTGCAACCGGTAAGGCAACGGAGGCCATCTCCCGCCAGCCGGAGGCCTCTAGTAAAATTCAGACCAACCTGCTGCTGGGCGCCGCTCTGGCAGAAGGTACTGCAATTTTCGGCTTCGTCGTTGCTCTGATCATCATCCTGTTCCTGGGTTGATCACGGAGGCATGACGAATGCTGACACTGAATCTGAACCTTTGTATACAGTCGTCAACGTTCTGGTGCTGTTTTTGCTGCTCCGCAAGTTCCTGTACAAGCCTGTCAGAACATCATTGCGCAGCGCCAGAAGCAGGTAGACGACGCCTGGCTGCCGCTGAGACCTCCAAAAAGAGGCTGCGACAGCTCTGAACACCGCGCAGGACAAGCTGCGCAATGTGGACGCGAGGCGGCTGCCCGCCGCACGGCCTATGAAGAGCAGGCCGAAAAGAGAAGCAGCAGCTCCTGGCGGATGCCCAGAAGCAGGCCGACGCCATTGTGGCCGAGGGCAAGCGGAACGCCGAGGCCGAACGCCAGCACAAGCTGCGTGAGGCCGACGCCCAGACCACGGCTCTGGCCCGTGAGATGTGCGAGAAGCTGCTGGCCCGCAACCTGACCCAGCAGGACGACGCACGGCTGCTGGACGATCTGTTACAGAAAGCAGGTGTGGACGATGGCAACTGAGTTCAGCCGCGAGTTCTTCTCGGCCAACCGCATCGTCAAGGCCGACCTGCGGGCTGCCCGCCAGCCCCGGGAAGAGGACGACATCACCCGCATCAAAGCCGAGGTCAAAAAAGTCTGTGACGGCACCGAGGTGCTGCTGAATATCACCGTGGACGAGGAGGGCAAACCCTCTGGCTACCCTCAAGACCCGCATTGAGGACTACAAGCCCGCCGAGACCTCTGCCGAGGGCGGCGTGGTCATCTCCTGCCGCGGCATCGTGCGTCGAAGGCATGAACCGCGCCGTGTACGGCGAGATCGTCACCTTCGACAACGGTGCCAGGGCATGGTGGAGAGCGTGGACCCCGAACAGCTGGGCATCATGCTGTTCGACGGAGCCTGAACCGTCGGCATTATGCACCATGGTGACCCGCGGCGGCAAGCGTGCCGGCATCCCGGGGCGGGCGATGCCTTCCTGGGCCGTCATCAGCCCGCTGGGCGAGCCCATCGACGGCAAGGGCCCCATTGAAGCTGGCGGGCTACAACCCCATCGAAAAGCAGGCCCCGGCATTCTGGGAGCGTCAGAGCGTGGATACCCGCCCACACCGGCATCCTTGCCATCCATGTTCCCCATCGGACGCGGACAGCGTGAGCTGATTATCGGCGACCGTCAGACTGGTAAGACAGCCCTGGCGGTGGATACGATCCTGAACCAGAAAGGCCAGGATGTGATCTGTATCTATGTCGCAATCGGCCAGAAGGCGTCCACTATCGCAAAAGATTGTGAACACCCTGACCAAATACGGCGCCATGGACTATTCGATTATCGTTTCCGCTACTGCGTCCGACTCCGCGCCGCTGCAGTACATCGCCCCTATACGGGCGCTGCCATCGGCGAACATTTCATGGATGAGGGTAAGGACGTTTTGATCGTTTATGACGATTTGTCCAAGCAGGCTCAGGCTTACCGTGCCATTTCCCTGCTGCTCCATCGTCCGCCAGGACGTGAAGCATATCCCGGCGATGTATTCTATCTGCACTCTCGTTTGCTGGAGCGCGCCTGCCGCCGCGATGAAGCGTTTGGCGGCGGTTCCATGACGGCGCTGCCCATCATTGAGACGCAGGCCGGCGACGTTTCCGCTTATATTCCGACCAACGTGATTTCCATCACCGACGGTCAGATTTTCCTGGAAACGGATCTGTTCCACTCCGGCATTCGGCCCGCCGTCAACGTGGGCCTGTCCGTGTCCCGCGTGGGCGGCAAAGCCCAGACCAAGGCGATGAAAACCGTTTCCGGTTCGCTGCGTGTGGATATGTCACAGTACCGCGAGATGGAAGCATTCTCCCCAGTTCTCCTCCGATTTGGATGAGGCGACCAAGAACGTGCTGGAATACGGCCGTTCCCTGGTGGATCTGCTCAAGCAGCCTCTCTATAATCCGATGCCTCTGCACAAGCAGGTTTGTGCGTCATTTTGCTGTGCGCTGCATCCAACCGCCTGATGGTGGGTGTGGACGGCAAGGATATCCTGAACGCGTTTAAAAACGGCGTTGTGGAGTACATCGAGAGCACCTATCCCAATATCGTTACGGAGATTGACACGGGAGAAGAAGGTATCCGACGAGTTGAAGGGAGAAGATCCTGGCGGCGGTGAAAGAATACAAGAATGGTGATTTCATGGAAAGCATGAAAGATATCCGTACGCGGAAAAAAGCCCCACAGCCGACCATCCGTTACCAAGAAATGAAATGTCTTCTAAACCGCCAAGCGTGGCCTGCATCATGCTGACTGCAGAAAAAGGCGAGAGCCATGGATGCGACGGTGCCGTACAACTGAACCTGACACTATCAAGGATATCTGCCCATTCCCCGGAAAATGGAGGAGAATATCTACTTCTGCGAGGAAGTCGGCCGAGGCAGCCGCGGACGACGGGAAGGACCGCGGTTATATCGTCATTACGTCCGACAAAGGCCTGGCGGGCGCTTACAACCGCAATATCATTAAGCCATGGATGAAACGGAGATGGCAAAAGGCTGGATGACAATACCATCTTTCCATCGGTGTCAGCGGCAGACCAGCGAGCCCAGCATAAGGGATTCGGCGTCGTGGACGGGGAATTTTCTTATGCGGCGGTGGACTCCTACCTATCTGGAGAGCTCCGCGATCTGATGGAGCATGTGCTGGAACTGTACAAAATGGACGGCGATTGATGAGGTATACGTCATTTATACTAAAATGCACGGCGATCAGCATGGATGCGGAGATGCTCCGTATCCTGCCCCTGACGAAGCACATGTTCAATCACGAGGAAGCGGCCGGGCGAGAACGCATGGCGATATGATCCTCTCCCCAGGCAGTCTTGAATACAACCGGTCGTGCCCAACTAGCAAAGGGCTGATTTTTCGGCGCGATGATTGAGGCATATGCCTCCGAGCAAAACCCGTATGACCGCCATGGACAATGCAACGACGAATGCGGAGGAGATTATCCGGTTTGACGCTCCTCTACAACCGCGTTCGGCAGGCGGCCATTACGACGGAGCTTGAACGAAGTCGTCGCGGCGCTGCTGCAGGAATAATGGAGGTACCAATGGAAACAGGGAAAAATCGCACAGGTCCTGGGGCCTGTTGTCGGACGTGCGTTTGACACATATCTTCCCTTGATCAACGAAAGCCTTGAAAGTGACCGCCGAGTGGACGGAAAAGCGCGTGATGGAGGTTTCAAGCATGTCAACGAGACCACGTCCGCTGTATTCTGCTGGACGCCAGCGAAGGGTGGGCAGGGCATGCCGGTGACCGCGAGGCCACGGGCAGCTGCATCAAGGTGCCGTGGGCGATCAAACGCTGGGCCGTGATGTTCAACCCGCTGGGTGACCCATCGACGGCAAGGGGCCCTGTGGATGAGGAGCCGCACGCTGGGAAATCCACCGCAAGGCCCCCGGCTTTGCAGAGCAGAAGCCCGCAACCGAAATCCTGGAGACGGGCATCAAGGTCATCGACCTGCTTGACCGTATCCCCGCGGCGGCAAGATCGGTCTGTTCGGCGGCGCCGGCGTTGGCAAAACCGTGCTGATGCAGGAGCTGATCCATAACGTGGCCACCGGCACGGCGGCTACTCTATCTTTACCGGCGTGGGCGAGCGGAGCTCCCGCGAGGGGCAACGACCTGTGGGGCGAAATGAACGCCTCCGGCGTGCTGGACAAGACCGCATTGGTCTTTGGCCAGATGAATGAGCCCCGATGTCAATGCCCGTTTCGTGCAGTGGAGGTGTCCGCCCTGATCAGGACGTGCTGGGCGCTGTTCATTGAAGGCTAACATCCCGTGCAGGCCGCCTACGTCCCCGCCGACGACCTGACTGACCCGGCACCCGCAACGACTTTTGCACATCTGGATGCCACTACCGTGCTGTCCCGTAAGATCGTGGAGCAGGGTATCTACCCGGCCGTGGACCCGCTGGCATCCACCTCCCGCATTCTGGAAGCGGACATCGTGGGCGAGGAGCACTACCGCGTGGCCCGCAAGGTGCAGTCCATTCTGCAGCGCTATCAGGAACTGCAGGACATCATTGCCATTCTGGGCATGGACGAGCTGGACGAGAACGACAAGCTGACCGTCATGCGCGCCCGCAAGCTGCAGAAATTCCTGTCCCAGCCCTTTGCCGTGGCCGAAAATCTTTACCGGCCTCAAGGGCCAGGAAGTATGTGCCCCTGAAGGACACCGTGCGCAGCTTTGCCGCCATTGTGGACGGCAAGAGACCGACGATCTGCCAGGTGGGCATTCTTCAACGTCAGTACGCTGGAAGATGCCCGCCAGAAGGCAGCGGAAAAGCTGGCTGAGGAAAAGGGCGGTGCCGTCTGATGAACAAGTTCATGCTGAACATCACTGCGTCCAGCGGTGAGTACTATCAGGGCGATTGCGAAGACCTTGTGCTGCCCATCAGCGATGGCGTGTACGGCATACAGGCCGGGCATAACCCGGTTCTGGTGGCGCTGCATATGGGCATCCTCCACTTTGTAGTGGACGGTGGCCAGGATGTGCTGGTGGGCGACAGCATTGCCGAGGTGACCCCTGCCTATGTGATGGTGCTGGTGGACAGCGCCGAAAACCCGGAGGACATCGACAAAGAACCGTGCCAGGCTGCCCGCATCGCGCCGAGGAACGCTGCGGCATAAAGCAGAGCATGCGGAATACCAGAGCAAGATCGCGCTGGACCCGTGCCATGCAGCGTTTGCAGACTGCTGCAAAGTATAAGCGCTGAGGCAGAATCACCATTCTATCAAAACCTCCCCGTGCAGATAACTGCATGGGAGGTTTTTTCTGTCCGTCAGCGATGCGAAAATTGTGTCACAGGGTTATTTTTTGAATCGTCATGCGCGCCGCCGCGCCTTACGCCCGCACATCCTCCCGGCGTAAAAGCAGCCATGCCAGAAGGAACATCGTCCCAGCCAGAAGATGCGACTGAAAGCAAACAGCCCGTAGTCGCCGCCAGAGCATCCGCACTTTGTTGAGTTCATACTAAGCCGCATCAGGGAATAGGCCACTGGCAGCCCATGACCCTTGGAGCTGATAAAGATGCCGGTAATGCCGCCCAGCAGCCCCAGAAAATGGGTACGGCAAAGCCAGGATGACCATGGCCAGCACCAGCTGTGCGGCACGACAGCCAGCGCACCCAGCACTCCCCCCGCAGTAAAAACAGAGGCAAGGTGACCGGCGGCAGCCCGGGCAGGTGGGCAAATACCTTGCCGCAGAACACGAACAGCGCAAACACAAAACCGTGGGTCAGAAGCGCCAGCTTTGTCACCACCGCAAACTTTGCGGCAAACAGGTCCAGCGGCGGTA
>VOFB01003850.1_pt1 | contig 15851 bp, 26 predicted proteins | sample 5384141 | NCBI WGS metagenome assembly VOFB01 (sample SAMN12384721, study PRJNA508395) | human gut metagenome | isolation source: healthy gut A | host: Homo sapiens | reverse complement strand
CGCTGACGACGCAACCGGTACTGGAACTGATGTATGCGATTGTGCTGCCGGCATTCAGTGCGGCGATCATGTTCAATATCGGAGCATCCGGAGGCGGTACGGATATTATCGCCATGATCCTTAAAAAGTATACGAAGCTGAACATCGGAGGCGCGCTGTTTCTGGTGGATCTGGGGATTGTCATAGCTTCGTGTTTTGTGTTTGATGCACAGACGGGACTTTGTTCGCTCTGCGGACTTCTGGCGAAGTCGCTCGTTGTGGACAATGTCATTGAAAGTATCAACCTGTGCAAGTATTTTACGATCATCTGCAATGATCCGGAGCCAATCTGTGATTTTATCACGAATGAGCTGCACCGCAGTGCAACGATCTATAAAGCCGAGGGGGCATATGAGCACAACCAGAAGACGATCATTATCACCATTATGAAGCGCTCCCAGGCGGTAGAACTGCGTAATTACATCCGCATCCACCAGCCGACCGCATTTATTGCTATCACGAACAGCAGTGAGATCATCGGCAAGGGATTCCGCGGGTTTAATTGATAGTAAAAAGGAGAAAGGTTTTTATGAAAATTTGGGAAGACGAAAAGGCAGTGCTATATCCGTGCTGCCATGGAGAAGAATTCAGAGGCGGAGAACGAGGCGCTGAAGGCACAGCTGGATGCGATCGACTGGTCTGTGTTAGAGCAGATTGAGCGCAAGGAGACCGTGAACGAGCGGGGCGTATTCGCACCGCTTGAGGCGGTTGAGACGGAAGAAATTGAGCGGCGCAGGGACGAGTTCCGGAACTCGGCATCAAGGCGATCCGGGAAGGAAAAGTCGGAGCGGTTCTTCTGGCGGGGGACAGGGAACGCGTCTCGGACTGGACAGACCGAAAGGAACACTCAATATCGGGATTCGCCGGGAGCTGTTTTGTTTCAGCAGCTCATCCGTAACCTGATGGACGTGACGGATGAAGCCGGCGCATATGTTCCGCTTTATATCATGACAAGCAACATCAACCATGACGACACGCAGGCATTTTTTGAGGAGCACGGGTACTTTGGCTACCCGAAGGGAGTATGTGAAGTTTTTCGTGCAGGAGATGGAACCCGCCTGCGATTATCGTGGGCCGGGTATATATGGAATCCCGCACCAGGGTTGCCATGTCCCCGAACGGCAATGGCGGCTGGTTTGGCTCCATGGTGAATGCAGGGCTGCTCTCCGACATCCGTTCCCACGGGATTGAGTGGATCAATGTATTTGCCGTGGACAACTGCCTGCAGAGAATCGCAGACCCGCTGTTCATCGGTGCAACGATTGCCTACGGCTGTGAGAGCGGCGCGAAGGTTGTCAGAAAGGCAGCGCCGGATGAGAAAGGGGGGTGCTCTGTACCGAGGATGGCAGACCATCGATCGCCGAGTACTACGAGATGACACAGGAGATGGCGACCGCGCGGAAGGCAAATGGTGACCTGCTCTATGGATTTGGTGTGATCTTAAACTACGTCTTTTCCGAGAAGCGTCTGGAGGAGATCGCGGATGCACATATGCCGATCCATGTGGTAGAAGAAGATTCCGGATATGGACGAATCCGGCAGCCTGGTTAAGCCGGATGCACCGAACGGATACAAGTTTGAGACACTTGTCCTCGATATGGTACACATGATGGCGGACTGCGTTCCTTACGAGGTCGACAGAAAGCGGGAGTTTGCGCCGATCAAGAATCTGCACGGCGTGGATTCGCTCGACAGCGCCCGCGAGCTTATGCAGGGCTGCGGCATCGAATTGTAACATAAAACGGACGGGCTTCCCGGCGGGAAGTCCGTCCGTTTTGGCGCTGCAGAAGATTTAATAAATATTTTATGGGGATTTAACGGCGGGTTCATGAATGTCTGATATAATAATACGATGATGGAAAACAGACAATGGAGGTTTTATAAATTGGAGGAACAGGGGAAGCAGCAGGAAATAGAAATCGAAGAGGTGACCGCACAGGAGAATGTGATCGCGGTGCGGGATCTGGTGCCGATGCGTGCGGCGATGGATGACAGCATGGAACGGATCGCAGATATGAAGGACCAGTTTTCACAGACGATCGATCCGATCCTGCGCATGTACAATGCGGCGATGTGTGCGGATCAAACGGCGACGGCAAGGCTTGAGATAATAGAGGACGAGTTCAAGTACCGGAAGCTGCGCTGTCCGATCCACCATATTGACACCCGCCTGAAGTCGGCGAAGAGTATTCTGGGCAAGCTCCAGAAGAAGGATCTGGATCTGACGCTGTCGGCTGCCTGCAACAACATCTACGACATCGCGGGAATCCGTGTTGTCTGCTCTTATATCAAGGACGTCTATCTGATCCGCGACCGTCTGATGGCGCAGGATGATGTTATGATTATGCAGATCAAGGATTACATAGAGACGCCGAAGGAGAACGGTTACCGGAGTCTTCATATGGTTATCCGTGTGCCGGTTTATTTTATGAACAAAAAGCAGATGGTTCCGGTTGAATTGCAGATCCGGACACTGGCAATGGATCTGTGGGCGAGCTTAGAGCATGACATCAAATATAAGTGTCTGTATCAGACGGAGACGGAGAATTTCTCCGAGGAACTAAAGGAATGCAGCCGGCTCATTTACGAGGCGGAGGAAAAATGGAGATCATGAACCGTACACTGGAAGCATAAGGGGAGGCGCGGGCGATGAGAGAGAAACAGAATCCGGTCGAAAAAGAATGGGCAGCAGTTGTCAAGGCAGAGGAGCGCTTTCTGCGCCATGCCATGCCGGCGCGGACGGCGGGCTGGCAGGAGAAGATCACGCGCTATGTGCCACAGAAGCTGGAGGCGACTCTGCACACCGCTTTTTACAAAGCGTTTGAACTGATCTTTGACAAGGGAACGCCGGTGATAGAGAAGACCTGCCAGAAGGAGAAAAAGGAGCAGAATTATAAGATCAATGCTTACGCCGCAGAGGTGCGCGACACGAGACATGCCCTGCGGGCATTCGGGAGAGAGGCGGGTGCCAGCCGGAACCTGAATCTGGCGGTATCGGCGGTGGAAGGTGTCGGCATGGGATTTTTCGGTCTGGGTCTGCCGGATATACCGCTGTTCCTCGGTGTTTTGTTGAAAAGTATCTACGAGGTCGCACTCAGCTACGGATACACGTATGACACGCAGGAGGAGCAGATCTTCATATTAAAGCTGATCGAGACGGCATTGTCGCACGGCGAGCAGCTTGCCCAGAACAATATGGAGCTGAATCTGTGGATGCGTGAGGGAGCGTACGTTTTCCGTTTCCAGAAACGAGCAGATCCGGCGCACATCGGATGCACTGGCGGGAGAACTGCTGTATCTGAAATTCGTGCAGGGACTGCCGGTAGTCGGTATGGTCGGTGGAGTTTCCGATATGGTTTATCAGAAGCGCATCAGCGATTATGCAGCAGTTAAATATAAAAGACGTTTCTTGAGACAAAGAGGAAGACCGGGGAAGAAAGAGACATCCGGCAGGATAAGTTTGCGGATGGCATGCAGAAGGGGAAGCCGTTATTCGGCTTCCCTCTGCGACAATATCCTCAAGAACATGAATCAGTCATACATGTTGTTGAGACAGACATTCCGTTCCAGAATCAGATTTTTCAGATCAGCAGACAGGGTATCAAACCGGTCGCGGATCTCGGAGATACATAAGATGCCATAAGATTACCTCACTTTTTTCATACTTCAGAAAAAGTATGAGCATCCGGAGAGCTTTTTGTGTAAAAAATGCCGTAAAGGTGGTATGATAGTGGAGAAAAAGTGGAATGGAATAAGAGTATGAATGAGAAAATTTACTGCCGGATCAGGCGTGCGCGGTATTTCTGACATTTTTCCCGACGGCAGCAGTTGTTTTGACAGACGCACAGAACATCCGGGAAAAGGAATACGAAAAACAGAGATCATATACTGTATTGGGGACAGTATCACATACGGCAGCGGTCTGGAGGATGAGGAACGGCTGACGAAGTCGTATCCGGCGCAGCTAGGAATCCGGCTTGGCCCGCGCTACCTCATTTTCAATTACGGCGTGAGAGGAGCAACCCTGCAGGATCTTTCCCGTGAAAAGCTACCGCAACATGGGGTATCTGAACGTGATAGAGGCGCAGTCCCCGGATGTGGTGATTATTATGCTGGGAACCAACGATTCCAAACAGAAATACTGGGATGCAGAGAGGTATGAGGAACAGTATCTTGCATTGATTGACGAACTTCACAATTGCCGGGACATCCGTATTCAGAGCCTGATGGCACCGCCGGAAGCATTTCCTGCGGAGGAGGGAGAGATCCTATACGGGATTAACAATGATGTGATCGGAGGAGAGATCCGGAACCTTGTGCCGGACATCGCGGAGCAATCGGTCTGCGGAACGCTGGATTCTACGCGCTGACGCAGGATCACCCGGAATATTTCGTGGATGGAATTCACCCGACCGAGGAAGGATATGCGCTGATTGCGCAGATGGTTGCGGATCAGATCCGGGCAGACCGGAATGCGGGCGTGTGGTGACGCGGTTAAAAAGGGCTTCAAAAATTACAAAAATATGATATAATGAATCCATTCATCTGAAACGGAGTATGGCGTAGTTTGGTAGCGCACGGCTGGGGGCCGTGGAGGTCGCAGGTTCAAATCCTGTTACTCCGATTCCTTGGCAGGCACGGCAGGCGGAGCGATCCGTCTGGCGGCTTAAGAAAGAGAGAGACCGTATATTGCGTGTCTCTTTTTTGTGTAATAGGAAAACTTCGTTCCTATTACACAAAAATGCACCGCGGGGATGCGCACCTCGCGGTGAGGTAAATAATGCTTTGCATACCGCGCGGGCGCAAGTGTGCGGCGAGCGCACACCTTGTTTTTAGGAAAAAGAAAGGCATAAAAAACCCGGCAGAATCAATTTATGATTCTGCCGGGTTTTGTGACAGCGGAGACGGAGGGATTCGAACCCTCGTGCCCCGAAGGGCTAACGCATTTCGAGTGCGCCCCGTTATGACCGCTTCGATACGTCTCCGAATGAATGGATCACAGAGGATTCTACTGTGAGACACTCGATTAGTATATCATATCTGGTTTATTTTGCAAGATGCTTTCGCGAAAAGTCTTGAAATAAGTTTTTTCGGGAGATACTATTTTTATAGCATAACAGGAGGGTAAGGTATGGAAAATAAGACACGGGAAGCAATTCGGTTTGAGGGAAGCGTGCAGGGCGTTGGATTCCGCTACCGGATGTCACAGCTTGCAAGACACTACGATGTGACGGGATGGGTCAGAAATGAGTACGATGGAAGCGTCTCGGCAGAACTGCAGGGGAGACGGGAGGCGATCGACGAGATCATTGCGCGCCTTAGGGAGGATTCCTATATTTTATCTGGACAGAGTGAGCCGGCAGAAACTCGAATTAAACGAAGAGGAGCGGGCATTTTCCGTGCGCTATTAGGCGCTGCGGCGCGCTGGTGCTGTGAAACACAGTTGCAAAATGGCGTCGAAGAGGGTAATATTCTATATAGAAAAACTGCGGTCCGGATGCGGACCCACAGACCATGAACTGATGGTACGAAAAGACGGAAACAGGAGGAGAAGCAGATGAAGAGAATCGGTATGTTGACGAGTGGCGGAGACTGCCAGGCATTGAATGCTGCCATGCGCGGTGTTGTTAAAGGACTCAGCGAGAACGTGGATGAATTGAAGTATATGGTTTTTGAATGGCTATAAAGGTTTGATTTACGGGGACTACCGGCTGCTGACATCCGCGGATTTCTCCGGTATTCTGACGAAAGGCGGCACGATTCTCGGATCATCGCGACAGCCGTTTAAGCAGATGCGTGTGCCGGATGCAAACGGACTGGACAAGGTGGAGGCGATGAAGGCGACCTACCACAAGCTCAACCTGGACTGTCTGGTGATCCTCGGAGGAAACGGAACACAGAAGACGGCGAACCTGCTTCGGGAAGAGGGGTTAAATATTATCCATCTGCCGAAGACGATCGACAACGATATTTACGGGACGGACGTCACATTCGGATTTCAGAGTGCCATCAATATCGCCACAGATTGCATTGACTGTATCCACACGACGGCAGCGTCCCACAACCGCGTCTTTATTGTTGAGGTCATGGGGCATAAAGTCGGCTGGCTGACGCTTTATGCTGGCGTTGCGGGGGGCGCGGATATTATTCTGCTTCCGGAAATACCGTACGACATCGAGAAAGTGATTGCCGCGATCAACAAGCGCACGAAGGCAGGAAAAGGATTTACCATACTTGCGGTTGCCGAGGGAGCCATCTCCAAGGAGGATGCGGCGCTCTCCAAGAAAGAGTACAAGGAAAAAGTGGCAAAGCGGAAATATCCGTCTGTTTCCTACGAGATTGCAGACCGTATATTCAAGGAGACCGGCGTCGAGGTGCGCGTGACTGTACCGGGTCACACACAGCGCGGCGGAAGCCCATGTCCGTATGACCGTGTGCTCTGCACGAGACTCGGTTCGGCGGCGGCAAAAGCGATCATGGACGAGAACTACGGCAACATGGTTGCCATGGTCAATGGCAAGATCAAATATGTACCGCTCGGAGACGTGGCGGGCAAATTAAAAACGGTCGATCCGAACGACCAGATGATAAAAGAAGCAAAGCGGATTGGAATCAGCTTTGGAGATTAAGGTGAGGGAAAAGCATGTCATATCGGGCATTATATCGTAAGTTCCGTCCGCAGGAGTTTGACGATGTAAAGGACAGGATCATATTGTAACAACGTTAAAGAATCAGATTAAAGCAGACAGAATCGGACATGCTTATCTATTTTGCGGAACCAGAGGAACGGGAAAGACGACGATTGCCAAGATTTTTGCGAAGGCGGTCAACTGTGAGCATCCGGTGGACGGGAGTCCGTGCGGGAATGTCCGACATGCAGGGCGATTGCGGCGGGCAATTCCATGAACGTGATTGAAATCGATGCGGCTTCCAACAACGGCGTCGACAACATCCGCCAGATCCGCGAGGAGGTGGAGTACCGTCCGACCGAAGGAAAATACAAAGTCTACATTATCGATGAGGTGCATATGCTTTCCATAGGAGCGTTCAATGCACTGCTTAAGACCCTGGAGGAACCGCCGGCGTATGTCATTTTTATTCTGGCGACCACCGAAGCGCACAAGATTCCGATCACGATTCTATCACGGTGCCAGCGCTATGATTTCCGCAGAATCTCGATCGACACGATCACTGCCCGCCTGCGGGAACTGATGGATGCGGAGCAGGTGACGGTGGAGGACAGGGCGCTGCGCTATATCGCCAAGGCGGGAGACGGCTCGATGCGTGACGCGTTAAGCCTTCTGGATCAGTGTATCGCTTTTTACCTGGGACAGGAGCTCACTTACGACAAAGTGCTGGATACGCTCGGAGCAGTCGACACAGAGATTTTCAGCCGCCTGCTGCGGCAGATCCTCGATAAAAATATCACGGGGGCAATCCAGACCGTGGAGACGCTCGTGATCGAAGGACGGGAGTTAGGGCAGTTTGTCACGGATTTCACATGGTATCTGCGCAATCTGATGCTGGTGCAAAGCTCGGACGATATGGAGGATGTGCTTGACATCTCTTCGGAAAATCTGGCGCTCCTGAAGAAAGAAGAGGCGTCTAAGGTGGACGCCGATATTCTGATGCGCTATATCCGTATCTTCTCAGAACTGGGCAGTCAGATCAAATATGCAAACCAGAAGCGGATTCTGATTGAAATTGCAGTAATTAAGTTATGTAAACCTGAAATGGAAAAAGATTACACGTCCCTGGTGGACCGCATCGACAGCCTGGAGAAGAAACTGGAAAAAGGCGTTGTGATGGCGGCACCGGGGAGTGCCAGGCAGGGCGTAGGTGGAAGCGCGCAGGGGGCACAGGGAGGCTCGCTGCCAAAGGCAGAACTGCCCAAGGCGATTCCGGAGGATGTGAAGCAGGTGCTGACAAACTGGGGCGGCATCTTATCGCAGCTACCGGCGTGACAAAGACGTATCTTAAGATGGCGACCCGGTCGCTCGGACCGAACGGGGAACTGATGCTGGTGTTCGATGACAAAAACGCTTATGAGTACGTCGAGCAGAACCGTTCGGATTGCCAGGACGCATTAAAAGCGGCAGCGGCGGATCGGATTGGCAAAAGAGGTTGCGATTCTGGTGAAGTTAAACGACACGGGGCATGCCAGTGACGAGGTCTATCCGGATCTGGGCGCGCTCATCCAGATGGACATCGAGGAAGAGGATTTTTAAAGCTGGACGAATCACACAATTTATATTATGATAGATGGAACAGTCCTAAGAGAAAGCAGGAGGAAGCAGACATGGCAAAAAGAGGTGGATTCCCGGGCGGTATGCCGGGAAACATGAATAACCTTATGAAGCAGGCGCAGAAAATGCAGCGCCAGATGGAAGAGGCTCAGAAGGAGTTAGAAGAGAAGGAAGTGACTGCGGCAGCGGGCGGCGGAGCTGTGGAAGTGACGGTATCCGGCAAGCATGAGATAACGAAAGTAAAGCTTTCCCCGGAGGTTGTGGATCCGGATGACATCGAGATGCTGGAGGATCTGATTATGGCGGCGGCAAACAGAGGCCTACCGTCAGTTAGACGAGTTTTCCCAGAGTTCCATGGCAAAGATTACCGGCGGCATGGGCGGACTTGGCGGAATGCCATTCTAATAGAATTTATAACTGCACCTGTGTGGCGATCGCGCTGTACGGGTGCAGTTTTGTTTTATGGCACTGCAGCTTTAGCGGTAAATACCGTCTGCTGATAAGCAAGGCGATGAGAAGATCACGACTTTTTGCTTTTCGGGCAGAATGCATATGGAAATTCTGTTCAAAAAATGTGGCATTTCTGCCTGAAATCAGTATGACGTGCTTCTAACATTGCTTATCAGCAGACGGCAATGTCTATCTGATACGGCAGTGCCATGAAACAAGAGCAACCTGCGTGGGGGCACATGGTGCTCAGAGCTTTGCCTTGAATACCTCGTCGGCGGGATAGCCGCCGGCACATTTCTGCATGCCGCGCTGGATGCTGTCTGCGGAGGTGCCCCAGTCTTTGTCCTTGTTGCGGTAGTCATTTTTCTCAACGAACCAGGAAACTTCTTTTGGAGCCGGTCGAGATTGTCCTGTATCATCGAGAAGGCTTTGGGATAAAACTTTTTCTCGTCATCGGTCAGCTTGTCCTCGGCTGCCTCGATCAGGTCGCCGAAGTGCGGCAGGCAGAATCCCCTGCTTTTTTCAAAAAGTGCGCGGAATTCCTCGTTTTTCTTGTACAGATCAAAGAAAGTATCCAGATAACGGCCGTAGATCTGATGGAAATGGTCGCAGACATAGCAGTCGGTGGTCTTAGCGGCGATCCATGCGCCGAGAGGCGTTTTGGGCGCATTCGGATGAGACATCCGTGTGCTTCATGCGTTTGATAAAAGCTGGATTTGCCGGGCGTAAAATGTGCCAGCTCATCGTCGAGCTCCTGGTTCAGCTTTTTTAAGTGTGCTTAAGATCAGGGCGTTGCCGAGCCGGTTGCCGTAGTCGTACATCATCTTGAAGTGGTGGCGGCAGAAACCGGTGGCGTCTGTTTTGGCACGGATATCATCTTCCATATAGGCAGAACCTAGGATGAAAGAGACGGCGTGCTGTTCGGCCTCGCGTTCCAGGTAGCAGAAAGGGCATTCGTCGTCTGCGTGGAAGGCATTCATCAAAGGATGGTTGCAATCGTTTCTTTCATGGTAATCTCCGTTTTTTCATACAATCTGTGAATAAATTCAGTATAGCATACCAGAGGAAGAAAAATCAAAACCGCCTTGTAAAATGCGGCGTTATCAAGTAATATATATAAGGCTGCAGGGAAAGCCCGGCAGTGTTGACAGGAAGTTTGAGGGAGAGAATGGAATACTATAGCAGACAGATCAGCAAGTTAATACAGGAATTGTCCGAGCTGCCGGGAATCGGCGCGAAGTCTGCACAGCGTCTGGCGTTTCATATCCTGAATATGCCAAAGGAGCAGGTGGAGGGACTTTCTTCTGCGATTTTGGACGCAAAGCAAGAATGTCCGGTACTGCAAGGAATGTTTTACACTGACAGACGATGAAATCTGTCCGATCTGCAGCGACAGTTCCAGAAACCACAAGATCGATCATGGTGGTTGAGAATACAAGGGATCTTGCTGCTTATGAGAAAACACAGAAATACGATGGTGTCTACCATGTGCTTCACGGTGCAATCTCACCGATGCTTGGAATCGGCCCGGGGATATCAAACTCAAAGAACTAATGCAGCGCTTACAGCAGGATGTGGATGAGGTGATCATTGCCACGAACTCCAGCCTTGAGGGACGAGACAACTGCGATGTATATAAGCAAATTAATAAAACCAGCGGGAATCAAGGTGAGCGGATCGCCAGCGGCGTTCCGGTAGGAGGAGATTTGGAATATATTGATGAGGTGACATTGCTTCGCGCGCTTGAGGGGCGGACGGAACTGTAGTACCGCAGAAAAAGGCAAGGTTATTAGAAAAATTTAAAGACAACATGACGAAACCGTTTTGTACTGTCCAAAGGGACATACTGCACCGGGACTTTATTCTCGCTTGGCAGAGCGCGGATTTTTCCCGAAAGAGGATCTAAAACACTGCGTCACACAGGTTCGTATTTGCAGGGACATCCGGACATGAAGCATATTCCGGGTGTGGATATGTCGAGCGGTTCCTTAGGACAGGGAATTTCCGCAGCAGTTGGCATGGCATTGTCCGCCAAACTTTCCGGGGACGATTACCGTGTGTATACACTGCTCTGGAGATGGAGAGATTCAGGAAGGACAGGTATGGGAAGCTGCCATGTTTGCCGGATTCCGCAAACTGGATAACCTCGTTGTGATCGTGGATAACAACGGACTGCAGATCGACGGACCGGTGGATCAGGTATGCTCTCCGTACCCGATCAACGAGAAATTCAAAGCATTCAATTTTCATGTGGTTGACCTTGCAGACGGCAATGACATGGATCAGATCGCCGCTGCATTTGCAGAGGCAAGAAACACCAAGGGACAGCCGACCGCAATCATTGCGCATACGGTCAAAGGAAAGGGTGTCTCTTTCATGGAAAATCAGGTAGGATGGCACGGAAAAGCGCCAAACGATGAAGAATATGCGATCGCAATGGAAGATCTGAAGAAAGAAGGTGAAGCATTATGTCAGAAGTAACAAAAATCGCAACCCGTGTCAGCTACGGAAACGCTCTCGTAGAGCTGGCAAAGGAGCATGATGATGTATATGTTTTAGACGCAGATCTTGCAGCGGCAACACAGACTGCAATCTTCAAAAAGGAATTTCCGGAGCGCCACATCGACTGTGGTATCGCAGAATGTAATATGATCGGCATTGCAGCCGGCCTTGCCGCAACCGGAAAAGTTCCGTTTGCAAGCTCGTTTGCCATGTTTGCCGCAGGCCGTGCGTTTGAGCAGGTGCGCAACTCTATCGGATACCCGCATCTGAACGTAAAAATCGGTGCTACCCATGCCGGAATTTCCGTAGGAGAAGACGGCGCAACACATCAGTGTAATGAGGATATTGCGCTCATGCGCACCATCCCGGGCATGGTCATCTTAAATCCGAGTGATGATATCGAGGCAAAAGCAGCAGTAAAAGCCGCATATGAACACGAAGGCCCGGTTTACATGCGTTTTGGCCGTCTGGCAGTTCCGGTCATCAATGACCGTCCGGATTACAAATTTGAGATCGGCAAAGGTGTCACCTTGCGGGAAGGCAAAGATGTGGCAATCATTGCGACCGGTTTATGTGTGTCCGAGTCGCTCGCAGCCGCAGAAAAACTTGCAGTAGAGAAAACGCAGATAAGGCCGCGGGGATTGTAGCTTCCTGCGGCTTTTTTGTAATGCCGGGAAAGATTTTGGCAGAAGAGACGGAAGGCTGTCGAAACATTTTTTTCGGACAAGCCCATAATATTTCAAAATATGCAGAGGGCTTGTGGTACGATTTCCCCGAGAAAAGTTGTAAAATCCATGTGCGTGTATTGCGCGGATGCGCAGCCGGATGCGGAAAGGGGAATCGTGTGGCATGATAGAGATTATTCACCAGGAACAGACGGAAGAGAAGGTACAGAGGAACTGCCAAGAGAAATCAAACAGATCGGGTCGCCGGATGCAGGGAACGGATTTATGTGGAAGATACCGTGTACCGCAGAATGCATCCGCATGGCGGCGTGGAAGAAAAAACGGCATATGTGCTGCTGGGAAAATTTGAGAACTGCATGGGCAGAGAGTGCACGTTTGTGGAAGCGGTTATTCCGTTGAATGAAATCCTGTTTGACCGGGATATTCCGGTCTGGGACGATCACGTGGGCGTACATATATAAGCAGTTAAAGCCGGAGCATGATCCGTTCGTGATTGTGGGATGGGCGCTGGATATCAAGGACAGCTCCCCAATATGACAGCGCATCTGGAGGCGCTGCATCAACGGAATTTCGGTGGAAAGCGCCAGATTCTTTTTCTGATGGACAGCCTGAATGTGAGGAGGCGGTCTACGGCAGCCGGAACGGGCACCTGTACAGAAGAGATGGATTTTACATTTATTACCAGCACAGGCAGGTGCCAGAGGAGAACGACCTCTGGAAAAAAAGAGGAAAAAGGAATTTTACCGGGAAATGGATGTGGAAGGGGAAGAAGCCAAAACCGGCAGTGCCAGTAAGCGCCGGGGAGCGGGAAGTGGCGGCGGACATGGCGAAAAATGCCGGAAAATGAGGAAGGTACAGGGGGTGTACCGTGGTCTTACCGCAGGAGAGTACAGCAGGATGCCGGTCGGCAGGAAAAGCAGGAGACCCGCGTATGCAGCCACAGTTCTGCTGGGGCGGTTGTGTGTGTTTGGTGTGACCGCATATCTGAATCATGAAAAGATGGTGGATATGGAACAGACGCTTGCGCAGATGAAGGGAACCCGGTATGTGACAGAAGCGCAGACGGCGGACACGGAGACGGAAGAGACGGAGCGGATGCCGTCTGTGGCGGTAGAGACGGTGATGGGGAATGTCGAAAAACAGGAACTGTCTGCGGAAGCGGCGGGAACGCAGGAAGATTCTGCGGCGCAGCAGGCGGAGACGGCGCAGGAGGCACAGGGGGCACAGGGGACAGCAAGAGCCAGCGGAAAATGCAACGGCAAATGCAGCAGGAACTGCAGCGGGATCGGAAAACTGCAGGGGGATACGGCGGCAGCCGGTGGACAGGCATGCGCAGACGCAGCGGGCACGTCGGTGGAGGCGCAGACGCAGAGCACGCCATCCACGGACGGGGACCCGGCGGCGGTACAGACAGGGCACGACGACAGCTGCCGGAAACTCATCGGCGGAGAATGCAGGCGGCAGCAGGGTGCAGACCGAGGCGCAGATGTATCTGTCGCAGGGATATTATGATGTGCAAAAGGGTGACAGTCTTGTGGGAATCTGCCGGAAAATATATCAGACAACGGCAATGCTGGACAAGCTGCGAGGTCAACGGCATTGAGGATGAAAAATGCCATCTACGCCGGTCAGCGTCTGATTCTGCCGAATTAAAAAATAGTGAAACGGGAATACACACATGCTATAATATTCATAATCAGTGAAAGCATAGACAACATAGGAACGAGGAAGTATGGCAGAAAAAACAAAAGCGGATTTCATACGGTAGGGGATACCGATATGGAGGAATATAACCGTAAAATAAAGGAACATCGCAGAAAGGTCCTGCGCCGCACCGTGATTGTGACGGCGGTTTTTCTTCTGGTGCTGACCGGGCTGGGACTTTACATGGCGCTCCGCCATTATGAGAACTATGACATTATGTCAACCGCGGAGCGGTCGGATACAGATGCGACACATTTTACGGAATTTCAGGGAAATATTTTAAAATACAGCAATGACGGAGCATTTTATCTGGATGCCGCGAATGAACTGATCTGGAACCAGACGTATGAGATGTCGTCGCCGAAGCTGGATACCTGCGGAAATTATCTGAGCATCTACGACAAGGGCGGGACAAAATTTATATCTTAACACCGACGAAGCTTGTGGGAAGCATTGAGACAACCATGCAGATTCAGCAGGTATGCGTGGCGGAGCAGGGGACAGTCGCGGTTCTGATGAAAAAAGACAAGGCGGCGTACCTTGCGCTGTATGACAGAGAGGGCAACAGCCTGGCGGAAGGGGAGATCCACGGCCAGAACGGGGGATACCCGATCGCCATTGCGCTTTCCAATGATGCGGTAAAGCTGGCGGTATCCATGATCAATATCAATGAAGGAAGCGTCAAGAGCACAATCGCGTTTTATAATTATGGCACGGTTGGCCAGAACGAAATCGATCACTGTGGGGTGTGAATAATTACGATGATATGGTCATTCCAGAGATGGAGTTTACCTCCAACGACCGGATGGTTGCGTTCGGCGATACGAAAGCAGTGATCTTTGAGGGCGCGCAGAAGCCGCAGGCAATCGCGGAGATCCCGATGGATGAGAAGACAAAAGTATTTTTTTACAATGAGCACTATATCGGAATCGTGACCGGCAATGAGGATGAGGCGGTGACCAATCATCTGGCGGTGTATGATGAAAACGGAAAGCTGGTCATGGAAAAGGATTTCGGTCTGGACTACAGCAGTATCGAATTTTTGACCAATAATGAGATCTGTATCCGAACGCAAATGTCTGCGACATCTATACGGTGCATGGTGTTTATAAGTTTCACCATGAGTTTGAAGAAGAACTTTTGAGATTATACCGGGAAAATTAAATTGAACTACACGCTTGTGCTCAAAGATACGACACAGCGGATCAGATTAAAATAAGGAGGAGATTATGAACTGGGTATTGATGCTTGTCCTCCTGGTGTTGGTGTGCTGTGCAATCTACGGCTACACAAAGGGATTTTTTAAGGATTGTTTTTTCACTTGTCGCATGGGTGATTGTGCTGGTGTTTGTCTCGTGGGCAACGCCGCATGTCAGCCAGTGGATACAGGAGAATACAACCATTTACGAAAAATAGAAGCTGCGTGTGAGGAATCTGTGCGGCGTGCGGCGCAGGGAAAGATGGAAGAAGGCGCAGTGGAACAGTACGGAGAAGCCGGGGAACTGGGGCTGGATCTTCCGGAATCTGTGATGGCGCAGATCGTTTCAGGGGCTTCCGGCGCAGCGGACACTGTGCTTGCGGAGACCGGGTATATGCAGGGATCGCGCAGAGCCTGGCAGGATTTATCGTGCAGGGAATTGCGTTTGTGATTCTGGTGCACGTGATCTCGGCGCTGCTTGGAATCGTATCGCATATTCCGATATTAAAGGTGTGAACCGTTGACAAACGGTTGACGCTATGATATAGTAAATAAGCAGGGAGAGTGTCGCCGAGAGATGACAACGATGAATGAGTCGACAGGATTGAAAAATGGTATCCGCTTCAGAAGTTGCGGAACAACGATGAATGAGATTGAAAGTCAATGACAACTTAATGACAGCGCGAAGCGCTGGCTGTACATTGATAACTGAACAGTGAATAAACCTTGAAAGATCCTAAAATTTCAAGCTGTCGATCAAGAGATTGAAAGACAGACGAACGTTCTTATAAAGAACAACCTAAAACAGTAAATTCAGAGTAACATCTGAATAAGCCAGATGATTCTGGAAAAGGAAACGAACTATAACATGAGAGTTTGATCCCTGGCTCAGGATGAACGCTGGCGGCGTGCTTAACACATGCAAGTCGAACGAAGCACTTTGATTGATTTCTTCGGAATGAAGTTTTTGTGACTGAGTGGCGGACGGGTGAGTAACGCGTGGGATAACCTGCCTCATACAGGGGA
>VOFB01003914.1_pt1 | contig 15863 bp, 20 predicted proteins | sample 5384141 | NCBI WGS metagenome assembly VOFB01 (sample SAMN12384721, study PRJNA508395) | human gut metagenome | isolation source: healthy gut A | host: Homo sapiens | reverse complement strand
GATTCTAAAAATTTCGTGAAGCTCTGCTTCACAAATTTTTGCTCAGAAACCCAGCGGAATGCCCGGCAGGCAGGAACATCATATTTCGTCTGTACCGTTTTCTTTTCATAAACCTATAAAAAATCACGACTTGTGGGAGGACGCTTATACATGCCCGATCAACGCTGTGAACTGCACCACAGAATCTGCGATTTACGTATCGGAAGTTATCTGTTCTTAAAATTACAAAAATCACCTTTGGTCAGTTCATAATCAACCGTTGACTGTAACTCTCCCAGCTGGTTTTTCCATGAATCACAATGAATTGCAATTCTTTAAAGCCCAATTTCTCATATACATGCTGTGCTCTGGTATTATTCAGATTTGTATCCAAAAAGATAAGTTGTGCACCCATATGGAATAGTTCTTCAATCAACATACTTAACACAATCTTTCCAAGTCCTTTTCCTGATAATCAAACTCACATATCTTTATTCCAATCTCATATTTTGCATTTTCATACACGTAAAAACTCATTTCTCCGATTAACGTATTTTTATATACTATCATTAATCGCCTTCTGGTCTCATCACTATCATTCACAATTTGTTTTTTTATTTCGGTTGCAGTTGTCCCAAGTCCATTAGGAAATCCTGCATGTGCCATTACTTTTCCGTCATTCCACCATTTTGCTAATTGCTCACAGTCCTTTTCTCTGCATTTCTAATACATAGCTGATCATATTTTATGTTCATAAAAAATCCTCACTTTCAGCTCGGTCAATTCCGCTTTGTTAAATTTAATCATACCTGCAATCCTATTTGGCTCTGTAAAAAATCATTTAAAGAATTTGTAATTGATTTATTTCGAGGATGCAGATTGAGTTTTTGATGTTACCCTGTAGGTACTCATCCCATAACGTAAAGTGCAGATTCTGTGGTGCGATTCACAGCGTAAATTGTCAAACCTCCAGTTTCCGATAAACCGTAACATACATGGTAAAAAAGCAGGCCAGTCCCCCTATCAGGTTTGAAATCGGTTCTGCAAGAAATACGCCTGTGACGCCGATTTCCGGGATCACTGGAAGTAAAAACGTAAGCGGTACAACAATGATGACCTTCCTTAACATGGAAAAGAAGATTGCCTGCTTTGATTTTCCAAGTGCCTGAAAATGTCGTCTGCCCGGTGAATTGAAATGCCATGAAGAAAAATCCGAAGAAATAGATATGCATGGATTTTACTGTAAGCGGCAGCAATTCTGCATCTTTATTAAAATCATCACAAACTGGTTCGGAAATAACATCGTCATTCCCCACGCAAATAATGTATAAACCAGAAGAATGACCGCCGTATAGCGGATTGTCTGTTTCACTCTCCCATATTCTTTCGCACCATAATTAAAACTCATGACCGGCTGTGCCCCATTTCCAACACCGGAAACCGGCATATGGATCACTTCACGCACAGAATTGATGATAGTCATCGCTGCGATATACATATCTCCACCGTACATCGCCAGATTGATATTGCATACCATCTGCACGAGACTGTTCGTCACAGACATAGTAAAAACCGGATAAACCGAGCACAAGAATCTTTTTGACGCGGTCTGTTTTTAATTTCAAATAATTTTTATCTAACCGGATCGTTGCCTTTTTCCCGGTAAGGAACCGGAGTGTCCAGCAGGCGGCTGCAAACTGCGAGATCACCGTTGCCAGCGCTGCTCCCTGTACACCCATTTTCATTTCAAAAATAAAATTGGATCCAAAATCAGGTTGCAGACTGCACCGATCGATACCGTCATCATTCCGATATTGGCAAAGCCCTGCGCATTGATAAATGCATTCATACCAAGGTTTAACATCACAAAAAGTGTTCCGCATAAATAGATTGTAAGATAGGAATCCGCATATCCGTAAATATTTTTACTTGCACCAAGCAGGTATAGCATCGGCCCTTTTACCAGAAACATCACCACACTGAACACTACTCCAATGACCACTAACAAGTTGAATGAATTGCCTAAAAATACTTTGCTTCCTCTTCATTTCCTTTTCCCCTCTCTATAGAAAAAAGAGGGGCACCGCCCATTCCTACCAGATTGGCAAAAGCAATTGCCAGTGTGCAGATTGGGAATGCCACTCCAAGTCCGGTCAAAGCCTCCGTCGCATGATCCGGGATACGTCCTATAAATACCCGGTCAATAATGTTATATAAAATATTGACAAACTGTGCCAGCGTCATCGGAAGCGCAATCCGTGCCATATGGGATAAAATACTTCCCTTCGAAAAATCATTTTGTACTGCCATTTTTATAACTTCTCTTTAAATTTTTTTACTGCTGCCACTGCAACACCAATATAGATCACTTTGTCTTCTGCTCTGCTTTCATGAGCTTCTTCCCTGTCGCGCAGATATCATTTAATACACAGCGGTCACAATGCGGATTTGTCCGTGCTGTACAGACGTCCCTGCCATGCTCCACCAATCTGTGACAGAAATCATTCCCCTCTTCCGGCGGGATGATCTTCCACAATTCCATCTCTACTTTTTCGGTTCCTTGATATCTTTTACCAGTCCCATGCGGTTCACCAGACGGATACAGTGTGTGTCTGTGACGATCGCCGGTTTTCCGAACACATCCCCCATGATCAGATTAGCACTTTTGCGTCCGACCCCGGAAGTTTCAACAGTGCATCAAAATTATCCGGCACTTTTCCACCGTACTGCTCTTTTAGCATTTTCATGCATGCACTGATATCTTTTGCCTTACTTTTTCCAAGTCCGCATGGACGCACGATCTCCTCGATCTCAGAGACACCGGCTGCCGCTAACGCGTCGACATCCGGGAACTTCTCATATAACTTTTCCACGATCACATTGACTCTCGCATCCGTACACTGCGAGCCAGACGGACACTCACCAAAAGTTTCCATGCCTCATCATAGTCCAACGTACATCCCGCGTCCGGATACGCTTCTTTCAAACGTTTGATAATCTCAAGTGCTAACTGTTTTTTTGTCATATCTGCTTCCTCGATTTTCTGCCTTCCAAATCTACTGTTTTTTCTTGTATTGCAAAGTCTGATCCTGTTTAGACTGTTTTCTCCTGCATCTCATCCAGTTCTGTCTCCGTCTCCACCAGACGGTCTAAAATGCTCTCCTGATTGCTCTGCTCCGCCGCAATCGCCTGCTCCAATTCTGTCAATTTCTCATAGTCCGTGGCGAGTGCCGTGTCCATCTGCTGCATTTGCAGCTCTGCGAGCCGTTCCTCACTCTCACCGAGCATTTTTTCATACTTGACAAGCTGCTGCTTTAATCTGGAAATAATCTTGCCCGGATTATAATACGTCTTTTTATCAAACACATCGGATAACGTTGGCGGATTACTCTGACTTCCGACTTGTGATATATTTCTGTTATCTGCTGCTTCGCCAGCTACGTTTCTGGATTTTCCACTGTTTCCTGCGGCATTTGTTTTGTTTCCACCAATCAGTCCCTGTGCTTCTTTCTGCTTCTGCTCCAGATATTCCTCATAAGTGCACGGATAATACTGTACTTTATCTGCCTGAAAATCAAGGATTCCCGTTGCGATCTCCTTAATAAAATACCGGTCATGCGAGACAAATAAAACTGTTCCCGTATAACTTTTTAACATCTGCTCTAGTGCTTCTTTTCCGACAATATCCATATGGTTTGTCGGCTCGTCCAGAATCAGAAGATTCGGTCTGCGCTTAAACATTTTACATAAAGCAAGACGCACCTTCTCTCCACCGGATAACTGTCCCAATTCTTTGTATACATCATCCCCGGAAAAAAAGAAAACTTCCCAGCGCACTGCGCACTTCTACTTCTTTTTTAAGGTCGGATATTCTTCCCAGAAATCTTCCATGATCGTCATTTTCGGATTCTGACTCTCGGCAACCGCCGCCTGCTGGTCAAAATATCCCCACTCCACGCCTGTCCCGAATGAAAACTGACCGCCGAGCTTCGGCGGCCCCAACTAACGTTTTTTAAAAGTGTCGACTTTCCTTTTCCGTTTTCACCGATCACCGCGATCCGCTCCATGCGGTGCAGCTCAAAAGATACTTTGCTCAAAACGGAATCATAACCGATCTGTAAGCCCCGGACGGACAACACATCATGATAGCTGGCCGTCTGCGGCAGAAACTGTCCCTGAAACGCTTTTGTATCGAACTTGCGCGGCTTTTCGATCAAAACCATATGCTCGATCACTTTTCGTTTGGAACGTGTCGCCGCAACCTTTGTCGGTGTATTCTTCCACTTTTCGATCCAGTCTGTGAGACGCTTGATCTCCGCCTGCTGTGCCTCGTAATCTTTTCCTGCTTTGCTAATGCTTCCTCTTTCTGCCTCAAAAATGCTGTATAATTGCCCGGATAACGCCTGATCCTGTGATATTCGATCTCGTAAGTCACGTCAATCACGCGGTCTAAAAACATCCGGTCATGCGACACGATCACAACCGCTTTCGGATAATTTTTTCAGATAACCTTCCAGCCACTCGATCGTTGTGATATCCAGATGGTTCGTCGGCTCATCCAGAAGCAGAATATCCGGCTTGCTCAAAAGCAGTTTTACGAACGCCACTTTTGTCTGCTGACCACCTGAAAAAGTTCCAATCGGTCTTTGCAGGTCTTTCAACGCAAACCCGAACCGTTGGAACATTGTCTCCATATCCTGTCTGTAGGTGTATCCCCGCAGTGCCTCCATCTTCGCCTGCAATGCGGCATATTCCTTTAATAAATGCTCAAAGTATCCGTTTTCATTTGCTCTGTCAGTTCCTGCATTCGTTTTTCGCAGGAAAAAACAGGCGCAAACACTTTTAAGATTTCCTCTTCTACCGTGATACTGCTGTCCTCAAAACTGATCTGTCTCAGATAGCCAATCCGCTGTTTTCCTGCCATGACAATGCCGCATTCCTCGTCACTGTCCGGTTGCCATCTCCACTTCACCGGAGATCAGCTTTAAAAGCGTTGTTTTTCCACAGCCATTTCTTCCGATGATTGCTATTTTTTCATGATCATGTATCTCAAAATTTACATCTTCTAATATGGTATCTGCCGCATACTTCACAATTGCATGCGTATCTGATATCTCATTTCTATTCTTCCTTTTAAACTTTGCAAGAAACGCATGCCACTTTTCTTTTATTTTTTCCACCCAGGCATGCCATTTTTCTTTTACACCATCAAGCCACGCCTGTCTTTTTTTCCCCTGCGCTCCTGCTTTCTAGCTTCCTTTTTCTGCCTTTTTTACTTTGCGCTTTTCTTCTTTTTTCCCTTGCAGCCTCTTCTCTTTCCAGAGTGCGCAGCTGGATCTTCTGATGCTTTTTCTCCTCTTTTGCGCGGAGCTTCTGATTTTTCTTCACCTGTTTTTTGCAATCTTTTCCACTTCTGAAATATAATCTTTTGCATTTTTCACACGCTTTTTTGTCCTGCTTATACGGATCGTAGAAGAAAAATGCCGCTCGTTCCAATGATCAGGACAACCACGATTCCCATTGCAAAATATGGCAGGAAAAGGTCATATTCGGATATTTCAGCTCGTAGCAGACAAAAATAACCATCATCACCGGAAAAACCATCAGATAAAGTAGTTTACATAATATATCCACCAGTTTATTTCTCCATTTGTCCTGTGCAAGCAGTGCCCCTCTACGCCGGTGCATGCGATCATAAACAGACAAATCTGTGACTCAAAACCATGAAGCACACCACAGATCCCAATCATAACAACAGACAGCAGGAACAGGGAAAATGCACATCCCTGATAATATGCGTTTTGTATTCCCGCATACCTTTCAGTTTATCCTCTGTAATGCGTTCATCTCGTAAATCTGAGTATTGATCTTCTCCTGAAACTCCTGATTAAACTTCCTGCTCTCTCTTGTCCTGTCCAGATTCTCATTGATGTCGCTGTTTAAACCATCAATAACTCTCTGTTCTTCGATCATCTGCTCTAAAACAGCATCTTCCGCTTCCCGCTGCCTTTTGATCTGTTCCTTGATCCACTGGGATTTCTGAATGCGCAGACTCTCCTTGAGATTCGCTTTTTCTTCCGTTGCCGGTAACTGTGTATTTGAAACTTCCGTGTTGATATCTTTTTCCATATTGATCCCTGCTTCTTTTGTATCTTACTGTTGATTTTTACGGTCTGCACAATGTGTGTGAGCCTTCTCCGAATAGTTACATTTACCCACATGCAGGCTAATCCGCAAGTGGATTTTCAACAGATCCGGATGCAAGGCTCTGATTGTTTTTTATCAAAAAACCAAGTCCATGATCACCTCATGACGGAACACCTCTGCTTCATTGCTCCCGTCATACTTTTCATGGTATAAATTATTGTTCATTCTCGTCCTTCGCCATTTTTGCCATGGTACTGGTAGCTATACCAGCCTGCTCGCAAATGTCTTTTTTCTTCATTTTACGGTCAATCAGCATCTTGTAAAATTTGTTATATGATACGTCCATACGTTTCTCCTTTGCGAATCAGATTATAAATTCACATAACAGAAGTATTATAACATAGACGCAGAAACCATATACAAACAGCTCTGTGAAAAAAAGAAAAGTACTGCTTTATTCGTGAATTTCCAATGGTAGATTGTCAGGGTCCTAAAAGAATGTCATTTTTTTGCCTGTGTAAATATCGAATCTGATCGGCTCAGTTATAATGCCCCTTTTATTCAATTCTCTTACGGTATTCTCGACCGAGTCTACAGCAAAGGCAAGATGCCGGAGACCGTAAGCCTCTGGATAACTGGGGCGCTTTGGACAATTTTTAATGATAAAAAGTTCTAATTCTATCCCATCGAGTTGAAGATCAATTTTGTAATCATCACGTTCTGGTCTGTAATTTTCCCGAATAATAGAAAATCTAACAGATCCACATAAAAGTGCTTTGATTGCTCATAGTTGCTCCCAATAATGGCAATGTGATGAACTTTTTTTCAAATTCATGGTGTATTTACCTCTCTCCTACTTTGTTTGAATACATGAACATTATATCATGAAGCTTAGTCCGCAGTGCATGCCAGAAAAATCAAAGATTTTTCTGGCTGACGGGCATTCGCCCTATCACTCTCGATATATACAGACCTCACCATGCAAGCATGTCCGGTCTGTATATTCTCGATTGGCACTGCTCATTGCTTACGCACATTATATCATATTGCTAAATTCATTAACACTAAGATTCTAACATAATCGCATCTGCAATTCCACTTCATTCTAATTAGAATACAGAATGTCCGCATTGTGGTGCACATAAATATTGTAAGAAGGTTCTTACAAAGTAAAACTTCTTTCAATGTATTTTAGTAGAATAAAAAGTATGACTATGATAGAATTACAATATCAATGAATTTTGAGAATCAGAATTGTAAAGGAGTGAAGTTGAAATGAAAATCCGTAAGGCAGAGGCAAAAGATATTCCCAGACTTCTTGCACTGTTGGAGCAGGTATTGCAGATCCACGCTAAGATCCGTCCGGATATTTTTATACCAGGCACCACCAAATACACTGTCTGCGAACTTGCAGAGCTTTTGAAGCAGGAGGATAAACCCATCTACGTTGCCGTGAACGAGGATGATGTGTGTATGGGCTACGCCTTCTGTCAGATGAAGGAGCAGCCATTTTCCACGAACATGATTCCCTTTAAGTCGCTATTCATCGACGATTTGTGCGTTGATCAGCAGGCACGGGGGCAGCACATCGGCGAAAGCCTGTTTGAATATGTGAAGCAGCAGGCAAAAGAGCAAAGGCTGCTATGAGGTAACACTGAACGTCTGGGCAGGAAACACTTCGGCAGAACACTTCTACGAAAAAATGGGGATGAAGACAAAGGAACGGCAGATGGAATATATCCTGTGACCGCCAAGTCATCGTGAACGACTGCATTTTGCCGTTATCTCATAGGCACTCACCCAGAGTTTAACGGACGTAGTGTCGCAGATTCTGTGGTGCTTTTATAGGTTGTGAAGGGCAGATATAAGCGTCCTTTCACAAGTCTTAATTTTATAAGTTTATGAAAAGAAAAACGGTACAGACGAAATATGATGTTCCTGTTCGCCGGGCATTCCGCTGGGATTCTAACAATCATGTTCAGCTGAAGCTTCCATGATTGTTAGAATCTCAGCTCCATGGCTGACGAAAATCATATTTGTCTGCACCGTTTTCTTTCATTTACGTTATGGATGACTTGTGAGAGGACGCTTATACATGCCCGGTCAACGTTATGAATTGCACCACAAGATCTGCAATTTACGTTATGAACTCCGGTTATGGGATGAGTGCCCATAAAGGAGGAAACGGCTAAATGCAGTCATTTTCAATGCCTTGTGATTTATCGATGATAAGGGCACTCCTCCCGGAGTTTAAGGTTTGTTTACTGCCGCTCGTAACTTGGATTGACGGATTTTGAGATTGAATTTCTATGGAGTGTATATTCAAAAATATTGCAGTTTCATAACTTATGAGATAATGAATGTAAAATGGACGAATATTGTTTTCGTTTTGCGTTATGGAGATGAAACTCTCCATTTGTGGAAGCCTCTGCTGAACACAAATGATCAGAGAGTTCATCGCAATGTTTAACGCAACGAAACACAATATTCGTCCATTTCACATTCATGTTTTCATAAACATGTCAGACTGCAATATTTTGTTCATAACCTAAATTATAAAATTCAATCTAAAAATCCGTGCCACCACCTACAGGCGGCAGTTCATACGTTAAACTCCGGTTTTATACATTAATCTCGGCTGTCATGCCAAGATCTTCTTTGTTTGCCTCCAAAATTGGATTCACAACATTTGCAAGGAATTTGTCCACCGGATCGGTGCCCGTCCAACGTATTTCGATGGCTCCATAGTAGCCTGTAATTCCTCTAAGGTAAGATTGAAAGATGGATCTGCTGCGATCAACTCCAACAGATTGTTATCTTTTCCTTCTACCTTTACATTCTTTCCTGCTTCCATCGAAAGCTGACGGATTTTTCATGTAACTCCTGACGGTTGCCGCCATTCTTTACAGCGTCCATCATAATGTTTTCCGTTGCCATAAACGGGAGTTCTGCCATTAAATGTTTGGTGATTACTTTATCATATACCACAAGTCCATCCACAACGTTCAGGCATAAGTCTAAGATACCGTCGATCGCCAGAAATCCTTCCGGAATGCTCAATCTCTTATTAGCAGAGTCATCCAGAGTTCTCTCAAACCACTGGGTTGCAGATGTGATCGCCGGATTTAACGCATCGATCATTACATATCTGGAAAGAGACGCGATACGCTCTGAACGCATCGGATTGCGTTTGTACGCCATGGCAGAAGATCCGATATGATTTTTCTCAAACGGTTCTTCCACTTCCTTTAAGTGCTGTAACAGACGGATATCATTGGACATCTTGTGTGCACTTGCTGCAATACCTGCAAGAATATTTGCAACGCGTGTATCCACTTTTCGGGAATAAGTCTGTCCGGATACTGCATAACACTCCTTAAATCCCATTTTTGCTGCGATCGTAGGATCGATCTTGTCTATTGTTTCCTGGTCACCATTAAACAACTCCAGGAAGCTTGCCTGCGTTCCGGTTGTTCCTTTGGAACCAAGTAATTTTAAACTTCCCATGACATACTCTAGGTCCTCAAGATCCATGATAAATTCCTGTGCCCACAGTGTTGCACGCTTTCCAACAGTCGTCGGCTGTGCCGGCTGGAAATGTGTAAATGCAAGCGTTGGGAGATTTTTATATTTATCTGCAAACTTTGCAAGCTCGTTGATCACGTTGACAAGTTTTTTATGAACCAGTTTTAACGCCTCATTCATAACAATAATATCTGTATTGTCACCAACATAACAGGAAGTTGCACCGAGATGGATGATTCCTGTGCCTTTGTTAGGCACTGCTGTCCATAAGCATATACATGGCTCATCACATCATGGCGGACTAATTTTTCACGCTCTCTTGCAACATCATAATTAATGTCGTCGGCATGCGCCTTCAACTCATCAATCTGTTCCTGTGTGATAACCGGTTTACCATTCTCACTTAAGCCAAGTTCCATCTCTGTCTCAGCCAATGCGATCCATAATCTTCTCCAGGTCTTAAACTTCATATCCTGTGAAAAAATGTACTGCATCTCCTTACTGGCATAACGTTCTGACAGAGGGCTTGTATATCTATCTGTACTCATTTTTATCTCCTTTTGCTGTAAATTGTAATCTATTTCATCATACCACACTTAGCGTTCGAAGTCACCACGAATGTCCTCTTTCGGTGGCTCCAATGGATATTTTCCTGTAAAACATCCCTCGCAGATATTTAAGCCTTCCACCATCTCATGTAAACGCTCCACCTTCAAATATCCAAGCGTATCCGCTCCGATAATATCACGGATTTCTTCGATGCTCCGGTTATAAGCGATCAGCTGTTCTCTCTCCGGGATATCTGTTCCAAAGTAACACGGCCATAAAAATGGTGGGGAACTGATCCTTACATGCACTTCGGTTGCACCTGCATCACGCAGCATTTTTACGATGCGGTCTGATGTCGTACCGCGGACAATGGAATCATCGATCATAATGATACGTTTTCCGTTTACGGCTTCTTTTAAAACATTCAGTTTCACACGAACACTCGATTCACGGCTGCTCTGTTTTGGTTTGATGAAGGTTCGTCCTACATAACCATTTTTTACAAAAGCAGTTCCGTATGGAATTCCAGACTGTAATGAATAGCCCAATGCCGCTGCATTTCCTGATTCCGGCACACCGACAACAAGGTCGGCGTCCACAGCCGAATCCATCGCAAGAAACCGTCCCGCCTTGATTCTTGATGCATAGACACTGACATTATCAATACGGCTGTCCGGTCTTGCAAAATAAATATATTCAAAATACATCTTGCTTCCTGCTCTTTGGTAATGCCATCGACAAATCGGACTGGATTCCGTTTTCCGGTGTAATGGTCACAACCTCCCCCGGCGGACATCACGTACAAAATCTGCTCCGATCGTCTCCAATGCGCAGCTCTCAGATGCAAGAATGTAAGCATTATCACGTTTTCCGATGCAGAGTGGTTTAAAACCAAAAGGATCCCTTGCGCCGATGAGTTTTCGCGGACTCATGACAACCAGCGAATAAGCTCCTTTTTAATTTGCGGCAGGCTCTTCCAACTGCCTCCTCGACTGTCTTGGATTTCAGACGCTCTCTTGCGATATGATAGGCGATGACCTCAGAGTCGATCGTCGTCTGGAAAATTGCTCCGGTATATTCTAAATCCTTGCGCAGTTCCATTGCATTGATCAGATTACCGTTATGCGCCAGCGCCAGTGTGCCTTTTACATAATTAAGAACCAATGGCTGTGCATTCTCACGGTGGAAGCTCCTGCCGTCGAATAACGGACATGTCCGACACCGATATCGCCATGCATAGGTTCTAAATTATCCTGGGCAAACACTTCATTTACAAGTCCCATTCCTTTATGGGAAGTCACTTTTCCCTTAGGACCATCTGTCTCGCTGACTGCAATACCACAGCTTTCCCTGTCCTCTGTGCTGCAACGCAAACAGTCCGTAATAAATGGTAGACGCCACATCTCCCCCATCAAAATCATACATTCCAAAGACACCACATTCCTCATGCAGATCATCCCATGGCGTATCTTTTTCAAACTCGTTGTTATACATATAATCGTTTCTGCCTTTCCGCTGGTTTCCTGAAAATCCAGGTCAGTGTAACTCCATCTATGCCCTTTGGCATTTTATTTAAATTCTTTACCGGTTAATAATGCAAATGCTTCTTTGTATTTATCAACGGTCTTTGTTACTACCTCTTCCGGTAAAAGGAAATCATTGTCAGGGTTTGCTTTTAACCAATCTCTCACATACTGTTTGTCAAAAGATGGCTGTCCTTTTCCTGCTTCATATCCCTCTAAAGGCCAGAATCTGGAGCTGTCCGGGTCAACATTTCATCACCGAGAACAACATTTCCATTCTCGTCCAAACCAAACTCAAATTTTGTATCTGCAATAATGATTCCTTTGCTTAAAGCATATTCTGCACATTTTTTGTAAAGGGCGATGGTTGCGTCTTTAATTTTGGTTGCATATTCCTCACCTTTTCCCGGATGAAGTTTCTCTAACACTTCCACACTCTGCTCAAAGGAAATATTCTCATCATGATCCCCAAGATCTGCCTTTGTACTAGAGTATAAATCGGTTCCGGTAATTTATCGGATTCCACCAGACCTTCCGGAAGTTTGATTCCACAGACTGTACCATTTTCTTTGTAGCTTGCCCAGCCGCTTCCTGTGATATAACCACGAACGATACACTCGATTGGAAGCATGTTCAGTTTCTTGCACATCATGCTGTTTCCATCATATTTTTCATTCTGGAAAAATTCAGGCATATCTTTCACATCTACAGAAATCATATGGTTTGGAACGATGTCTTTTGTAAAGTCGAACCAGAACTTGGACATCTGTGTTAAGATTGCACCTTTTTGTGATCTTATTTTTAAAATATGGTCAAATGCTGAAATTCTGTCGGTCGCTACGATGATCAGACTGTCTCCGTTATCATAGATCTCACGTACTTTTCCTTCTTTTACTGGTTTAAATTCCTGCATTGATTTATCCTCCTTGTTTTTGCGGAGCAAAAATCCGAGTCCTATACGAGGAGAGGATTTCGCCTCCTTTGTTTTTGCAAAGCAATATTATACCACTATTCTAATACACACGCTTTTGCAAAGTCAATGTGTTTACCTGTTCTTTGCCCTTTTACACATATAGAAAATCCTCCGCTTTTTATAAGTATTTTTGTGCATTTTATATCTGATTATTAGTGTCGCTTATATATGTATTTACCTGTTCTAATTTGACAGATATAAGATAAGTATCCATCGTTTCATTAGCGTAGTGTCGCAGATTTTGTGGTGCTTTCTCAGGGGCTGAAGGGGCATATATAGTGTCCTCTCACAAGTCGTGATTTTATATGTAATGAAAAAAAAAACGGTACAGACAAATATGATGTTCCTGTTCGCCGGGCATTCCGCTGGGCTTCTGAGCAAAAATTTTGTGAAACAGAGGCTTCACAAAATTTTTAGAACCCCAGCTCCATGGCTCACGAAGGAAATCATATTTGTCTGCACCGTTTTTCTTTCATTTACGCTGTGAATGCCTTGTGAGAAGACGCTTATACATGCCCAATCAACGCTATGAATTGCACTACAGAATCTGCCAATTTACGTTATGGAACTCACGGTTATGAGATGGATGCCTATGAGGGAATGGCAAAAATCAATCTACATTCTCAAAGTAAATTAATTATAACTTCTGTAAATCGATTTTAACAGAATGAAGTAGGATTGTAAGTGTAATTATGGTAGAATAATGATATTAATGAAGTTGATCAATTGATACGTGAACAATCGGTGTCAGGACAGAGAAAAAAACAGCTTACCATCTATTGATAGCTACCCTTTTCTCTGGACTGCACACCGATTTTACCGATTGAACAAAATCGCGTCACTCCAGCTGATACAGTATGGAGTTTGAATCGATTTCCTTCTTGATTTTACCAAAGAATCTATACATTGGAAACTGATTCCAGCATATATTCAAAAAATAGTAACCTGTCTTATCGAATGAAGGGTGCACTTAATAAGCCTTCATTCAGACGGCTGTTTTTCAGTATTCAAATGACTTCGCTCAAGTCAACATGTAGTGTCCTCGAAGCGATAGCGAAAGAAGATTTCCACCACAGGCTTCACACTTACAGATATCCTTTTTGTAAAGGATCATCAGCTTTTCCGCACAGGTTTTGCCTCGGAGTTTTGAAATATATTGAATGCAGTTGAGAAGCTTCCGGCAGTGTGCCATCTTTTCTTTCTTGTTCCTGCAGGAAAGCAGGCCATAGTGGCGAATTCGGACAAAACCTTTAGGGAGCACATGCATCAGAAACATTCGCAGAAACTCTGTTCCTTTGATGGTTTGCTCGATATATTTACCACCATTTTTGTAATCCTTTACGAGATAGGTAACAGTCTCATCTGTCATACTGACGATTCTACGATTACTGATAGCGATACGATGAGTGTAACGGCCAAGGTACCGGATCACAGAATCCGCTCCATTGAATGCCTCTTTCGTATATACAACCCAGTTCTTATCTTAGAGGGAATTCAGTAAAACTTTGAATTCATAATGATTTTTTAAATGTGCAGCTGTTCCATGATACTCAAGTTTTTTTTTTCTTCCCAGAGTTGTTTCAGCTCACAAAGATAATACTTTTTGAAGACGGCAGACATGACCTTAACCGGAAAGAAAAACTTCTTTCCTTTATCCTTCCACTTGTTTGCAGCATCAAGTCCACCGCCAAGAACAATGGTGTGGAGATGAGGATGATAATTCATCCTGGAGCCCCAGGTATGAAGTACGCAGATATATCCAATCCTTGCTCCAAGATGCTTCGGATCCGCAGACAGTTCTTCCATTGTTTGATGTGCTGCATGGTACAAAGCATCATAAAGGAGTTTCTGATTTGAATAAATCAGGGAATATAATTCTTCAGGAACTGTAAAAACCGTATGAAAGTATGGAACATCCAGTACATTTTCCTGCTGTTTGTCAATCCATTCATCGACCTCCATTCCTTGACACATGGGGCAGTGACGGTTCTTGCATGAATTATAATGAATATATTTCTTGTGACAGTTTTCGCATTCGCTTAAATTGGCTCCCATTTCAAGAGTATGGCATTTGGAGATACACAGTGCCGTTAGCTGCTGTTGGGGAGAAAAGTTGTGTGTCTCACAGTATTGCGGAAGAAATCGATGGAATACATCCTGAATGGTGATGTCATGATTCATTTGCATCACCTGCGTTTCTCTTAGATTTATGTCCTCGTTTTTTTTGACAGGATGATCAAGCGGACTCTTTATTCCCATAACAGTTTTATTGGATATGTGGATGTATACCTGTGTTGATTCCAGACAGCGGTGTCCAAGCATTGCCTGTACATAGTTGATAGGGACACCTTGTTCAATCATGTGACTTGCAAAGGAATGGCGAAGCGTATGCGGATGTGCTTCAATGCCCGCTGTTTTCCTACTGCCCTGAGCATGATTTCAACACCACTCACTTTTAGTGGTTCATGAGGAGCATCTAAAGAAACAAAAAGATACTCTCTTTTTTACCGGATAACTTCTCCAGTATTCTTTTAGTAAATCAAGGGCTCTTTCTGAAAGAATCGTCCATCTGTCACGATGATTCTTCCCTTTGGAAATATATACCTGCATAGTGCTCATATAGATATCTTCAGGTTTAAGAGACAAGTTCTCCTACACGCATTCCAGATGAATGATTGCTTTGTTACGGATCTGGGTTGCAGAATTGATTAACTTTTCAATTTCTTCAAGAGAAAGCACTTTCAGGCTTTACATCCAATCGCATTCTTGGAACAATGTCTTGATCCATGGAATGTAAGACATGTTTGTATAGAAAGCAAATGGAAGAATTATAAAGTTGCAGGTTGCAGATGAAAGACCAGAATTACGTTTTCCAGTATAAATGATCTGGCATCCTGAAGGGATAAATCTTCCATTGGTTTATAGCCTGTCCACTTCATAAAGTGACGTATGTTGTTGATATAGGTATCTGCAGTTCGGGAGGACCTGTTACGAATCAGGCATTCTCTCTGAGCTTGTTAAAATATTTTTTCATACATAATAAAACCTCCATGATACTAGTAACGTTAATGAGTCACTGCCATCACACGAGGTCCACGTATTAAAGATACCCTCTTGAGAAAAAAGATTCTGGTGTTATTCTATTCATGGCAGTGTTAATGATGATC
>VOFB01002281.1_pt1 | contig 15872 bp, 13 predicted proteins | sample 5384141 | NCBI WGS metagenome assembly VOFB01 (sample SAMN12384721, study PRJNA508395) | human gut metagenome | isolation source: healthy gut A | host: Homo sapiens | reverse complement strand
TCTTATTCAGATGGAAGCAAAGCATCGTAAGACATCCCCCAATGTTCTGCCAGGCGTTCCGCTTCCTGGCGGGTAAGATGAATGATTGCCCCATGTTTGGGAGAAGTGAAGTTAGTAGTCCTCATTACTCCTTGGTTAAACTGTCCCAAAGAAGTGAAATGTACGAAGTCGGAAGTTTCACTGAATCCGAAATTATGAACCTTCTGCCCGTACACATCATACATCAACACCCATCTATCCTCACCGATGCGTTTCCACAAGTTCGGAGCTTCGCACGCCGTGGGTTCAGGATCATACCAACGGGCATTATACTCGTAATCACTGTTTACCCTATCCGAAACAGCCTGCTTGATACCGGCTCCCCCGTCGTGTGAAACGTAAAACATGTGATACTTATCTCCTATACGGGTAATATCCGCATCAATAGCAGAAATCTTCTCATCGGGATATTGAAAAAGAAGCTGAGGTAAAGTCTCCAACTTATCAAAGTCGTCATTGACATATACATAGTAAAGCTTGTTCGCCTCATTCTTGAAGCGCATGGTGAAGTACATCATCAGCTTTCCTTTTTTATCATCATAGGTCACTTCGGGAGCCCAGGCACAACCAACCTCACTGTAAGCAGCAGACAACTTGTCAAAGCGCAGATTAGTACGCTTCCAGTGAATCAGATCCCAGGATTTCATCAATACCAGCCCCCGGTTGTTACCCCATCCGTACTCTTTTCCATCGCGTTCCCACTCTGTATCACGATATCCGTCACGCTGCGCATAAATATGCAAATCGGTCATCGACAGATAGAATGCTCCATCCGGACCGCGGAAGATATGCGGATCGCGGATACCTTTCTGTTCAGCTATCGTATCTCCGGCTATGACGGGCTTTCCTTCGTTCAAGGCGGTAAAAGTGTAGCCGTCGGGACTGATTGCCATGTGAAGTCCATGGTCCTCGTCTTTGTGGAAGACCATCAGATAGGCGCTCATATCTTTCTCTCGCGGAACCGCATTCCGATAACGGAAGCGGCTGAAACCCGCACTTCCTTTTCCAGCGGAAAACAGACCAACACGCAAAGCATAAAAACCACCATAATTATTGTGATGCAAGGAGGAAACATCCATATCACTGGCAAGGAGAGTCCATTCTTCCCCGTCTTACTCACCTCGACGGACAGACGGTTACCGCAATTGTGCAGTCTGGCAAAGAAATGTTTCCCAATACGATTGGGAAGTTCCGTCTTGTGCTCCGCATTCCGGTAAATATAGAATCTCTTTCCATCGGAAACGACTCCGGCGTAAGCCTTTTCATTATAATACAGGATAAGCCCGGCCACATTTCCATTCCCTGTCCGGATTTCCACTTGTGTTTCGTAATTTTTGTCTTCAGCGGTGGTCAACAACACCCGTCCGTCAGCAGGAGTCCGGCCTTTGGCCTTCATCCATAAGATATCCTCCTTGAAAGTCAGGGATTTGGGAGCATATTCTTTCCAGAAAGTCCACTGAAGTCCCAATTGAGGACCTTTGAAATCATCGGACAGTTCCAATCCATGTTTGATTTCCTGCTCCGGAGTGACAGGGGTAGCGGCAGATACGGTACGATACCAGCCGTCTTCCGTCCATTCTACCGGTTCAATCAAGGTGGAGCGTCCTAATGTATGATAGCCATTGGCATATGCATGATAAACAATCCACCAGTTGCCGTTCACATCATCTATCAACGTGCCGTGGCCTTTAGACCACCAACTATCCGTTGCACTATATGTATGCACAATGGGATTGTAAGGTGAATTCTCCCAGGGGCCGGTCACACTTTTTGAACGGGCTGATACAACCATGTGGCTGGTTGCGGGTCCCGCAGTTCCTCCTTGAGCAGAAGTGAGATAATAGTAGCCATTGTGTTCATTCAGTTTCGGGGACTCCAGACACATGCATTCCGTATCCCAATGATCAGGATATTTCCATCCGTCATATACTTTCTTCTTCTCCCCAACGGTAGCAAGTCCGTCTTCTGTTAACCGGATCACCTCCCCTTTATCCACATAAAGATAGCGATTACCCTCCCTATCCACGACATGACCGGGGTCAATTCCTCCTACCTTCAAGTCTACGGGAAGACGGCTCCACGGCCACGAATATCTTTCGCCCACATCACCCAATTGGTTCCTGCGGCAGGATAATAGATATAATAAGTATCTTTGTATTTCAACAAATCAGGTGCCATGGCAGAGCCTTCATATTGAGGCATGACACGACATAACGGCTCCCAGTTCATTAAATCCTGCGAGTGCCAGATTAAGAATCCGGGAGCGTAATAGAAAGGAGAATGAGTCATGTAGTAATCCTTGCCGTCACGCATAATGGAAGGGTCAGGATAATCACCCGGAAGAATCACTTTAGGATAAGTCTGTGCATTCATCTGCAAGAAATGACAAAAGCAATAAAAGAGATAATAAAAGTCGCATCATAGTATTTTATGGGGTTATTCATTACCTGTCATCGAGTTCCAACCCGATACAGCTGTTTTTTATTCCTCAAAAATACATATTCTGCTAATAAAAAAGGGGGTATAATTCGTGCAAAATAGGACAGAAATCAGCCAAAAGCCGCTTTTTATTCTTTCTAAAGAAATAAATCACGTCGGATTTACCAAACTAGAGGAAATAAAATAAGGGCATTCTCTTTAAGAGATATGCCCTTCATGCTCTTTCAATATTTTATATATATATCTTACTTATATCCGACAGAATCAATAACCTGGATTCTGTTTCAAATCTCCGTCTTTGTTCAATTGAATCTCGGTGAGAGGTATCGGAAGCAGTGTATGGATATTGGCATCAAAACCTGTAATCACCTTATTGCTTGGTGCGGCAGGTTCCACATCCCCATTCAGTTTGATACGTTCGGCCAACGTATTGGTCCGGACTAAAGTCATACGACGGTTCTCCTCACTAATCAATTCACGGGCACGTTCATCCAAAATGAAGTCAATGTCAATCTGATCAGCCGTTACTTTACCGGCACCCGGAGCCACCGCACGATAGTCTTTAAAGGCACGGTCGCGCAACACATTGATGTCATCAGCCGCCCCCTGTGTATTCCCCTGACGGAAACGAGCCTCTGCACGAAGCAAGTAAGTTTCTCCCAAACGCATCACAGGCCAGTCCTTCACTACAGCATAACCAAAATCATCGGTTTCATCATAAGCCCCCCATTTAGTGGGATGAGGATAAAATACGTTCAATGAATCTCCCTCGTGAGGGATGACCTGGTCGCCCGTTTTTAATGTCACATTTCTTACACCTTTGTCTTTATCCACCAAGAACCCTTTAGCATCAATACCAACTTCTTTTGAAAAACCGGGCTTGTTATACCACATTACACGACGGATATTATAATTAGAATTACGGATATCACCTTTCTCATACAATCCGTATTTCACAAAATTGCTGATACGCAAACGGCCATTACCACGACCGCCTATGGAATCCGCATTCACCATACCATCCAGTTTATGGAAAGCAGGAACCCAGTTACGACGTTGTTGCGGATTATCAATTGTACCGCCATTCACATCACGGTTATACTCCATTTCGAAAGTCCAGATAGCCTCCATATTCCCCTGTGAACGACGCTGATTCCCCCAACGGAACATATCATGATAATAATCACCCGGCTCGGCCGCATATTTACCATATCTTGCTGAAATCAGTTCATATTTACCACCTGTTATAATAGGCGTCACCGCATCTTCCGCCTTCTTGAAATAGGAAGCATCACGCATACCCATCCGAAGATAGGCTTCTCCTGCCAACTGTCTTGCCATGTCCTGATTTATACGGCTTTCATTTTTGGCAGCTCCCACTACCGGAAGATTAGACATGGCATAAACCAAGTCAGAATCAATGACTCCATCCACCTCGGCAACCGCATTACGGGTATAATCTGTACGCGGAATACTAGTAGATTCTGTCACTAAAGGTACATCTCCCCATAATGTCACCAACATATTGTATGCATAAGCACGAAAAAACATGGCTTCGGCTGTTACCGCCGCATCACCGCCTTCAGCTTGTGAAGCGATAATCTGATTCGCACTATTAATGAGCTCATATAATTTTTCCCAAAGGAAACTTACCCCTGCATTCTCTGCATTCAATTCCTGATATCTGTAAAAAGGAACCTCTACCCCCTGAGTGTCACCGGGAGCACCTACATCCGTACCTACCTGCCAGCATCCTACAAATCCCTGCTGACTGGACATTCCCCATATAGCAGCATATTGACGGTGCAGACCTACCAATTTCGCATTTACATCTGATACTTCCGGACCATAACTAGAGTACATTTTCTCATCCAGAAAACTATCGCTGCATGATGTAGTCCCAATAACAAATGCCGATGCAGCAAAAGTTGTTAATAATATATTTCTAAATTTCATAGTTCTTCGTTTTTAGAATGTTAAATTAACTCCAAATACACAACTCTTAGTCATCGGGTAGTTACTGCTGTCATATACAGTTTCACCTCTTGTACTATCCCATGAACTATTACCACGAGCTACCTGACGAGCTTCAGGATCCCAACCTACCCAATCCGTGAAAGTAAACAGGTTACGTCCGCTCACATAAAGCTGCAAACCACCGATACCCATCTTCTGAATCATGCGCTGTGGGAAAGTATAACTTAATGTGATGTCTTTGATACGTGTATAACTGGCATCACAAGGGAAACCATATCCATGTTTGTTTGAGTTCTTACGCAATGAACGCCATTCGTTACTCTTGTTTTCCGGAGTCCAATAACCTATTTCAGTAGTGGTATTACGACGTCCCATTTCATCACCTGCCATACCGATCAATGAATTGTTCTTTTTCAATCCTTGTGTAGTCTGGATAAAGATACTCAATGTAAAATCCTTATAAGTGAACGTATTCGTCAGACCACCAATCCATTTCGGTGTTGTCTGCCCTTTGATGGTACGGTCATTGTCATCAATCTTGCCATCAGGTACTCCGTCAGGGCCACTGATATCCGCCAACTTCACATCACCAGCTTCTGCAATCGGGTCCCAATTCAAATGGTCGCCACGGGCTATCTCATCTTCCTGCCAGATTCCAACCATTGTATAATCATAAATCACGCCTATCGGATGTCCAAGGAACCAACGGTTACCCAAGTCGTTCTGTCCGTCTCCATAAAGGTCTTTTATCTCATTCTTATTCCATGAAAATACCAAATTGGAACTCCATGTAAAGTCGCCTGAAACAATATTACGGGAATTCAGTGTCAATTCCACACCTTTATTAGCTGTTTCACCCATATTGGAGTACACGGTATTGTAACCAGTTACTTTAGGTAAATTACGTTTCAGAAGCAAATCGTTGGTCTTTGAGAAATAGACATCAATATTACCTGTCAAACGGTTATTCCAAAGTCCGAAGTCCAGACCGACATTGAAACTCTTTGTGGTTTCCCAAGTCAGATCCGCATTCCCCATCAAATCATTGGGCCATAAACCTGCATTCGAAGCTCCGCCTAAAGCCAACATGCCCGAATCCATCTTCACACGTGACTGATATACTCCGATGGCCTCATTACCCGCTTTACCATAAGACGCACGCAGCTTTAATGTGTTCAACCAATTACTGGAAGATTCCATAAATGATTCACGGGCAATATTCCAACCTAAAGCGACAGAAGGGAATACACCGTATTTGTTATTATCACCGAAAACAGAAGAACCGTCCCGACGCACTGTAAATGTAAACAAGTAACGGCTGTCATAAGAATAATTAATTCGTCCCATTTGTGAAACAGTAGTATAAAGGTCGGTATATGAAGCTACGCTAGGTGTTTCCGCACTACCCATGTTATGCCACTGCTGGTCGTCATTAATAAATTTGCTGGCCATAGCTTGCGAACGTTGATATTTCTTACGTGAAGCGGCATACAAAGCTGTCAAATCCAAATGATGCTTTCCAAAATCACGATTATAAGCAAGGATATTCTCTATGGTATAACTTTGTGTTTCTTCATTCTTTATTTCAGCATAACCGGTCTTATTATTCACCGACTTACCTTCATAATTATTATAACGTTTGGGCATATATGCATAACCACCATTGAATTTATAGGTCAATCCTTTAAGAGGAGAAATCAACTTTCCGAAATCAATCTCGGCATAACCGTTTATATTGATATTCCACTGACGACGCTCGGGATTAGTAGTAGTCCACATCAACGGATTGGTAAACAAAGTTTCACTGTACATCGGATTAATGCAATAGCTGCCGTCTTCTTCATACATTTTTGCATAAGGAGACATAGCCTCAGCCATCAGAAAGTTAACACGTCCACCGTCACGGTTATGAGATACTATATAGGAATTAGTTCCCACCTTCATATAATCAGTCACATTCATATCAATATTCGTACGAATAGGTAACGTTTGTAGTTGAACCCTTTCAACACACCTTTTCTGACTCATATAGTCGGCAGAAACGTAATACTTCACATTATCCGCCCCACCGCCGATACTTACGTTATGGTCTTGGATGATACCAGTTTGCGATACAGCATCAATCCAATCATTCTCTATACCATTGGCCTGATTTTCCGCTTCGTATGCATTCTTCACATAATCATTATACATGGTTTCTCCGGGGTTCTGTGACACATAATCTCTATAACGTTGAGTGATTTGCGCACCATCACAGAAATCTAGTTTATGAGAAAAATCCTCCACTCCGAAATATCCGTTATAACGAATAGTCGGCTTGCCGGAAGTACCACGCTTAGTAGTAATCAAAATAACACCATTCGCACCCGTTGTACCATAAATGGCAGTGGCCGAAGCATCCTTCAAAATTTCCATGGATTCAATATCATTCGGATTGATGTCATTCAATGTACCTCCCGACTTGCTGATAGGCACACCGTCCACAACAATATATGGCCCGGAATTAGCATTGATGGAATTCTGGCCACGCACCAAAGCATCCGGCGCATCGCCCGGAATGGAAGATGTTTGTGTAATAGTAACACCTGCCGCCGCACCTTGAACAGCTTGTAATACATTCGTCACCGGAAGTTTTCCCAGACGCTCCTTCCCTACTGAAGTAACAGAACCGGTCACATCTGATTTCTTCTGCACACCATAACCGACTACCACCACTTCCTCCAACGTTTCTGTATCCTCTTGCAAAATAATGTTAAGTGATTTTCCCGGAATAACTTTCATCTCTTGATTCTTATATCCTATATAAGAAATAACCAATGTAGCTCCTGGAGCCACATTCAATGTAAAATTACCATCGAAATCAGTAATTGTACCATTGGTAGTACCTTTCTCTAAAATACTGGCACCAATAACCGGTTCCCCTACCGGATCTTTAATCGTACCTGATACGGATTGTTTCTGTTGCTGGACAGTTTGTACGGCAGTTACAATTTCTTCGGCCATCACACTGAACGGCTGAGTCGCAACGAAACCTGTGCAAAGCAATAAGGCTGTCAAAGCCTTTCGATTTTTTAAGAACGAGTTTGATTTCATCGTTTTTCTTATTAAATTAGATTATAGGTAATAATATTATCCGAATAGAGTTATGATTAGAAACTCCTTGGGCTAAATTTTGTCACATTCCCAATATTAATCGGGAGCAGATTTATTCCTCATAAGCATTATACTTAAAGTTCGTTTTATCTATTTTTCACGTTGCAAACTTAAAGCTTTAAAAGAATAAAAAAGGCTAAAAAATAATCAAGAGTAGTAGAAAAATTAAGCATGAACGATTTTTCTATAGTGAATTCCGAATTTTATATTCCTCTACCTAAAAGGTCTAAAAACGGACTACGGGTTAAAATCACTTCAAGCCGTAGTCCTCCTATAATCTAATTCGCAAGTTAATCAGACTTGCTTTATCAGTATCAACAACGCCTGTTGAAAACTATCATTATTTTGTCAATTCTTCATCAGCCACTGCTTCTTCCCAATTAGTAAACATCGGAATCGCTTCATCATAGCCGTCATATCCATAATTTTGCCGCAACCGCGCACCTGTATTAGCAGTAATAGCCGAGTTGGGAATCGGCCAAAACAGATTACGCTTATCTACTTGATAATTCAATTCCTTGTTGGAAACAATAGGCCCATGATTGAAAATGTTGTAGCGCGTAGTACGCTTATACCAATAGCTTCCTCCATTCAAATCCGTACCACTCTGCTTATCCCAAGTAGACAGATTATAAGTTTCTCCCCATTCATCCGGCTGACCACTGCGAGCAAGACACCAAGAAATACGAGTCAATTCAGGCTGTCTCCATTCTTCCAAATACAATTCCCGAGCACGTTCATCAGCAATGTCACCGATAGTTACAGTAGTAAACATCTTTTTGGCATTAGCACGACGACGAACTACGTTCACATCCTCTGCAGCGCCAATCGGGTTACCTTGGTAGAACTTAGCCTCAGCGCGAAGTAAGTAAGTTTCTGCCAAACGGAACAAGTATAGATTACCATTAGACACACTATTGCCCTTGGTTGCTCCATTAAACTGATTAGCCCCCATATTTTCTTCAGCATTTTGATCAAGTATATATACTTTGTACAATGGAGTCGGGAACCAACTACGAATAGTATCAGAACAAAGCAAATCCCCTTTTCTCACCAACAAATCACCTGATTCCGGATCATAATAATCTTCTGGTGCATAAAGCATCATGTTTTTCCCATAATAAGCAGAATTTGGATTATTGTATTTAAGATCCGTCATTTCCATCCAATTACCTATTTCTCGATTATGACGCATATCCTGCCAATCTGTTTAACCATCATAATTCCAAATGGTCTGATTATAATGATAAGAAGTGCGAAACAACCAATACCACGTCCCATAGCGCGTACCCAATCTAATTTCGCATCATATTCCCCAGCAGTACGTGCATAATTATAAGTTGGAGATCCTAAGTTATGAGGATCACGGATAATACCATTACTCCAATGCACACACATAGCTCGCATCTGCGGATAGGAAATGAAACCTTCAGCATAATAATTCAAAATAGGCATAATCATTTCCGTATTAGAAGCATCAGTTATATTTACTCCACGATGCAAATCCCAAATTACATTACGTTCTACCGGCCATGTTTCCGGATTACCAGAAGAAACATTCGTTCCAAACGGAGCATTCATTAAAGCCAAACCATGATTGTTAATCAAATCGGTAGCTAATTGTTCAGCTTTCTGATATTCACCTACAACTAAATAACACTTGATAAGCAATTGCTTACATGCTTCTTGGTTGACAGTACCTATATAACCGATCTCTTTCTGTGGAGACACATGTTTACAGCGAATTCCAAATCATGCACCAACATTTGGAAGATTGCCTCTTTACTCGTGGATTTATAGTTTTGTTTAGGTACTTCAATCAGCTTCGTAATTAAAGGTATATCACCAAACAATAATACACCGTGATAGTAGGCATAGGCGCGATGAAAGTAAGCACGTCCTAAATACTCATCGCGCAAAGTGGGATCCAACCCTTCTACTTTACCTACATTGGAGATAATAGTATTTGCAAAAGTCACACTATTCCATGTGCGGTCCCAGAAACGTGACATAGCATTCTCATCCCCACCACCTTTCATACCGGATGTCGGAGTTATCTTATTGGCAAAATCATCTTGCATATCGCCCGCATCGGTTTTCCCATACAGACCAATATCTGTCATGAAATAAAGGGAAGCCATAGGCATCACGTTACCATTTCCGTCCATCAGCATTTCTTTCAAGCCATAATCACACATAGCCAAGGCTGATTGCAAACCAGATTCTGTTGTGTAAGTATTTTCGGGATTGTAAAACGACAAAGGGTCCTGTTTCAAAAAATCATCCGTACAGCCAACGTTCACCAAAGCGGTCGCAGCCAGTACCATACATGTTTTGTAAATATCGTATTGCTTGTTTTCATAATATTTTTCAGAAATTAGAGTGTTACATTAATACCAAAGTTAAAAGTGCGTGTAGCCAATCCGCCAGTTTCGGGATCACCATATTCCCAATTATCAAAAGTACAGACGTTTTTACAGCTTGCAGTAAGACGGATGCGGTCTATCATAAATTTCCTAGTCCATTTCTGTGGCAAAGTATAACCCAAAGTTATGTCATCCAAACGAACGAAACTACGGTTGTAAACTTTATCTACACCATTAGCCAGCCCCGTATTGGGACCTGCAGCATTCAAACGACAATAATCATTAGTCGGATTATCAGGAGTCCAATATTTACGAGCTGCCACATTAAAGCCGTTAGTTACCTGTGACCCTCCGTTCTCCTGATTCAACCAATAACCAGCACGGCTCTTGTGTCCCATATAAGAGTATAATGAAACAGAAAGAGTCAAATCCTTCCACAAAGTGAAATCGTTACGTAAATTCCAGTAAACAGGAGGAGCTGTAGTCCCTTGATAAACCTTATCATTATCATTGTAGACAGGTATGCGAGTACCATCTTCTAAAATCCGGTCATCTTCAGTATAGTGATTCACCACTTTCGGATCACCCGGTTTCTGCCCTACCAAAGCAGCAGAAGCAATGTCTTCAGGAGTATTCTGCCAAACTCCATCGGTTTCATAATACCATATAGTACCGATTGCCTGACCGATGAACCAACCATTGGAGGTATCATCCTTCTCTACACCATTCTCGTCATAATCATAGTAGATATGGTTAATTTTATTCTTATTAATAGAAAATCCTACGGAAGTATTCCATATAAAATTCCGATTTTGAATATTTGTAGAATTCAAAGCGATTTCAAAGCCTTGGTTCTGTACTTCACCCAAATTGGCCATAATGGAACCGAAACCAGAAAAACTCGGCAAACGCTGGCTCATTATCATGTCTGTTGTTTTCTTCAAATAATAATCCATGTTAGCAGTAAGTCTTCCATTCAAAAATGAAAAATCCAAACCGATATTCCACGCTTTAGTCTTTTCCCATTCTAAATTAGGTGCAGCCAAACGACTCATATAAAGTGGATTGACAACGTTCGAGTTACCATTTTGGTAATATACCATACTTCCACCTGCCAGTGACAAATTAGACAACGTAGAGTAAACATCTCCAAATTCACGGTTACCATTAGTTCCCCAAGACAAACGCAACTTACCCATATCCATCCAATCGTGAGCATCAGACATAAAGTTTTCTTCAGAGAATACCCAGCTAAGCCCAACAGATCCAAAGTTACCCCAAGGATTATTAGAACCGAAACCGGAGTAACCGTCACGACGGAATGTTCCTGTAAACATATAACGATCCTTGAAGCTATAGAATAAACGCCCCAAATAGGAAGCAGCAGTATAATGAGTATCATTAGTACTAAAGCCACTCTGAGTCTTGTTAGCCCCTTGCGTATAATGGAAACCTAGAGCATCACTCGGCGTGATGTTACGTGCATTAACATTATCACTCCAATATCGGTGTTCTTCAGCCTCTTGTACTAAGATTGCGGTGAAATGATGCTCGCCAAATATCTTGTCCCATGTAATGGTGTTGTTCAAATTCCAATCAAAATTTTTCGACCAGCCACGATTCACACCTCGATCAGCAGCAGATGCATTAGGCAAATCAGCAGACATCCAATAACGGTCATAGAACCACTGATAACGAGGAGCAATATTGAATTGATAAGAAAAACCTGCTGGCAAAGTAATTTTTGCATTAAAAATAGTATTTAATACGGTATACCCCTTTTCCAAATCGTAATACTGACGATCAAAGTAGTAATTGTACCCACCATTGGTAGGCAAACCAGACATAGGATATTGCTCATAATTACCATTGTTATCATACATGGAAGCATATGGAGAATTACGCAACATATTATTATCCCAATAATTACTTCCAAGAGATACTTGAATATCTCCATCCGAACGGTCCTGGAAATTAACATTCGCTCCTACCTCCAACCAATCTGTAATCTTCGCATTGATTTTCATGTTAGAACGGAAAGCATTGTATTCATTACCCTGTACAGCTCCTTCATTATTAATGTAACCTAATGAAAAGTAATAATTCACACGTTCAGTAGCTCCCGAAATACTTGCATTATAATCTTGATTGAAACCAGTGCGGAAAGTGGCATCATTCCAATCAACCATACGACCATTCAAAAAATTTTCCATCATCATCGGAGAATTATTGAATTCTAAACGACGGGCAAACAGACCAAGCATGGATTCACCTTCACTAAGACCAATACCACTGACACCTATATTGGAGGCCCATGCTTTCTGTTCTCCTTCTGTCAAGGTACGGGGGTCATCATAATAACCAGCTGGATATAACAAATTACCACTACCATCTTTTGCTTGATAGTAGTCATACAAACCATCCTCACCCTGTCCATACGTATAATACATTTTACGCCAGTCCTGATGAAATTTCAAATAACCAGCCGCATCAAAATAATCGCGATAATCTGATTTTCTAGAAACCGAAAGATTAGCACCTACATTAATAACCGGCTTACCCTCCTTACCTTTCTTTGTCGTGATAATAATGACACCGGCAGCAGCCTTAGCACCATAAATAGCAGCAGAAGAAGCATCCTTCAACACATCAATTTGTGCAATATCATCAGGATTAATTTCAGAAAGTTCACCATAAAAAGCCATACCGTCCAATACAATCATTGGGCTTGCATTGGTACCTAAAGAATTCTGTCCACGTAGCAAAATAGAAGCATCACTACCTTTAGCCGATGCATCATAACCTATTTGCAATCCTGGTGTACCGCGCAAAACATCTTGAACAGAAGTCGGTTTTGATCAGCAATCTTGGAAGGGTTAATTTGTACTACCGAACCTGTCAAGTCTTTCTTACGCATTGTACCGTACCCTACCACTACCACTTCTTCCAACATTTCGCTGTCCTCAGTCAATGTTAAATTTATTGGTTGTCCTGCTACAGTTTTCATTTCTACCGTCTTATAACCAATATAAGAGATTATTAGTGTAGTGCCAGGAATTACATTCAACGTAAATCTACCATCAAAATCGGTAATTGTACCATTCGTAGTCCCCTTCTCTAGCACACTAGCACCAATTACAGGTTCCCCCGTAGCATCTTTAATAACTCCTGAAACGGATTGTTTTTGTTGCTGAGCAGTTTGAGCAAAAATCATAATCTCTTCAGCCATAACACTGATTGGCTGAGTTACAATGAAACCTGTGCAAAGCAGCAAAGCCATCATAGCCTTTCGATTTCTTTTAAACGAATTTTCTTTCATCGTCTTTCTTTTATAATTAGATTTAATTAAGGTAATAAACTCTCATTCCTAACTCCGAATTGTATATAAAGGCATCCGGACCAAACCTGCAAAGAACCTAAGTCTATGTTTTCATAAGCATTAGAATTTTTAATCTGTTTTATTTTCCCGAAACAAATATAAAAATATTGTAAAAGACAAGTAGAGAAAAACTGAGCAAGAAGGATATAAAAATCGTTCATAACGAGTTTTTAGTTGTCGTATGCTGAATATGTCATGTACATTAACAGAAATATTTTAGAAAATACCATATATTTGTACTCATAAAAGTACCTTTATATGAAACACACATATTCATTTTCAATCTCATTATTATTAAGTTTTATTTATCTGTTCCATGCATCTGCACAACCTTATGTTATCAAACGCCTGGAGTGGAAGACGGTATGTCCAGCAATTATGTAGTCAGTGTCACTCAAGATAAAAAGGGTTACTTATGGATAGCAACCGAATCTGGTCTTAACAGGTTTGATGGACGTCAATTCAACATCTATACCAAGAATAATTCAGGATTGAGTGGTAACGAACTGAATGTCGTACTTGCAGACCCCTATGAAAACAAAGTCTGGATAGGCACACAACGAGATGGACTTTGTTATTTTGATTATGAAACAGAAACCATATCACGCATTCCTGCCACGGGCAATTATATGCTCAGTAATGATATCACAGACTTATCTGTTGCTGCCGACAGCGGCTTATGGATCACACATTATCATTTCGGAGTTGATTACTATGATCGGAAAACCAAACTGTTTACCCCCTATTCTTCTAAGAATGTAAAAGGTCTGGAAGGTAATAACTGGGTATCAAAAGAGGACGGTAACGGCAATTTGTACATTGGCCATCATCTCAGAGGATTAAGCATTGTATCCCTTAAAGACCGTACTGCAAAAAATTATCAGCATGACCCCAATAATCCTTATAGCATTCCCGATAATGAAGTACGCGCTCTATGCATAGACAAGAATAAGAACGTATGGGTAGGCACCAACAACGGTCTGGCACTTTTCAATCCGCAAAGCGAAAAATTCATCACATTCAAACACATAGAAGGAAATGAAAACTCATTATTGTCAGATCAGATTCTTGATATCAAACAAATGAAAGACGGCACTCTATGGATATGTACCAACATGGGAGGAGTGAGTATTCTCAATCTCAGGGAAAATACATTTATATCTCCAGAAAAAATTACATTCTCCAATATTACGGTAACGAATGACAACCATGGATTATCCGGACCCAATGCACGAAGCATCATACAAGATTCATTCGGAAATATTTGGATTGGCAACTACCGCGGTGGAGTGGATTTTATCAGTTATGCACAGCCATTATTCAACACCATTGCCTATACTATTGAAAAACAAGGTAAGATCAATAATAAACAAGTATGGGGATTATGGGCAGATAATCACCAAATATGGCTGGGAGGAGAAGGTGAATTAGGAATTTATGAAAAAGGAAAGAAAACCAAAAAACTTCTCTTTACACGAATGCCGGCTGCACCCACAAACACATATCAATGTGATTTACCAAGACAAACAAGAACGACTGTGGCTAGGCACTTATAAAAATGGCATATTGCTTTATACTCCCAAAGACGGACGTATCACCCGGATAGGAGATAAAGGCTCGGAGTTCCTCGATATCTGCTCCTTCAGTGAGGATATAAACGGCAAGATATGGATAGGTACCCAAACGGGAATTTATTCTTATTTTAATAACCAATTGTCGTACGAGAAAGAATTAAACGCCCAGTTACCCGATATTATGGTACACGGTATCATACGGGACAAAAACGGGAAATTATGGGTAGGAACATTCGGCAAAGGAGTAGTGTGTGTTTGATGAAGATGATAAAAAGCTTTATAATTTCACAACAGACCATTCATTTCCATCCAATGCCGTGAATTATATGATGGAAGATTCTCGCAAACGCATTCTTGTTGCCACCCGGGAAGGTATTATTATTTTTAAAGATGTAAGTCAACCTAATATCTTTGTGTCATTCGGTGCAAAGGAAGGTTTGGAAAACACACAGGTACGTGCCATACAGGAAGACCATGACGGCTATATATGGATAAGCACCAATGGTGGCATTTCTCGTCTAGATGAAAAAAACAAAAGATTCTACAATTATAATTATCATGACGGTATACCTATGGGTGATTTCATGGATGGTTCCACTTGCATCACTCCAGACGGTACTCTGTTTTTCGGCTCCCAAAACGGGGCATGTTATTTCAATCCGCGTGAACTATCATCACCACGCGAAGTTTCCCCTGTTACCATCACCCAATTCTTTATCTATAATAAACAGACAGAAAGCAGGGATACCCGGTTACCGGTTCCAATCAGTAACAGAATTGTTGAGCTACCTTATAATCAAAACACTTTCAACATATCTTTCAATGTGTTGGATTATACACAAAGTTCACAAGTAGAATTTTCATATATGCTGGAAGGACTTGAGAATGCATGGTACAGCACCCAAGGAGATAATCAGGTCACCTTCCGTAACATACCGCACGGCA